>ODAJ012115715.1_pt1 | contig 12072 bp, 7 predicted proteins | sample 1539241 | NCBI WGS metagenome assembly ODAJ01 (sample SAMN02144231, study PRJEB22623) | gut metagenome | biome: sheep rumen | host: Ovis aries | place: New Zealand | reverse complement strand
CCGTTTGTATAGTGCGAGAGCCACATCTTTTTCAATAATGTCAAGAAATGAGTGCTTGGCATCAAATGTGTTAATATACTCAGGAACTTGTACGTGATGTTCACGAACTTCTTTTATGCTTCCATCAGGGGTATACGTAGTAATCTTCATTTTGATGATATTAAGAGGGTTCTTTGGCACAAAATTAGGAAATTTTAGGCATCTGACCAAGTAAAAAGCCCCAAAACACCTATATTTTAATAAGAATTATGAGAAAATATACTTAAATCTGTTTTTTTATCGCTATATTTGCATCAGAATTTAAGTTATTAAACATGGATAAGAAGAAATTAAATCGCCTAAAACTTGTATTAGTTGAGAAAGACAAGACTGGTGTTTGGCTTGCTGAACAGTTGGGAGTGACTGCGGTGACGGTATCTAAGTGGTGTAGCAACATCACTCAACCCACTCTTCCGACGCTTGATAAGATAGCGGAACTGTTGGAGTGTGAGAAAAGAGAGTTAATAACTGAATAAACAAGAAATATAATATGGAATCCAATCATAGTCAAATGGTCTCTCTAATTTGGAACATAGCAGATGATGTACTGAGAGACGTTTTCCTTCGTGGGCAGTATCGTGATGTTATTCTGCCTATGGTTGTACTTCGCCGTCTTGATGCTCTTCTCGAACCCACAAAAGAGGAAGTGGAAGAGGAAATCAAGGAAAATGGTGGTGCAGATGACATCGATGAGGGAATCCTTACCGATATTACCGGGCTGTCATATTTCAACACAAGTAAATGGACGCTTAATCGTTTGAAATCCCAAGCAACAGACAATAACGATATTCTCTATTCAAATTTTGTTGAGTACTTGAATGGCTATAGTGAGAATGTGCGTGATGTCTTGAAGAACTTTGAGTACTATAACAAAGCAAAGAAATTAGCAGACAATGACCGTCTGCTTTCAATGATTGAACGTATAACAGACCCACGCATCAATCTTACAGATAAGGATGCTACGGATCCAGATGGCTTAATTCTCCCTGCCCTTACCAATATCGGTATGGGTACTATTTTTGAGGAACTGCTCCGTAGGTTCAATGAAGAGAACAATGAGGAGGCTGGTGAACACTTTACACCACGTGATGCAATTCTATTACTTGCCCATCTCATTTTTGAACCTGTAAAAGAAAATCTTCCTAAAATCATCAGTCTCTATGATCCCGCATGTGGTTCTGGAGGTATGTTGACAGAAGGAAGAGAATATTTATTGAGCATTGGTGTAAAGAGTAATGCAATACAATTAGCAGGAACAGAAATTAATCCTGAGACCTATGCAATTTGTAAATCTGACCTTATTATTAAAGGGGTGGATCCAAGTGGTATTTTTCATGGAAATACGATTACTGGTAAAGAATTGTCAGAGGGTCAACAAGAAAAATCTGTCTTATTTTCAAATGGAGAGACATTTGGTTATATGTTGACAAATCCCCCTTATGGTAAATCTTGGAAAACTGATAAAGAAAAAATATACCACGAAAAAATTTTGTTGGATAGTCGTTTTGAGCTAGCTTTAACAAACTTTGCTGGAGAAGAAGAAGTTCTTGATTGTACGCCACGAACTTCTGATGGTCAGTTACTGTTCATACTTGAAGAAGTTAATAAGATGAAGCCTTTGGAATATCAACCGCAAGGGGCACGAGTTGCATCTATTCATAACGGTTCATCTTTATTTACTGGTGATGCAGGTAGTGGCGAGAGTAATATCCGTAGATATTTGATCGAGAATGATCTTGTAGATGCTATCATTCAGTTACCAAATAATATCTTCTATAATACTGGTATCAGTACTTATGTTTGGATCTTGACAAATAAAAAGTCAGATGAACGTAAGGGTAAGGTGCAACTTATTGATGCATCACAGGCATTTGAGAAACTTCGTAAGAATCAAGGTTCCCGTAACTGTACTATCTCAGACCAGTACCGTGAAGCTATACTTAAGGTTTACATGGACATGAAAGAACTGGAGGCAACCGATGAAACCAAGATAGGCTCTAAGTTTTTTGATGGTGATGACTTTCGCTATTATAATGTCACAATTGAACGGCCATTGCGATTGAAGAGCCAGTTCAATGCACTAAGGATAGACGATATGCTCTATGATAATAGTGACATAGAAATGAGTAAGTGGTTGTATCAAACTTATGGTGAGCGTGTATTTTCAGGTCTTGATGATGAGGTTAAAAACATCAAGGAGTACTTGAATGATAATGAAATAAAGATTACAGATAAGAGGCTAACCAAGCTTATTTCAAAGAAGGCATGGGAAGAACGTCGCAACTTACAAGATTCTGCAAAGGCTCTTATGAAGGTTATTGGTACAGAGGTATTCATGGACTATAATATGTTTATTAAGAAAGTAACAGAGGCATCAAAGAATCTAAAATTAGGTCTAAATGCTACTAGTCTTAAAAATATAGCTCGTTCTATGTCTGTTACTGATCCATCAGCAGCTCCTGTTGTCAAGAAAGAACATAAGGTAAACAGCAAGGACATTGAAAGACTTGAATCTGTTTATGGCGTTGATTCTGCTTTACTTTCAGATTATGGATATATGTTAGGAGCGAAGAATACATACATAGAATATGAATCTGATAGTGACCTTCGTGACTCAGAGAAAATCCCAGTCAAGGAAGACATCTATGAGTATTTTCAGCGTGAGGTTCGTCCTTATGTTTCAGATGCATGGATTAATCTCCCTCCTACTAAGATAGGCTGTGAGATTAGCTTTAATAAGTATTTTTACAAGCCTGCACCGCTTCGTTCTCTTGCAGAGAATGAGGCTGATATCCTTGCTCTTGACGAACAAAGTCAGGGCTTTATCAGGTCGCTTTTTAATCAGATGTAAGGTATGGAGAGATATAGCGAATATAAGGATTGTGGTGTACATTGGCTTGGTGAGATTCCGAGTCATTGGGAGGTTGTGCCATTAAAGTACTATACAGACATAATAATGGGGCAATCTCCTAGTGGAGATGACATAAAGGATAATGGCCATTTATTGTTTATGCAAGGAAATGCTGAATTTGGAAGGAAGTACCCTTCCCCCACTTCTTATTGTGACAATTGCAATAAACAAAGTCGGGTTGGTGATATCCTCATGTCTGTTCGTGCACCTGTTGGAGCGTTGAACGTTTCTGATAAAGTCTATGGTATCGGACGTGGTTTGTGCTCAATAAAACCTGTAGGTATAAAACTTGATTATTTGTGGTATTATCTTATTGTCGCACGACAGGGCTTCAAAGAAGTCTCCACTGGAAGTACTTATGATAGCGTATCTACTGATACTCTTCGTTCTATAAGGTTAGTCCTTCCAACTCAAAAAGAGCAACAGGCAATAGCCTGTTATCTCGATTCTGTCACTGACAAGATTGATGAAGCCATTGCCCAGCAGCAAAGGATGATTGACCTTTTGAACGAACGCAAGCAGATAATCATCAACAATGCTGTCACCAAGGGGCTAAATATCAAAGCGGCAATGAAAGACAGTGGCGTTGATTGGATTGGTGAGATTCCTGAACATTGGGATATAAAACGGGGAAAGTTTCTGTTTGATATCATTAATGAGTATTCTTCAACCGGAGAGGAGGAACTTTTAACAGTTTCTGATCGTACAGGTATTACGCCACGAAGTATGAAAAATGTGACTATGTTTATGGCAGAGTCTTTAGTCGGTTACAAAAAATGCAAGATTGGAGATATTTGTTCTAATATAATGTGGATGTGGCATGGAGCTGTTGGCGTGACAAAATATGATGGTGTCATAAGTCCTTCCTATGGAGTATATAGACAAAAGAATCTCTACTATAATGGAGAGTATTTAGATATGCTGCTAAGGCTTCCGCAATTAGTAAAATTCTATGCGTCCAGGTCAACAGGATTGACGGAATCTCGTCTGAGACTATATCCTGATGACTTTATGAATATCTATTTTTTTGTTCCTCCAATTGAAGAGCAAGAAATGATAGTCAAAAGGTTAAAAACAATATGTGAACCTATTGAATCTGCCATAGATGCGGCAACTCAACAGATCTATCTTCTCCAAGAGCGAAAGCAAATAATCATCAACGATGTAGTAACTGGTAAAGTAAAAGTATCATGAATTTAGAAGAAAAAATAATTGGCGAGATATCTGGTGAGTTTGTGATAGAAGCTTACCAGAGAGGATATCGTTGGTCAAAGGATGAAATTATTCACTTGCTTGAGGATATAAACGAGATACCTGATGGTCAGAATTATTGTCTTCAACCTATTGTGGTGAAGAACAATGATGGAATATTTGAACTAATTGATGGCCAGCAACGTTTGACTACTTTGTATTTAATTATGAAGTATCTTTCGTTGTATATGGACTTAAAGTATAGTATTGAATACACTACAAGAAAGAGTGAGAATGGAAATATCGGCAGTAAGGAATTGTTAGAGAACATCGATACAATAGACCTTAATTCGACATCTTCCAATATCGATGAGCTGTTCATCAAGAAAGCATACTCTTATATCAAAGAATGGTTTAATGGAGATAAGGCGAGAATGAACAGCTTTTCTGGCAAGCTTCAGAAATATGTAACTGTTATATGGTACGAAGTAGATGATACAGAAGACAGTGTAGGAATATTTACTCGTCTTAATATAGGAAAAATCAGTTTGACTAACGCAGAACTTGTCAAGGCGTTGTTTCTCAGTCGGGGCAGAAAAGATGACCATGGTGTTTATGCAGGAAATCCTTATGGCATAGAAAACAAAGTGCAACATGAGATTGCCTTGCAGTGGGATGCTATGGAAAAAGGTCTCCATGATAGCAAGTTCTGGTCATTCATTACCAACGAAAAGGAGGATAAGTACCCTATACGTATGGAACTTTTCTTCGATATAATGGAAAACAAGCCTGAAGGAGAATGTAGCTTCTATACGTTTAATCGGTTTTATGATCACTTTAAGAACAGTGCTAATAAATCTGATGCTTGGGAAACCATTGTTAGATATTATCAGCAATTACAAGAATGGTACACTGACTTTAATTTATATCATCAGATAGGTTATCTTATTGCGATAGGAAAAAGCATTAAGGAACTCCTTGATTTGGCTATGAGTCGAGAGAATCCTCTTAAGAAATCTGAGTTCAGAAATAAGATTCTGGAAATGATTCGCGAAAGTGTTATTTTTGAGAAAAACAATAATGGTCAAATAGAGGAACTTGATTATGCTGATTTAAATTACGAAGATCATAAAGAGTATATTCATATCCTGTTGTTACTATTCAATGTAGAAACAATTCGTCAGAAAGGTGATGAAGACAACAGATTCCCATTTGAGCGTTATAAGAATGAAGGAACCTGGTCTTTGGAACATATACATGCCCAGAATTCTGAGAGTCTGAAAACTAATCAAGATTGGAAGATGTGGCTGGAATTGCACAAACGTTCCCTCAATAGTTTATTAAAAAACTGTGACCAACATTCAAAACTGGCGATTTCTATTTCAGAAGTAATAGAAAAGATGGATAGTGTACTCTCGCATATAGCAGTAGAACACTATAGAGGCTCCATTCGAGACGAATTTAACGATGTAGCTCCTGCTGTTGTAAACATTCTATCTGATGGTGATGAAAAGTCACAAATGCATTCAATATCTAACATGGCGTTGTTAACTGTTGGAGAGAATGCCGCACTTAACAATTCCACCTTTGACGTGAAACGAGTTAAGATTCTCGACATGGATAGAGATGGAGATTACATTCCTACATGCACCAAAAACGTATTCATGAAATACTATTCTTCGTCTGATACTAAACTACATTTTTGGGCAGACGAAGATAGAAGGTGCTACATTGAGGCAATGAACAATGTGTTGTATCACTATGAATACTTAAAAGGTGAAAAGATTCGTTTGATTAAAACAGAAATCCACTATGGCAACAAACAATAAACAATACGAGAGGCACACTTTCTACTCATTTCTAAACAAGTACCATGTGTCAATACCTATGGTACAAAGAGACTATGCCCAAGGACGAACAAGTGTTGACGTTAATCGTGTTAGGAACAGGTTTCTTGATGCCATAAAAGGTTATTTGGTACAACCTGCTGATAACTACGAGACAATGAAGATGGATTTCGTTTATGGTGAGAAGGAAAACGTGTGGAGTAAAACAGAGGCAGGTAAACTCGATAGAATTATTGTAACGCCGTTGGATGGTCAACAGCGTTTGACGACATTATACCTTTTACACTGGTATGCTGCTAAAAGAGAAAAAAATCTAAAGCGAGAGGAATACTCTTTTCTGGAACACTTCACTTATGACATTCGTCCAAGTTCTCGTGATTTTTGTTCCCATCTATTAGAATTTTCTCCCTCATTTGATTCTTCAATAAAAGAACAGTTAATAGACCAGTATTGGTTTATGGGGGATTGGCATGACGATCCAACGATTATTAGTATGCTAGTAATGTTGGATGCAATTAAGGATAAGTTTGCAGATATAGAAGGACTATGGGATCTTTTGGTAGGGAAAGAAGAACGTATAGTATTTTTCTTCTTGCCATTAGCAGAAAATGGACTCTCTGATGAATTGTATATTAAAATGAATTCAAGAGGAAAAAAACTCACACCTTTTGAACATTTTAAGGCAGAGTATGAAGATTTGTATGAACGTGATTCTGAAGAATCCATGAACATCAATCATAAGTTTGATGTAGAATGGGCAGACACTTTATTTAGCTATCGTGACCAGGAAGATTTGACTGATAATGAATTTATGAGATATTTCTTTTATATCAGTCATATTCTCTGTTATCAGCAGTCTGTAAAAAAGTCTAATGATGAATTTGAACTTATTAAATTGTTATATCAAGAATCACCAGTAGCAGCGCAAAACCGCAAATATTTTGAGAATGCTATGGATTGTTGGTATGAAGTCAAGAAACAATACGGCACAATTGGAACGTTCTTCGCTCGTTATTTGACTCAATCATCATATGAGAGAGGAAAGGTTGCTACATATAAGACAGTAAATGAGTATCATTCAAATCAGAATTTTTTTCATGCTTGTATAAAGCTATATCAGGTAAACAACAATTTCTCTTATAGTGATTTCTTGTTTCTATACGGTATCATCACATACTTGATAAACAAGGAAAAGATAGAAGAAAGTGCTTTTATCGAAAGGTTGAGAATACTCAGAAATCTGATATGGAATTCAAGTTCTGGTGAGATTCGTAGTGATGCTGATTACATGAGTGACTTGTTAGCAGAAGTTTCGCAACTGATGTTAGAAGGTAGCATTAACAAGAGTCTTAAGCATGGATTTAATGGTTTCCAAGAAGATGAGGAAATCGAAAAAATGCAGAGAAGGTCAGAAATGACAAGTCTAGAGATAGAAACAATGTACAAATTTGAGGATCATCCTTTAATTTATGGCTATGTGTCAGGATTGGGATATGACCACCTTGATTTGACAAATACATTCTATTCTGTCTTTACTTCTGAGAACTACAAAAGTTTGCATCGTGCTATGATTTCAATTGGTGATTATATGCAACATGATGACAATCGGTATTATATGGCAAATACCAATAGGTCAACGTGGACACAATTATTACATAAAAGTAGAAACAGAGCGAACTTTGAGAATTCGATGACAATTGTAGTTCAAATGCTTGAACGAGTTAGAGGTGGTGAATCTCTTGATGATATAAGAGAGAACTTCCTTGTTGAGCAACAACAGCAGCAGCTCTTTACATGGCGATATTACTTTGCTAAATACCCTGACATGCTTAGAGGCGCTGATGGTGAATTAACTTGGGATGATACAAATGATTATATTTGTACTGCGCTCAATAAGCACCAGTTTAATGGTCAACATTGGAATCCATTCTTAAATGTATTATACCAAATGCTTAATGAGAAATTAAGGGAGAAGTACAATGAACAAATACTTTCTTTAGATAACTACGGAGGCAATCTCATTATGCTTCACCCAGTATCATCAATAGCATCTACAGGAGATGGCTATGACTATTTTGTTCAAGATAGCAGTACTCATTGGACAATAAAGCAAAACTCCGATGGAGTTGATATGGAAGACCGAATAGAGGTTGCAATAAAGAATATAAATGTTATTGTTGAGTCGTATTATAATAGTATAGATTATGGTAACAAGCAAGACTAACGAACAGGCGTTCGAGGCTCTCATAGAAAAAGCACTCGTTGGCAGTACTGTTGAGGAACGTAAAGCATCTGGACAGACAAATCCTGATGCTCAGACACCTGCAGAGTCTCAATATTATTGGGGCGTTCCAAGTGACTTTGATAAAAAGGTTGCTTTGGATCAGCGTCGTTTGTGGTCCTTCCTTGAAGCAACTCAGCAGGAAGAGTTGGATAAATTTGTCGGAAAAGACCTAAAAACGACTGTTGAGAGACAGATTGATGCGGACATACGTACATTCGGTATTATTCAGGTTCTTCGTAAAGGTATAGAAGTGAATAATCTGAAGCTTATGCTATTTTATCCAAAGCCATCAGCTGCGGATTCAGAGCAGTCTAAGAAAGACTATGCTTGTAACCAGTTCTCTATCACTCGTCAACAAACATTCTCTGTACATAATCCAGAATTTGAAATTGATATGGTGTTGTATGTGAATGGTTTGCCTCTATTTACCTTCGAGTTGAAAAATCCCTGGACGCATCAGACAGCAAAGTATGACGGTCAGAAGCAATATAGGTCTGTGAAGCGTAATCCCAAAGAGACGCTTCTAAACTATGGCCGTTGTCTTGCTCACTTTACTCTCGATAAGGACGAGATTTTCTTCACGACGAAGCTCAACCTTGAAAAGACATACTTCATGCCTTTCAATAAGGGGCTTCCTAATGGTCAAGGCGCAGGAAATCCTGTAAACAGGGAAGGTGGTTATAAGACATCTTATCTATGGGAAAATATCTTGCAGAAAGACACTGTTGCTGACATAATAATGAATTATGTTTTGTTTGACTATGACGAGGCAAAGACTCAGAAGAAGGTTCCTCATATAATGAAGAATGCGAAGAAACTGATTTTCCCTCGTTTCCATCAGTTGGATGTGGTAACAAAACTGATTGCAGATGTCGCTGACAAAGGCGTAGGCAAAACATACTTAATAGAACATTCTGCGGGTTCTGGAAAATCAAATTCGCTCACATGGCTTGCTTTCAAACTTATCAAGGTCTGTCCTGTATCTATGGATGCAATCCGGGCAAAAGCTCTTGATGCGCCTCTCTACAACTCTGTGATTGTTGTTACTGACCGCCGTTTGCTTGATAAGCAGATAACTGATAATATTAAGGCGTTTGGCCAAAGCGATAAAATTGTTGCTCATGCTGATTCTTCTAAAGAGTTGAAAGAAGCAATTGAGAATAATAAGCGAATTATCATTACGACCATTCAGAAGTTCCCATTTATATGTGATGCCATTTCCGACGTTTCAGACCATAACTTTGCTGTTATTATCGATGAAGCGCATAGTTCTCAGTCTGGTATTGCTGCTGATAAACTGAATGCAACTGTTCAGAAAGACGCAGACCAAGGTGGTGGCGATACTGACGAACTTTTGGAAAAGCTGATGAAAGATCGTAAAATGAGCAGTAATTGTTCATATTTTGCTTTTACAGCTACGCCTAAAAAGGAAACTCTTGAACGATTTGGAACTAAGGATAATGAAGGAAAATTCCACCCGTTCCACCTGTATAGTATGAAGCAGGCCATTGAAGAGCAGTTTATTCTTGATGTGCTTACTAATTACACGACTTACAAAAGCTATTATGAGCTGACGAAGAGTATAGAGGATAATCCAGAATACAACAATGAGAAGGCTCAGAAATTATTAAAACAGGCGGTAGAACGAGATCCTAAGACCATCGAGGCAAAGGCAGAAATCATGCTCACCCACTTTGATGCTAAGATTTATAGAAATCATAAGCTGAAGGGGAAGGCAAAGGCTATGGTTGTTACTAAAGATATTGAGTGCGCCATCCTTTACTATAATGCTTTGCAGAAGGTTTGTGCGGACAAGAAAATGCCGTTTAAGATTCTTATTGCATTCTCTGGTACAAAGAACATTAAAGGACAGGAATACACTGAGGCTGGTTTCAATGGCTTCCCAGAAACAAAGACTGCGGAGAATTTTGATTCCGATGAATATCGTATTCTGGTTGTGGCTAACAAATACCTTACAGGATTTGATCAGCCTAAACTGTGCGCAATGTATATTGACAAGCCTCTTGATGGTGTTCTTGCAGTTCAGGCTCTTTCTCGTCTAAATAGGGCTGCTCCAGATTTGGGAAAATTGAGTGAGGATTTATTTATTCTTGATTTTTACAATACTAAAGAAGGAATTAAAGCCGCTTTTGATCCATTCTACACTGCAACAACTCTGTCAGAAGCAACTGACGTAAATGTACTTCATCAGCTTAAAAACACCCTTTTGTCATTCGGCGTATTCGATATGGATGAAGTTAACGCATTTATGGACTTGTATATTCATGGTGAAGATGCTGATAAATGGGCACCAATCCTTGACACCTGTGCAGAACGCTTCAATATTGAAATTGAGTGGGAAGAGAATGGCAAGGCTGACTTTAAGATGAAGTGTAAGCAGTTCGTGAAGGTTTATAGTAAAGTTGCTGCTATAATGGAATTTGAAATGCCAGACTGGGAAAAACTATTCTGGTTCCTCCGATACCTAATTCCATCATTGCATATAGACAAGACTGGAGGCATAGACCTCAGTGACCTTCTTGATTCTGTGGATTTGAATACTTACGGCTTGCGCCGTACTGCTCTAAATGAGACTATCACATTGGATGCAGGTGAGACTGTCGTTGATCCTAACAAGCCAGTCATGGTTAATGCTGGAGGTGAAGACGAAGAGCCAACCGATCCACTTGATAAGATCCTCAAAGATTTCAATGAGCGTTGGTTTAAGGGATGGGATGCTACCCCAGATGACCAAAAGGCTAAGATGGTAAGCGTAGCAAAGGCTGTTGCTGATGACGAGGATTATCAGACTCTTGTAGTTGGAAATCCAGACCAACAGGCCGTAGAAGCTGCTATGATAGCCATTGTTGACCGCATAATGAGGAAACAGCGTAAGGGGGATATGTCTTTGTATAAAGAGTATCAACACAACGAAGGTTTCAAGCACAACTTCATCAATATCATAGACAGAATGCTTGGTGATTTGGAATATGTAAGATAAAGTTGTATTATAATAGTTCCGTCTGATATGAAGAAGTACGTTGATTGCCTCTTAGATTGTAAAAAGGCACTAATAAATCTTTTTCCTGAAAGCGTGGATATGAGCAACATACACTTTCAGTATAACATATTCTTGTCTTGTGTCCTTAGTCGAGCTTTGTCTGTGAACAAAGGCTATATAGCACTAACTGAGAGCAACAACTATTTCTGTGCAGTGGCCATGTTGAGGATGCAGATAGAGACTTGCACAAGGCTATATGGTATGACTCTTGTTGATGATGCCTCTAAATACATTTTAGAATGGATGAAGGGAGAAAAGATTAGCAGTTTTCAAGATGTAAACACTCATAAATCACTCACCGATTCATATATTGCTTCTATACTTGAAGAGCACTACACAAATATTGCCACCATGTATAAAGAGGCTTGTAGGTTTGTTCATTTCTCGGAACGCCAGTTATACGATACCGCAAAAGTTAAACCAGGGACAAGGACTGTAAACCTAAATATATCAGAAGAAGATGCACTAAAGGACGAGGAAAAGCAAAACATCGACAGATGTATGCTTAAAGTCAATAATATTCTCATTGATATAGTTAAATATATCTCGAAAGATTATACCCAACTAAATACAAATAAATAGCAACACTATGAATATCAAAGATTTTACAGAATCGGCTATCGCAATATATCTGGAGAAGGGTGGCACCGTTCATCCTGATATTACCCTCGATATATTCCTGCTCATTGAAAACAACGAAAGTTTGTTGAATGACTATCAATCGCTGGCAAAACATTAT
>ODAJ011983300.1_pt1 | contig 12074 bp, 8 predicted proteins | sample 1539241 | NCBI WGS metagenome assembly ODAJ01 (sample SAMN02144231, study PRJEB22623) | gut metagenome | biome: sheep rumen | host: Ovis aries | place: New Zealand | reverse complement strand
AGGTCAGCAGCAGGGCGGCCAGGGCCAGCAGCAGGGCGGTCAGGGTCAGCAGCAAGGTGGTGAAGGCCAGCAGCAGGGCGGTCAGGGCCAGCAGCAGGGCGGTCAGGGTCAGCAGCAAGGTGGTGAAGGCCAGCAGCAGGGCGGTCAGGGCCAGCAGCAGGGCGGCGAAGGCCAGCAACAGGGCGGCGAAGGCCAGCAGCAGGGCGGCCAGGGCCAGCAGCAGGGCGGCGAAGGTCAGCAGCAGGGCGGCGAAGGTCAGCAACAGGGCGGCGAAGGCGGCCAGCAAGGTGGCGAAGGCGGCCAGCAGGGAGGCCAGGGTCAGCAACAAGGTGGCGAAGGCGGTCAGCAGGGCCAGGGCGGCGGAAACGGAAACGGCTGGTATAACGGAAGCCAGTATGCCGAGGAAGCACCCGGTGCCAAAGGCGGCGAACATGTCATGATGTTTGAAGAAGGAACCGGAACCGAAGAAAAGATTCACGGCAAGGCCAACAAAAACGGCGAGTCCGAGAAGTTTGAGTCCCCTTATTCCAAGACGCAGAAAGGCGAACAGAAAGAATACAAACAGGTCATCGGCGATTATACCGGCAGAGCATATCAAAAGATGAACCAAAGCAAGATACCGAATTCCATGAAGGAATTCATCAAAGGATATTTTTCCGGATTAAACTAAAAGGGTGAAGGAGAGGAAAAAATGATTCAGAATGAACAAGAACTGAAGGAAATGGTGGAAAAGATCAATGCTGCACAGGCTGAGATCGGAAAGGCAATTATCGGTCAGCGCGAAGTCATCAGACAGGTTTTATGGGCAATGCTTTCAGGCGGTAACGTATTACTCGAAGGTGTTCCCGGTCTTGGTAAAACACAGCTTGTAAAAGCAATTGCGGCGGTATGTTCCATGGATTTCTCCAGAATCCAGTTTACTCCGGACTTAATGCCGGCGGACGTAACCGGTACCAATTTAATCGTAAAGAAAGATGACAAGAACGAATTCCAGTTCCAGCCGGGTCCTGTTTTTGCAAACCTGGTACTTGCGGACGAGATCAACCGTGCCACTCCGAAGACGCAGTCGGCACTTCTCGAGGCCATGCAGGAGCATACTGTTACCGTAGGTAACACAACTTACCGCTTGAAAGAGCCGTTTATGGTACTTGCAACCCAGAACCCGATTGAAAACGAAGGAACCTATCCTCTTCCCGAGGCTCAGCTGGACCGTTTCCTTTTCAAAATTCAGGTGGATTTTCCTACCCTCGAAGAGTTAAAGGAAATCATGGACATTACGGTTACCAATAAATCCGTAACCTTACAGCCGATTCTTACAGGCGACGATATCATCAATACCAGAGTTGCCATTCGTGATATTCCCATGGCAGATGCCGTAACGGATTATGCACTTCGTATCGTGGTTGCCACACATCCTGAAGTGGCAGGCGCGGATGATTACGTAAAGCGTTACGTGGCATGCGGTGCATCACCCCGTGCCGGCCAGGCAATTTTCCAGGCAGCAAAGGCAAAAGCACTTCTGGAAGGCCGTTACAACGTATCCTTCGATGACATTAAGGCAGTTGCGTTCCCTGCACTGCGTCATCGTATCATTCCCGGATTCGAGGCAATGGCTGACGGCGTAAAAGTGGATGAAATTATTGCAAACATTATTGCATCCGTTCCCATGGGACAGTAAGGATACATTCGGCGGGGTAAAATATGGAACAGGCTTTTAACAGCGAATTCTATGCGAAATTAAGATCCCTTCGAATGTCCATTGCCTTGAGCAATGCTGCCGGCATGAGCGGCGGACGCAAATCCAAGGCAAAAGGTAATTCCGTGGAATTCTCGGACTTCAGAGAGTATATGCTCGGTGACGATATCCGAAGAATTGACTGGAATGCCTACGGTCGTTTTGATAAGCTCTTTATCAAACTGTTCATGGAAGAGAAGGAAGGACTTTTCCACGTGATTCTGGATGCCAGCCGCTCCATGGATTACGGAGAAAAGAACAAGGCAGTTGCGGCAAAGAGACTTGCCGGAGCACTGTCTTATATTGTGCTTGAAAACGGCGACCGTTTATTCCTGGACATTATGAAGGACGGACAGATGGAAATGCACCGCGGTATGACGGGTATGCAGGCTTTCCGCAAGTCCATCGAATTTTTGGACCGTATCGAGTTTGATGCGACGGGCGATTTTCTGTCCAGTTTAAAACGGGGTAATTTTAAACAGAGCGGAATGAGTTTCTTCATCTCCGACGGATATTGTGAGAATCTGGAAGAAGTATTCAAGTATCTTCGTTTCTGCCATCAGGAAGTGGTTTTTCTGCATGTGCTTTCTCCCGAGGAAAGAGATCCCGTATTCGAAGGTACCGTTCAGATGGTTGATTGTGAGACCGGTGCGGATATCCGTATGAGCATGAGCGGTTCCGTTCTTCGAAGTTATAAAAAAACGTATGAAGATTTTATCCGTAATATCGAGGCGACCTGCAAGAAGCATTCGGTGATTTACATTCCCATTTCTTCGGATGCGAGCGTGGATTCGCTGCTTTACGGTTCTTTGTCAAAACTTGCAACGAATAACTGATACAGTAAAGGAATAAAAGTGAAAGTATTGTATTTCTGGCCACTGGCGTTGCTTGCGCTGGTTCCCGTAATCATCTTCATGTATCTTCTCAAACAGAAGGCGGAAAAAAAGGAAGTGCCTTCGTTGTTTTTGTGGAAGGAAACCTATCATAACGTTGAAGCCAATACACCGTGGGAAAAGTTAAAGAAAAACTGGCTGATGATTCTGCAGATTATTCTTTTCCTGATTCTGATTCTGGCGCTGATGGGGCCGTATCTTCTGAATCTTGGCCGCAGCACGGATCACGTGGTGATTGTGGTGGATAACTCCGGCAGTATGAACACCGCCTACGAAGGAGAAAAAACAAGATTTGACCGCGCCGTCAGTGAAGCCGTTGACTATGTGAAAGGCTTAAAAAACGGCACGGGTATTTCAGTCATCTCCAGTTCCGATGAGGCCGTACTGGTCGTTACATCCACCGAGGATAAAGACGAAGCCGTTAAGAAAATCAAAGCCATCGAGCCTACATATAAGTCCGGAAACGCTTCAGCAGGCGTTGAAATGGTCAAAACCATGCAGTCCCAGTGGCCATCCCTTACCACGGTCTGCTTTACGGACAGCAACGTGGAGATGGAATCGTTAAACGGTTACATCGTTGATGTTTACAAAGAGAAAGAAAATATCGGAATCAATTATTTAAGTCACGGTTATTCCGGGGAGAAACTGGTCATTCTTGCCAAGGTTACCAATTACGGCAAAATGGAGAATGCAAGGGAAATCACCCTTTACGGTGACGATAAGATTCTTACTTCCCAGAGCGTTTCGTTTGCTCCGGGAGAGAGTAAAATCGTATACTTTGACAAAGTGAATTTCAAAGGCAAAGTCCTGCGTGCCGAATTAAACGGCAACGATGCTCTGGAATATGACAACGCCTGCTATGATGTCCTTTCCGAGAGCAAGCAGGTGAATGTTCTTCTGATGACGGAGAAGAATGCCTATATCGAAAAAGCTCTGGAACTGATGGAAGGAATTACGGTTACAAAATCAAATGATATTGCGTCCTTTGATTCCTTTGTAACGCAGAACTTCGATTTGTATATTTTTGACTGTATGATGCCGGCAAACTTCCCTCAACAGGGCAATGTCATCATCTTTGATGCCCCCAACAAGGATTTGTATTCTTCCAAAGGTGTTATCGACGGAGCACTGGTGGAAGCCAAGGAACATCCGGTAACCCAGTATATCGATGAGATGGATTTCGGTGCAATTGACGTTACCGCGTATGTTACGCCTGCGTGGGGAGAACCCTTCCTTACCGCGGATACGGACGAAGGAGTTCTGGATGTGGCATTCACGGGCGATCTGAACGGTCAGACCATTACGGTCTTCGGTTTCGATTTACACAATTCGGAACTTCCGCTTAAAATGGAATTTCCGCTGCTGATGTATAACATTATCAATGCCAACGTTTCCACAGGCATTTTAAAAGAAAACGTCATCAGTGTCGGCGACGGAATCCAGATTAACGGAAAGGCCGATATGAAACTGCCTTCCGTAATGAAACCGGATGAGACACAGATTGACTTGTCCGATTACCGTATCATGTACACGGGAACCGATCAGATCGGCGTTTATACGGTAAAACAGGAACTTAATTCCGTGGAGGGCGAAGAGGAAGTCTTTGCCGTAAACTTCCCTTCTTCGGAAAGTTTCGTGGAAATACTGGCTTCGGACAACCAGAACGAACAGACGGATGTAAAGAAGAGTGCATCCGCCGACCTCGATTTAAAGAACATCATCATTGTACTGATTCTGCTTTTATTAGGCGTAGAGTGGATTGCGTACTTAAGGAGATAATATGAGTATTACATTCCAGCACCCATGGGTACTTCTTGCGATTCCGGTTGTAATCGGACTTTTGATTTTCTCCATGCGGTATATGTATTCAAGAAATATGGCACAGAAAATCAGCCGTATCCTGGTACGGTTTCTTGTTGCAACGCTTTTGATTCTTGCTCTTTCCGGCATCACCTTAAAGCGGGTGGGCAAGGATGTGACAACGATTTTCTTAGTCGATGTTTCCGACTCGGTAAAAGAACGTAAAAATGATGTCACAACATTTATCAACGATGCCATCAAGACCAAGGGTCGCCATGATTACGTGGGTGTCATTGCGTTCGGCGGCGACACGAGAGTGGAGCAGTTTATCTCCAAGGACGTGAGTTTTACGGGCCTGATGACGGAGGTGGATACGCAGGCAACGAACCTTGAGGAAGCGGTCAACATCGCACTGGCACAGATGCCGGAGGATTCCGCAAAACGAATCGTATTAATTACGGACGGTAACGAAAACGAAGGAAGCTTAAACATGACGGCATCTGCCGTAATCGCTTCCGGCGTTGATTTTGAAATCAGAAAACTGGAAGAAAATGTTTCCAATGAAGTATACGTTGCGAATGTAGCGGTGCCGAAGGAAGTCGGTGTCGGAGAAAACTTCTCCATTCAGGTGGAAGTGGAAAGCAACGTGGCCTGTCCGGCCATTGTAAAATTGTATTCCGGCCGTACCTTAAAAGGTCAGCAGAAGGTGAATCTGCAAAAAGGCACCAACCAGTTTATTTTTAAGGATACCCAGTCGGACGAAGGTTTAAAAACCTATCGTGTCGTTGTGGAAGCGGAAGAAGATACGGTTTTCGTAAACAATGAATTCTCTGCATATACCAACATTGAGACCACCCTGCCGATCCTTGTGGTGGAAGGTGAAAACGGCAAGGCAAGGGAACTTCAGGGAATACTGGACAGTATCGGGAAAAAATATGATGTGGTTTCTCCGGGAACCGTTCCCACCACCATGTCAGACTTTCTGGAATACTCGGCCATCGTCTTTGTTGATGTTTACAAGGATGATTTAAGAGACGGTTTCCTTGACAATCTGGATGAATATGTACGTAATTACGGCGGCGGTTTTGTGGCAACCGGCGGACCGAACAGCTATGCGGTGGGCGGATATCGTGAGACCGTTTTGGAGGATGTGCTTCCGGTATATATGGATCCTACCGGACAGAATGAAATTCCTTCCATTGCAATTATGATGGTAATCGACCAGTCCGGTTCCATGGAAGACGGTAACGGAATCATCACGAACCTGGATCTTGCCAAGGAGTCCGCGGTGGCGGCACTCGATAATCTGCGCGTCGACAAGGACTATGTCGGCATTCTGGCATTTACCACAACCATCGACCGTGTTGTTCCTCTGGAAAAGGTCGGGGACAAGGATGCGGTAAGAGATGAAGTTTACAAACTTTCCCCCGGCGGCGGTACGAGTATTTATCCTGCCATAGCCAATGCGGCACTGGATCTTTCCAAGTGTAATGCGAAGGTGAAACATATTATTCTTCTTACCGACGGTCAGGATTCCAACACACAATATGACGATTTGATTAAAACCATCAACGGCGCAGGCATCACATTATCTACCGTATCCATCGGTGACGGAAGTAACGATGCCCTGCTTTCCATGCTTGCGGAAAGCTGCAACGGCCGTTATTTCCATACGGATTTAAATACGGACGTGCCGAGAATTTTTGCACAGGAAGTATATCTTTCTTCAAACAATTATCTGATTAACGAGGAATTCACTCCGATTGTAACCAGTTCCGATCAGATTATCCGTGATGTGGCAGCAGACGGAATGCCTGTCTTAAAGGGGTATGTGGCAACCTCCTTAAAGGAGAGAAGTATCCAGGCACTTCGTTCCCCTTACGATGATCCGATTCTGGCTTACTGGCAGTACGGTCTCGGTAAAACCGTTGCATGGACATCGGATGTTACCGGTGAGTGGTCCGGCAACTATTCCGGATGGGAGAACAATCAGCTTCTTTGGCATAATATCCTTCAGTATGTAACGGAAGACATGGGCATGGAAGGTGCTTATGTGGATGTGGAACAGCACGGTTCCAAGGCTTATATCCACTATTCCACGGAAGACTTCGGACCGAATACCCAGGTTAAGGCTACGGTTTTTGATGACGAAGGAAACGCCAAGGAAATTACACTCGATCCCACAAGACCGGGTGAATACATTGCGGAAATAGATACAAAGAATACGGGTGTTTATTCCATTAACGTACAGCAAAGCGAGGACGGTACGGTGGTCGGAAGTACCAATACGGCGGCCATTATGCAATATTCCATGGAGTACCGGTTTTATCCGAACAATACCCTGCTTGACGATTATGCAGCGGTAATAGGGGCAACATTCCTCGAAAACGCGGTAGAAGTATTCGAGAATCCTCCGGAATTCGTAAAGAACCGTTATAACCTGACAACGACACTGCTTTTGCTTACTGCGATTTTCTTCCTTTGCGATATCGCAATCCGAAGATTCCATGTGGATGTATGGCATCTTTTGGGACTTGATAAAGTACGGGCGAAAATCAATGCCAAAGCAGAGAAATTCGAAGAATACAGAAAGAATAAAGCCAGCATCGAACGCGCAAAGACGGCAAAAGAAGTGGTTGCCGGAATCGAAACCGTCGGTGCGGGTGTGGGCGACTCGGTAGCCGCAACCGCTGCCGCTTCGGAAGGCACAACAGAAAGCGCGGCGGAGGGAAAGAAAGCCAAGAAGGCGAAGAAGACCTCCAAAAAGAAAGAGGATGATGCAACCGTTACGGCAACCAGCCTCTTTGCGGAGATGAACCAGAAACGTACTTATGAAACGGCACGCAAGCAGGAAGCCATGCGTTCGGCCATGTCTGCAGCACCTCAGCAGGCACCTTATTCGCAGCCGATGCAGCAGCGTTCGATGGTTCAGCCCATGCAGCAGCGTCCGATGGGACAACCGATGCAGCAGCGCCCGATGGGACAGCCCATGCAACAACAGCGTCCGATGGGACAGCCGATGCAGCAGCGTCCGACGGTTCAGCCGATGCAACAGCGTCCCATGCCTCAGGGACAGCAAAGACCGATGCCTCAGGGACAACAGCGTCCGATGCAGAATCCGGCGGGTAACAGCTGGGTAAGCCGTGTGGCACCCGGAAACGGACAGCCTCCGTATAATCCGCAGAATCAGGGTGGTTCTTCGAATCAGACAAGGACATGGACAAGAAAGTAGGAAAAGTGTACAATTATCCTATTAAGGTTTTGTAAGGAGATTGATATACATGACGACGAACAGACCAACCGGCCGTGACGGCAGAAGACCTTCTTCTTCGCGTTCCTCCTCGGGTTACAGAAGTTCCGGTACGAAAAGGACAACCTCAGGCAGGAGTTCCTCTTCGAGAACTTCTTCCGCAGGCAGATCTTCAAAAAGCGGTTCCTATAGAAGTACCTCTTCGACAGGCAGGTCCTCGAGAAGTTCCTATTCGGGAAGCGGATCTTCAAGAAGCACATCCGGCAGAAGGCCATCCTCTTCACAGCGCGGTTACAGCAGTTCCCGTGCAGGAAGCGCATCTTCGAGGAGAAGAAGGAAAAGAAGAATTCGTCTTACTCCGCGCGCATATTTATTCTTTGCCGTGGTAATCGCATTATTCATCGGAGTGGGACTTTTGGTTTTCGGCCTGACAGCCGGAAACAAGTTTAGAAATCCGTTACGTAATATCGGCATGAAGGAAGGAGTCATTATTCCGTATACGGCACCGACTTTAATGGCGGCGGCCACACCGGAAGAGTGGCTTACGCTGGAAGCTTCCCAGAAAGGGAAAGTCGATCCGCATATTTCGTTAATCATGGTCGGTGATATGCTGATGCATTTGAATGTTACGAAGAGCGGTTTTATAGATTCCGAAGGCACACAGAAAAATTACGATCATTTATTTGCCAATATCAAGAGTGAAGTACAGGCAGCCGACATCTCCATCGTCAACCAGGAGATTATGATGGGTGGCGAGGATTTAGGCTATTCCGGTTATCCGATGTTCAATACGGCGGATGAACTGGCAGCCGCAATCAGCGATGCCGGATTCAATGTGGTACTGCATGCAACCAACCATACCATGGACAAATGGAAGAAGGGTCTTCTTCATACCATGGAAGTCTGGAAGCAGTATCCGAATGTAAAGGTTCTCGGTATCAACGAGACCGCGGAAGAACAGAATCAGGTATATGTCTATGAAAAAGACGGTATCCGCATTGCACTTTTGAACTACACATACGGCTTAAACGGCATGCCGATGCCGGATGATATGCCGTTTGCGGTAAACCTGATTGACGAGAATTTAATGGACCGTCAGATTGCGATGGCACACGAACAGGCGGATTTTGTATGCGTTCTGATTCACTGGGGAAACGAGTATCAGACCTATGCTTCCGAAGAACAGAAACGCTGGTGCAGATGGATGCTTGACCGCAAGGTAGATCTTGTCATCGGAGCACACCCTCATGTAATTCAGCCGATTGAATGGTACGAGGATGAAGCAAGCGGACACAAGATGCTTGTATACTATTCCCTCGGAAACTATGTAACCGGAACACGTGCCACCAAGCCCGGAACCGGGGAACAGGTTATCGGCGGAATGGCCAAGGTAGAGATTACCAGAGACGATTCCGGCAAAGTCGTAATCGAGAACTACGGTGTGGAACCTACCATTGCACATATTGATGTCAACGGCGGTTATCAGAAGATTTACGTCAAGTTCTTAAAGGATTACACGGACGAAGAGATCAGAAATAACATTCTGTCCAGAAATGATCCCCTCTTCTCCATGAAGATGTGTAAGGATCTCTGCCGTAAGGTATGGGGTGACCTTTATCAGGGCGATTAAGTAAAATATTGACAGCGTAAACAAACAACATTATAATATCTAAAGTCACGGGAGTGCTTAAGGAATTAGGCTGAGAGACAGTTATACCGCTGTCAATCCTATGGGTTAACCCAGTACCTGATCCGGATAATGCCGGCGTAGGGAGATTGATTGAAAAAGACAATGGGCGCTTCTCGTGATGAGAAGCGCTTTATATTTTTGGAGGAAAAATCATGGAAAAAATCAATGCCAATGTGGCTATTCAGGTTCTGCCGTCCGTACTGGAGGATGAGGAAATCGTCCGTGTGGTGGATGAAGTTATCGACTATATCAAAAGCACCGGAGTGGAGTATTATGTAGGACCGTGTGAAACCGCAATGGAAGGAGACTACGAGGAACTGATGGAAATCGTAAAGCAGTGCCAGTACATTGCCATCAAAGCCGGTGCACCTTCCGTTATGAGCTATGTAAAAATCACTTACAAGCCGGAAGGCGAGAAACTGACGATTGAAAGAAAGACAGCGAAACATCACAAGCATGATTTGGCAAAAGCATTAAAGAATAAGACAGCGTGAAAAAGAAAAACGGAAAAGAAAATCTGATACCGATTGCAGTCGTTCTGGCAGTACTTCTTATCTGGCAGCTTGTATGCACATTAAAACTGGTACCGTCCTTCATGCTGCCTTCACCCGTTGATGTGGGGAAAGCCCTCGTCAGCGATTTTCCGCTTTTGATGCATCATGCGGGGGTAACACTTTTGGAGGCCGGACTCGGGCTCTTATTCGGCGTTTTACTGGGTTTTGGATGCGCAGCCGTTATGGATGCCTTCCCCATCGTAAAAAAAGCCTTATATCCGATTCTGGTGCTTACACAGACAATTCCGCCGGTGGCTCTGGCTCCGCTTTTGATTCTGTGGTTCTCCTACGGAATTGTTCCGAAGGTAATTCTGGTTGTGCTGGTGGCCTTCTTTCCGATGGCCGTGGGACTTTTGCAGGGGTTTGAATCCGCGGACCCGGACATGATCCGGCTTATGAAATCCATGAATGCCAGCCGCTGGCAGATTTTTACACATGTCAAATTTCCGAGCGCATTGGGAGAATTTTTCTCGGGACTGCGTATCGCCGTATCCTATTCGGTTGTCGGTGCGGTTATTGCGGAATGGCTCGGCGGATTCGTAGGACTGGGTGTCTATATGACACGCGTTAAAAAGTCCTTATCCTATGATAAAATGTTTGCCGTCATCGTACTGGTTTCGGCACTCAGTCTCTTACTGATGGCACTTGTGAAGATTATTCAGAAATATGCAATGCCGTGGGAAAAAAGAAAATAAAATTATAAGGGAGAATAAATCTATGAAAAAGTTGTTTAAGAAAATCATGGCCGTAACCACGGTCGCAGTTCTGGGAGTATCCCTGGCTGCATGTACGCCGGAGTCTCCGGCTCTTGATCCGGTAGAAGATATCACGCTGGTTCTGGACTGGACTCCAAACACCAACCATACCGGTTTCTATGTGGCACTGGAAAAGGGTTATTTTGCGGAAGAGGGGTTAAACGTAACCATCGTTCAGCCGCCCGAAGACGGAGCAACCGCCATGGTAGCAAGTGGCAAAGCCCAGTTCGGAATCGATTTCCAGGATTATCTGCCTCCTGTATTCACGGCAGAAGAGGAAGTTCCCGTAGTAGCGGTGGCAGCACTCCTTCAGCACAACACCTCCGGTATCATTTCCTTAAAAGAGGACGGAATCGATTCTCCGAAGGGAATGGAAGGTAAGAATTATGCAACCTGGGATCTGCCCGTGGAAAAAGCAATGCTTCAGAATATTGTGGAAGCGGACGGAGGAGATTTTTCCAAAGTAAATCTGATTCCAGAATATGTGGAGAACGAGCCTGCGGCTCTGCAGCAGGACATTGATGCTATCTGGGTATACTACGCATGGGGCGGAATCTCCTGCGAACTTGCCGGTCTGGATACGAACATGTTCTATTTTAAGGACATTACACCGGAATTTGACTATTACAGCCCTGTCATCATTGCCAATACGAATTATCTGGATTCCAATCCCAAGGCTGCAGCAGGCTTCTTAAATGCCTGCAAAAGAGGGTATGAATATGCCGTTGAGAATCCGGATGATGCAGCGGAAATTCTCTGCAAACAGGTGCCGGAACTTGACAAAGACCTTGTAAAAGCCAGCCAGGAATGGATTTCGGGACAGTATAAGGCAGAAGTGGATCGCTGGGGTTACATTGATCCGGCCAGATGGAATGCTTTCTTTAAATGGTTATACGATAACGGCCTGACGGAGGAAATTCCTGAAAATTATGGATTTACCAACGATTATCTGCCTAAGTAAAATGAAAAAACGGAACGGTTTCCTGTAAGGTGTCATGGAAAAAAACGAAATCTTAATCGGAGAGCACATCTTTAAAACATATGGGGAAAAGACGATATTGAACGATATCTCCTTTTCTCTGAAAGAGGGCGAACTGTTAAGTCTGCTCGGAGTCAGCGGTGTCGGAAAAACAACGCTTTTTAACGTGCTCTCCGGTCTTTCGAAACCGGACAGCGGAGAAGTGCTTTTGCGAAAAGACGACGCAGCAGGGGATGATGCATATTTAAAAATCACCGGGAAAACGGGTTATTTAAGTTACATGCTCCAAAAAGATTTGCTTCTGCCGCATAAGCACGTCATTGACAATGTGGCGCTGCCTCTTGTTTTAAAGGGCGTTCGAAAGAAAGAGGCAAGACAAAAGGCGGCAGAACATTTTAAACAGTTCGGACTGGAGGGG
>ODAJ012027405.1_pt1 | contig 12078 bp, 9 predicted proteins | sample 1539241 | NCBI WGS metagenome assembly ODAJ01 (sample SAMN02144231, study PRJEB22623) | gut metagenome | biome: sheep rumen | host: Ovis aries | place: New Zealand | reverse complement strand
GATTTTCGAGATGGTACCCAGGTCAGAAGGTACATTCACACTCTCGAACGCCTTGACGATGGCGTTCATGATCTTGTCCAGCGAAAACGAGTCTTTTGAACCGTCGCGTTTGGTAATGGTAAAGTTCTTAATCTCCATTGTTATATGTCTGTATTTTTTATGTTTGTTGCTCTCAAATTTTAGGTTAAGTCCTCCATTTTGGATAACTTTTTAGTTTTTCGCTCGCGAAAAGTTTCCCATTCCGGGAAACTCTTAGCGAGTGCAAAGTTACAAAATATAACTATAATACAAGCATATTTTGGAGAGAAAAATTTGCAAAAAATCGTTAATTCACGGTGAAACGTTGACGGCCGGTTAATCCGTCAGCGAATAAGTTACTGTAGTAACTACGCGTAACTTTTTTATATACGGCGTGTTATCGTCACGGTTCTCGATAGAGAACTGTCCTTGGTCGGCTGTCACGATTTTGCCAAGGTCGCAGTTGCTAGCCTCAGCAAACTGTGCCCCCGTCTTCTGGGCGTTCTTGATAGCCTCCGCCATCATCTCCGGTTTCATCTGCTGGAACGATGCATATTCGTACTGCGGATAGTTCTCGCCCAGCGCCACGCCCTGCTTGAGCAGTTCTGCCTGGTTGGAGATGGCCTTGTTGACCTCTGCCACCTTGCTGGTAGCCACAGTGATGGTGGTGTTGACGATGTAGCGGAAGGCCTTCTGGTTGTCGCCCCACTCGCGGGCTTCGAGGTCGTTGATGGAAGGCGGATTGACGGTAATCTCCTTCTCGGGCAGTCCATACTTCAGCAGGAACTGCTTGATTTTCTTGGTCTGCACATTGATGTTCTCATAGAGCAGGGGCAGGTCGTTTCCCGTTACCTTGGTGCCAATGCTCCATGTCACCTTGTCGGCTGGCACTTCGCGCTCAGCCAAGCCTTTTACCGTCACATGGCGGTCTTTGTTGACGATGTTGTCGATGCCTGCCTTGACGAACCAGCCGAGGCAGAAGATGCTGGCAGCAACAAGGGCTGCAGCGATGATGGTTTTGTTTGAGGTCATTGTTTTTTTTTTTAGAAGTTAAAGAAGTTAAAGAACTCAAGTTTCGCATGTTTCACATGCTCCACTTTTCTTGGGGCAAGGGGCATGGAGCAGGGGGCAAGAGGTTAGTCATTCCCCTTCTATGCCGCTTCATCCCTCCGTTTTCTACGTTTATCATCTATTCTCTTGCCCCTTGCTCCTTGCTCCTTGCCCCTTACGAGACTGAGCAAGCGGAGCTTGCGAAAGTTGAATTAAAGAAGTCAAAGAAGTTAGAGAAGTTATTTGTCGGCAAGGACGAAGTCGAGCTGGCGCTTCTCCAGGTTGGCACGAGCCACCTTGACGCGCACGGGGTCGCCCAACTGGTACTTGTTGTGGTGGCGACGGCCTACCAGGCAGTAGTTGCGCTCGTCGAAGTCGTAGTAGTCGTCGTCCAGGTCGTGCATAGACACCATGCCCTCGCAGTGGTTCTCGTCGATCTCGCAGTAGATGCCATAGGACTGGATGCCGCTGATGTGGGCATCGTACTCGTTGCCAATCTTGTCGGCCATGAACTCTACCATCTTGTACTTGATGCTGTCGCGCTCAGCCTGCTGGGCAGTCTGTTCCATATCCGAGCAGTGTTCGCAGAGCTCCTCATACTTCTCCTGATTAGCCGAGCGTCCGCCATCCTGGTATTTCGTCAGCAGACGGTGTACCATGGTGTCGGGATAGCGGCGGATGGGCGACGTGAAGTGGGTGTAGTACTCGAAGGCCAGTCCGTAGTGGCCGATGTTGTGGGTAGAGTACTTTGCCTTCATCATGGCGCGCAGAGCGACGGTCTCGATGAGCTTCTGCTCCTTCTTGCCCTGGCAGCCGTCCATCAGTGCGTTGAGCGACTTGGAGATGGCACCCTTGGTACCTGCCGTCTTCATTTTGTAGCCGAACTTAACGACAAACTCGCGCAGCATCTCCAACTTGGTGGGGTCTGGCTGGTCGTGGATGCGGTAGACCATGGTCTTTGCCTTAGGCTGTTGGCCGTTGGCCTTGGCCTTCTTAGCCTTGCCGACGCTCTCAGCGACATACTTATTGGCCAGCAGCATGAACTCCTCGATGAGTTGGGTGGCATCGTTGGACTTCTTGAAGTAGGCACGGACGGGTTTGCCCGTCTCGTCGATATCGAAGTGCAGCTCCTCACGGTCGAACTTGACGGCACCGCCCTTGAAGCGGCGCTCACGGAGTTTCTTGGCGAGGCGGTCTAACGTCTTGAGATACGCAACCTCCCCCAGCCCCTCAGAAGGAAGGGGTGCCTCAGCCGCACGCTGCTCCCCTCCTTGGGAGGGGCTGGGGGAGGTCAGTATCTCCTGCACCTCCTCGTACGCGTACCTCTTATTACTCTTAATCACCGTATGAGCGATGTGGTAGTCCTTGACGTTGGCCTCGTCGTCGAGGGTGAAGATGACGCTGTAGCAGAGCTTCTCCTCGTCGGGGCGCAGCGAACAGATGAAGTTACACAGGCGCTCGGGCAGCATGGGAATGGTGCGGTCGACGAGATAGACGCTGGTGGCACGCTTGACAGCCTCTTTGTCAATGACAGAGCCTTCCTTGACATAGTGGCTGACATCGGCGATGTGGACACCGACCTCCCAAAGACCTCTCCCCCCGCCCTCTCCAAGTAGAGAGGGAGCCTTCGAGTTCCCCTTCCCTTTGGAGGGGGTTAGGGGAAGGCTTCTGATGCTGAGCGCATCATCGAAATCCTTGGCATCCTTAGGGTCGATGGTGCAGGTGAAGACATCGCGGAAGTCCTCACGACGGGCTATCTCCTCGGGGGTGATGCCCGGCTCTATCTTCTCGGCAGCGTCCTCGACAGCCTTCGGATATTTGTATGGCAGCCCATACTGTGCCAGGATGGCATGCATCTCGACATTGTTGTCGCCCTCCTTGCCCAGCACGTCGACGACCTCGCCGACGATGTTCTTCGACTCCTTGGACGGCCACTGCGTAATCTTGACGACCGCCTTGTCGCCCGTCTTGCCGCCCTTCAGCTTCTTCTTCGGAATAAGGATGTCGTGCACAAAGATGTTGCCCTCGGTAACCAGGAAGGCATAGTCCTTCTCTACCTTCAGCTTACCGACAGCCTGGTCGCGCTTGTGGCTGAGGATCTCGACGACCATCGCCTCCTTGATATGCTTCTCACGGCGAGCCATATACGTTACCCGTACACGGTCGCCATTCATGGCAAACAGCGAGTTGCGCTCACTGACAAAGACCGGTGTACCGCCATCGTCGGGCTGGAAGGAGTTCTTGCCGTTGGCCTTGCGGATAAAGGTGCCCTCCTGTATCTGTGTCTTCTGATTCAGACGGTATGAGTTATCGCTGACCTTCGACAGGTAGTCGTCCCATGCCATCTCTTCCATGAGGTCTATGGCCAGCATCTTGGTGGGATGCGTGTCCAACTTCAGTTCCTTGAAAATCTGCTTGAAGGAATACGTCTCGTTGGGATGCTGCTGGAACAATGTCTGCAACATCTCGGCTATTTGTTTCTTATTCAGCCTCTTGCCACCTTTTTTCTTACTCATAGTATTCAATATTTAATAGTTTCTGACAGCAAAGATACGAAAAAATCTGAATAGTGCATTATGAATTATGAATTATTTTGTACCTTTGCACACAAAGTATCACTTTTAACCAATTAACTGCTTATGGAACCAACCACATTCATCATTGTTGCCGTGGCCATTCTCGCACTGGTCATCCTGTTGTTCATCTCTTATGTGAAGGCTCCGCCCTCGGCAGCTTTCATCATCTCCGGTCTGTCGCGTGAGCCCCGTGTACTCATTGGTTCCGGTGGTTTCCGCATACCGTTCTTCGAACGACTGGACCGTGTCTATCTGGGACAGATTACCGTAGACATCAAGACAGAAGAGAGCGTGCCCACTACCGACTTCATCAATGTCGACGTGGATGCTGTCGCCAAGATTCGCGTCATGCCCACCAACGAGGGTACCCGTCTGGCTGCCAAGAACTTCCTGAACATGATGCCTAACGAGATTGCCGAGCAGTTGCAAGACTCGCTGCAAGGTAACATGCGTGAAATCATCGGTACGCTGGACCTCCGTTCGCTGAATACCGACCGTGACGGTTTCTCTGACCAGGTGATGACCAAGGCACAGCCCGATATGGCGAAGCTGGGTATCGAGATTATCTCTTGCAATATCCAGAACGTGACCGACAAGGAAGGTCTTATCAAGGACCTCGGTGCCGACAATACTGCCAAGATCAAGAAGGATGCCAGCATCAACCGTGCCATCGCTGAGCGCGACGTGAAGATTGAGGTGTCGAAAGCCGACAAGGAGGCCAACGACGCCCGTGTGGATGCCGACACCGCCATTGCTATCAAGAACAATGAACTGGCACTGAAGCGTGCTGCCCTGAAGCAGCAGGCCGATACGGCACAGGCTGACGCCGATGCTGCCTATGCCATCCAGCAGCAGGAACAGCAGAAGACCATCAATATCAAGACCGTTGAGGCCGAGATTGAGAAGACGAAGCGTGAACAGATTCTGTCGAAGGAACAGATTGAGATTCGTCAGAACCAGTTGGCCGCTGAGGTGGAGAAGAAGGCCGATGCTGACAAGTACCAGATAGAGAAGAATGCTGCCGCCGACCTGGAACAGCGCAAGCGTGTCGCCGAAGCCCAGAAATATGAGGCTGAACAGCGTGCCCTCGCCCAGAATGCAGAGTCTGATGCTGTGCGCTATCGCTTAGAGCAGGAGGCTATTGGTATCAAGGCCAAGGGTGAGGCCGAAGCCTATGCCATTCAGAAGAAGGGTGAAGCCGAGGCACAGGCCATGGACAAGAAGGCCGAGGCCTATAAGAAGTATAACAATGCCGCTGTGGCTCAGATGATGATTGAGGTACTGCCTCAGATTGTCGAGAATGTCGCCAAGCCCATCTCTTCCATCAAGGACGTTCACGTCTATAGTGGCGGTCAGGATACGGGTGCCGGTGTGGCAGCTATGAGTGGCGGTGTACCCGTAGCCATCAAGCAAGCCTTCGATGTGCTGAAGTCTGCCACCGGTGTTGACATGGCCGACATTATGCGTGCCGGAACCATTGATGCCAAGGTAAACCGTAACATCAACCTCAACGACGAGGCCCGCAATGCCGTGGACAACATGATTAAAGACTAAACATCAAATGACCACAGATTACGTGGATTACAAAGATTCTTTTAACAACTAATTAAGACGAATTACACCAATTGAAGATATTGATTACGGGAGCCAGTGGGTTCATTGGCTCCTTTATCGTGGAAGAGGCGCTGCGCCGTGGCTTTGAGACATGGGCAGCAGTACGCAAGAGCAGTTCGACGGCATTCTTGCAGGATGAGCGCATCCACCTGATAGCGCTGAACCTGTCGGACGAGGAGCAGTTGAAGGAACAGCTGAAGGACCACCAGTTTGACTATGTGGTGCATGCCGCCGGTGTGACGAAATGTCTGAACAAGGAAGACTTCTTCCGCATCAACACCGAGGGTACCAAGCACCTGGTGCGTGCGCTGATGGCTACGCAGCACCACCTGCAGCGCTTTGTCTACATCAGCAGTCTCAGCATTATGGGAGCCATCCGCGAGGAACAGCCCTACCAGGAGATTCGCGAGAGCGACGAAGCCAAGCCCAACACCGCCTACGGCAAGAGCAAGCTGGAGGCCGAGCAGTGGCTGTCACAGCTCCCCCTCTACTTGGAGGGGGATGGGGGAAGGCCCTTCCCCTACGTCATACTGCGCCCCACGGGCGTCTACGGTCCCCGTGAGCGCGACTACTTCATGATGGCCAAGAGCATCAAGGCGCATACCGACTTTGCCGTAGGTTTCAAGCAGCAGGACATTACCTTCGTCTACGTCACCGACGTGGTGCAGGCCATCTTCTTAGCCTGCGAGAAGGGTGTGACGGGACGGCGCTACTTCCTCAGCGACGGCGAAGTGTACCAGTCGTCGACCTTCAGCGACCTGATACGCAAGGAGTTGGGCAACCCCTGGTGGATACGCATCACCGCCCCCATCTGGCTGTTGCGCATTATCACCTTCTGCGGGGAATACGTAGGAAGGCTGACGGGCAAGGTGACCGCACTGAACAACGACAAATACTACATCATGCGCCAGCGCAACTGGCGCTGCGACATAGAACCGGCACGCCGTGAACTGGGCTACGAGCCGCAAGTGAAACTGGAGGAGGGCGTCAAGCGAAGCATAGCATGGTACAAAAAAGAGAACTGGTTGTAAGAGGGCTGATGGCCGCAGAATGGGTAGGAATGGCTTACCTGCTGTTTACATTGGTCTTCATGGCTTGTGTCTGGTCGCGACTGCCTAACGTCGTTGATATGCTCGTGCTACGTGGTGGCTATATTGTCGCTACGCTGGGTGCATGGGCGGTCTATCGGCACTATCCCTGTAAGCTGACCCTGTTTCTGCGCATCCTGGTACAGATGATATTCTTGAGTTGGTGGTACCCGGACACGTATGAGTTGAACCGTGTGCTGCCCAACCTCGACCACGTCTTCGCACAGTGGGAACAGACACTCTTCGGCTGTCAGCCGTCGCTGCTCTTCTCGCAGAAGGTGCCCTATGGGTGGTTCTCCGAACTGATGTGTCTGGGCTATGTCAGCTACTTTCCGCTGATGCTGGTGGTGTATCTCTATTATTTCCTGCGCCGCTATGAGGAGTTCCAGATGGCAGCCTTCGTGATGCTCGGCTCGTTCTTTGCCTACTATGTCGTCTTCGTCCTGCTGCCCGTCACCGGACCGCAGTTCTACTACTTGGCAGTGGGCACCGAGAAGATTGCCGCAGGCATCTTCCCCAATCTGGGCGACTGGTTTCTGACCCACTCCGAGCGCATGGCGGCACCCGGATGGAGCGACGGCTTCTGCTACCACCTGCTGGACATCACACACGATGCCGGTGAGCGCCCCACCGCCGCCTTCCCCAGCAGTCACGTAGGTGTGACAACAGTACTGATGATGCTCGCGCTGCGTACCAAGAGATGGAAACTGACTGGCGGCATGCTGCCTTTCTATTTGCTGATGTGCCTTTCTACCGTGTACATCTATGCCCACTACGCTATTGATGCCATAGCAGGATTAGTTAGCGGCATAGCCATCTACTACGTGCTGTGTGCGCTGTACAGGGCGAAGGGAAACGGGCAAAAACAAAAAATGGGACTCCGCTGAGTCCCAAACCTTTGTTAACCTTAAATCTAATACTATGAAAAACACGCTGCAAAGATAACACATTATTTATAATAAGCAAAAAAGGTAGGTTAAAAAAATGGTGTAATAGCGACACTTTCTTGATATAAATCAATCAAAACTGAAAATAATGAGGCGAAAATTTGGCTGGTTGAAAATTATTTCCTACCTTTGCAACGAATAAAATAACATAGCGAGATACAGGGATTCCGACATAGAGTAGAGTCGGGATTCTTTTATTTTTTGCACAATAAAACCAGAATTGTAAATAGTAAATCGTAAAATAGAAAAACTATGGCATACATGTCACAAGAAGGCTATGACAAGCTCATAGCCGAACTGCACCGCCTGGAAGCGGTAGAGCGCCCCAAGGCTTCAGCAGCCATTGCTGAGGCTCGCGAGAAGGGCGACCTGAGTGAGAATAGCGAGTATGACGCCGCCAAGGAGGCGCAGGCCCATCTGGAGGATAAGATCAACAAGCTGAAGGCCACCATTGCCGAGGCCAAGGTTGTGGACACTTCGCGTCTGAGCACCGACTCTGTACAGATTCTGACCAAGGTAGAGATGACCAATCTGACCACCAAGACCAAGATGTCGTACACCATCGTCAGCGAGAACGAGGCCGACCTGCGTGCCGGTAAGATTTCTATCAAGACACCTATTGCACAGGGACTGCTGGGCAAGAAGGTGGGTGACGAGGTAGAGATTCAGATTCCCCGCGGCACCATCAAATTGCGCATTGAGAACATCTCGATAGCGTAAGGAGTTAAAGAAGTTAAAGGAGTTAAAGAAGTTAAAGGAGTTAAATAGTCAAATCACAAGATGGATATTTTCAGCAAGATTGCCGCTGGCGAGATTCCCAGCTATAAGGTAGCAGAGAACGAGGAATTCTATGCATTTCTCGACATCAACCCGTTGGTAAAAGGTCACACCCTCGTGATTCCACGTCGGGAGGTAGACTACTTCTTTGACATGGAGGACGACGAACTGGCCCGCTACCAGCAGTTTGCCAAGCGCGTAGCCACCGCCATCAAGAAGGCCTTCCCCTGCAAGAAGGTCGCCCAGGTGGTACTCGGCTTGGAGGTTGCACACGCACACATCCATCTCATCCCCATGCAGAGCGAGGCCGATGCCGACTTCCGCAAGGAGAAGCTGAAGCTGAGCGAGGAGGAGTTCAAGGAGATTGCTGCCAAGATTCAGGCAGCCCTCTAACGTTTTTTGCCTATTGGTCAACGGTTATTGTCTATGATTCTACTAAGTTTCGATACCGAAGAGTTTGACGTACCCCGTGAGCACGGTGTGGACTTCACACTGGAGCAGGGCATGGCAGTAAGTAAGGTGGGCACCAACCGCATCCTCGACGTATTGAAGGAGAATGGTGTCAAAGCCACGTTCTTCTGTACGGGCAACTTTGCCGAGCAGGCGCCGGAGGTGATGCAGCGCATCATGGACGAGGGGCATGAAGTGGCTTGCCACGGCGTAGACCACTGGCAGCCCAAGGAGACCGACTTTGCCCTATCGAAACAGATAGTAGAGCGCGTCACGGGCCGTACCGTGAACGGCTATCGCCAACCCCGCATGTTTCCCGTCAGCGACGAGGAGATAGAGAAGGCAGGCTATCGCTACAACTCCTCGCTGAACCCAGCCTTTATTCCCGGGCGCTATATGCACCTGACAGAGCCACGCACGTGGTTTATGAAAGGGAAGGTGATGCAGATTCCTGCCAGCGTAACGCCCTGGATACGTTTTCCGCTGTTCTGGCTGGCACTGCACAACCTGCCCGAGCGCCTTTACCACTGGATGGTGCGCCGCACCGTTAACCACGATGGATATTTCGTAACCTATTTCCACCCGTGGGAGTTCTACGACCTGAAAGAGCACCCTGAGTTCAAGATGCCTTTCATCATCAAAAACCATAGTGGCCAGCAGATGGCGCAACGCTTAGGTCGCCTCATCAAAATGCTCAAGGGCAATGGTCACGAATTTATCACCTTTACCGACTTTGTAAACAGACACGTATGATTAGACTTGCCACCGTATCACCCTGCTATAATGAGGAAGCAGTGCTGCGCCACTCTGTAGAACGACTGACAGCGCTCTTCGAGAAGATGATTGCCGACGGACTCATCAGCGACGACTCTATGATGGTCTTTGTCAATGATGGCAGCAGGGACAACACATGGCAGATTATCCGTGAACTGCATGGCGAGAACAGATTTGTACGCGGCATTAACCTGTCGCGCAACGTAGGACACCAAAATGCTATCATGGCGGGCATGAAGACTGCCAAGAACTGGGCCGACGCCATTGTAACCATCGATGCCGACCTGCAGGACGACATCGAGTGTATACCACAGATGGTACAGAAGTTTGCCGCAGGGAAGGACATCGTCTACGGTGTGAAAGTGTCACGCGAGGCAGACCCTCCGATGAAGCGTGTGACGGCACAGGCCTTCTATAAGCTGCAGCGCTCGATGGGTGTCGAGGGAGTCTACAACCATGCCGACTTCCGCCTGATGAGTCGCAGAGCGCTTGACATGCTGGACGAATATAAAGAGCACAACCTCTATCTGCGTGGACTGATACCCCAAATAGGGTTGCAGAGCGACACCGTTAACGACATCATCAGCGAGCGCTATGCCGGTGCATCGAAGTACACCGTCAGCAAGATGCTGAAATTAGCGTTGAACGGCATTACGGCATTCAGCGTAAAGCCGATGTACGCCATCTTCTATTTAGGACTCATCTTCCTGCTGATAGCCTTCGGCATCGGTATCTATGTGACGCACGCGCTGATAGTTGGCACCGCCGTACCAGGCTGGTCGTCACTCATTCTCAGCATCTGGTTCGTAGGGGGATTCATCCTTGTCTCTTTAGGAACCATGGGTGTTTATATCGGCAACATTTATGCGGAGGTCAAGAGTCGCCCACTTTACCACGTCGCAGAGATATTAGATTGAGAGCAACATTTTAACCCAACACCCTCATTTATAGCGGAATCATGATTAGCAAGCAAGTCTTCAACAGAATGGTTTACTTCTATACGGTGCCCTATCTGGTATTGTTAACAGTAGTGCTCGGGATGCTGTATATGTATCCAAAGATTGAACTTCATTTACTGCTAAATTCCTACCATACGAGTTTCTTAGATACTTTCTTTAAACATTATACGGTGTTGGCAGAATGGCCATTGTATATAGTGGCACTGCTGCCCCTACTGTGGAAAAAGGGCAAGATAACACTGTACTATGCGATAAGCGAGGTGGCGGGAGGAATCTTCGTGCAGCTATTAAAGCACTTGTTCAGTAGTGACCGTCCTGTCAGCGTGTTCGAGAATAGTCATTTGGTGCTGCCGCTGGTGCAGGGCGTAGAGATGCACCACAGCAACTCCTTCCCTTCTGGACATTCCTCTACATTCTTTATGTTTTTCACGTGCTGTGCTATTGTTTTGGCATATTACTTCAGCAAGGACAACAAGCCCCACACGCTGAGGACGAGGATTCTGTTTAATGCGTCGCAGTTGTTGCTGCTGTTGCTTGCAGCATTAGGCGCCTACTCACGCGTCTATCTTTCCCAGCACTTCCTATCGGATATCTGTGTGGGCAGCATCATCGGTTTTACGACACCATTCCTGATGTTCTATTTCTGTGAGAGAAAACTTCTGAAATCCAAAAACAAAGAGATAAAATGATGACAATATTCCGTAAAGCGAAAAAGAGATTGCTACGCCCTGTTTCGCTTTTTACCTTCTCTTGTATCGTCACAATAGGCACTTTGCTGCTTTACAACCTACCCTTCTTCCGTTTTGTCATTGACAACAGCAACGAAAGCACGCTTGGCGTAGCATGGCTAATGTTTTCGTTGACGGTTATCATGCTGACACTGAATTTCATGATGACATACCTGACCATGTTCTGCATGCGGGTGGTGGGACGTATCTTGCTGGCTCTTCTGTCAGTCATCAATGCCACCTCCGTCTATTTCATCTTGACATATAATGTGATCATTGATGAGACCACCATAGGGAATGTCTTCAACACCCGATATTCGGAGGCTTCAGGATTCTTCAGCTGGGCACTATGGATTTTCCTCTTTTTCTTTGGCATCGTGCCAGCACTGTTCTGTCTGCTGCAGCCTGTCAAGATGGGGAAGGCGAAGAAACTGGGAGTCTATTGCGGCAGTTCGCTGGCCATCGTCCTCATTACGGCGCTGCTGAACATCAACCAGACGCTGTTCATCAGTCAGCACGACACGGAATTGGGCGGTTTGCTGCAGCCCTGGTCCTACCTTGTCAACACGTGTCGCGTCATCAATCTCCGCCAAAGCAAAAAGGCAGAGGAGATCAAACTGCCTGACGGCAAGATTACAGACGACGAGAAAGCCGTGGTGGTGCTGGTTATCGGTGAGTCTGCCAGAAAAGCCAACTTCCAGCTTTATGGTTATCAGCGTGATACAAACCCGCTACTGTCGAAGCAGAAGGAGCTGAAGGTTTTTCAAGCCAACTCATGTGCCACGTATACCACAGCAGGCACAAAAGCTATCCTTGAACCGCAAGACCGCAGCGACCTGTACGAGTTGCTTCCCAACTATGCTTTCCGAATGGGTGCCGACGTGTCTTGGCGCACCTCCAACTGGGGAGAGCCACCAATACATATAGAAGAATATCTGACGGCCATGGATCTCACCAAGGAGTATCCTGATATGGACAGCAACTACGATGCTATTCTCTTTGCAGGACTCCGTCAGCGCATTGAGTCAAGCAACAAGAATAAGGTATTGATTATTCTGCACACCAGCACCAGTCACGGTCCTCAGTATGCCAGCAAA
>ODAJ014733911.1_pt1 | contig 12082 bp, 6 predicted proteins | sample 1539241 | NCBI WGS metagenome assembly ODAJ01 (sample SAMN02144231, study PRJEB22623) | gut metagenome | biome: sheep rumen | host: Ovis aries | place: New Zealand | reverse complement strand
GTGGGCCAACGTCGTGCGTTGGGAGATGCGCACCCGCATGTTCCTCCGCACCGCCGAGTTCCTCTGGCAGGAAGGCCACACCGCCCACGCCACTCGCGAGGAGGCCGAGGAGGAAGCTCGCCGCATGCTCGAGGTCTACGCCGAGTTCGTGGAGAAATACATGGCCGTGCCCGTCCTCAAGGGTCACAAGAGCCCCAACGAGCGCTTCGCCGGTGCCCTCGACACACTCTGCATCGAGGCTATGATGCAGGACGGCAAGGCCCTGCAGGCAGGCACCTCCCACTTCCTGGGCCAGAACTTCGCCAAGGCCTTCGAGGTGCAGTTCCTCAACAAGCAGAACCAGCTCGAATACGTCTGGGCCACCTCGTGGGGCGTCAGCACCCGCCTGATGGGCGCCCTCATCATGACCCACTCCGACGACAACGGCCTCGTCCTGCCGCCGCATCTGGCTCCCATCCACGTCGCCATCGTCCCCATCTGCAAGAGCGACGACCAGCAGCGCCAGCTCGACGAGCACATCGCCCCCATCGTCAAGGCCCTCGAAGCCAAAGGCCTGGTGGTGAAATACGACAACCGCCCCGAGTACAAACCCGGCTGGAAGTTCAACGAGTACGAGTTCAAGGGCGTCCCCGTGCGCTTGGCCATCGGCCCCCGCGACCTTGAGAACGGCACCTGCGAGGTCTGCCGCCGCGATACACTCGAGAAGATCACCATGCCCATCGAAGGTATCGCCGACCATGTCTACGACCTCATGGAGCAGATCCAGCAGAACCTCTTCAAGAAAGCCGCCGACTTCCGCGCCAGCATGACCCGCAAGGTCGACACCTGGGACGATTTCAAGGTCGAGATCGAGAAGAACGGCTTCCTGCTCTGCCATTGGGACGGCACCCAGGAGACCGAGGAGCGCATCAAGGAAGAGACCAAGGCAACCATCCGCTGCATCCCCTTCGACGCCCCCGAAGAGGAAGGCAAGTGCATCTACAGCGGCAAACCCAGCCACCGCCGCGTCGTCTTCGCCCGTAGCTACTGATAACGCATTGTGCTATACAGAATTAAGCGGTAAGTGGTATCTGCCACTTGCCGCTTGATTTTACAATATCCCAATGACTTGGTTTATAGCCACAAGTGAGTCTATAGGTTTTACTCACCTTTTACTCACCTTTTACTCATCTTTTACTCAAACTCTGCCTACCTCCGTAGTAACACCGTAGTAGCTCCCATGTTCCTCCGCTGTATGTCCGACCACCATCAGCCGAACGGCTGCCAGCTGACAACAGATTATTACCCCGTCAACATAATCCAGTCGTAGGACATAAAAGTGACAACCTAAAACAGCATATCACACAGGACTCAAATGTGACAACCTAAATCAGCAAATCACAAGCGCATTAACAAATTCACACATTCCCGCATTCTCTCTCCCTTCTTCGTCCCTTCTTCGTGGTTTCTTTGTGTCTTCTTTGCCACAATAACGTACCACCTAAAAAAACACATTGCACAAACAACCCATAAACAATAGCAATTCCCGTGGGTGGCCGTTATCGGCCGTCCACCCAATACCTACCCCCATCATGCCCATTAAACCCATCGTGCCCGTTTAACCCATTCTGCCTGGCTTCGCAGAAGACACGGCCTGCGACGCTAGCACGGCCAAGTGCATAGGGCTGGAGCAAACGCATTCTCCATGTCCTCTCGGCGACCATATTATTTCAGTATTACATTTTTAACAGCCGTTAAAAAATACTTTTTGCCATTCAAGAAAAAATGAGTATCTTTGCAGTTTGAAAATAAGACATGAGCAACGACTGAATTACCCATACTCTTGAAATAGAAAGCATGAATGAAGATATTATAAATGCCTACTATTCTCCTATTCTGAACCACCGATATGAGCAGTGGTTCCAAGAGAGGCATTATAATGAGGATAAATTCAGCGACGTAGACAAGAAGGAATATTTGGAGATGGTAGAGGAGGCGACCTCTCATTATTTAAGTGGTCTACCTACGATGCAAGGAGCTTTGGATTGGTTTAAAAGTTCTCATGATGAATATCATGCAACATATTGTGTTGTCATTTCGGCCATACAGTTTATCTTAATGACTATGATTGACGGTATGGTGCTCAGCAAATATTTTCTCCTGGCTGAGAAAGATTATGAACGAAGCCTGCTGCGTGGAAAATTGAAAGTTATTCTCAACGAGGGATTCAAAAAGCTCTATGGATTTGACAAGAAAACAAACAAGAAGTCCGAGTGGACTAAACTTGCTTCTGTTTTGAAACATTTTCCAAACGAGATTAAGCGTCAGTATCAACACTTATCATCTTTACTTGAAAAACACGCCACATCCTCTTCATGGTGGAAGGATGAACGCGATGTTGAGACTCATCTTGATACGGAAAAACTATATGCCTCAAGATGTGAAAAAATCAAAGAAAGTCAAGTGATTATTGACTTCCTGAAGCTTTTCGAAACACTTAATGCAGTTAATCTATTTTTGACCAATATGCACGCATGTCTTAACAATTATCTGGTCGATAAATTTCGGTGCGGAGAATTGCAGGACGTAAAAAATATTTTGTGTACCAATGAACAAACAACAACTAGCAGCCAAAATATGGGCATCGGCAAATAAGATGCGCTCGAAAATTGAGGCAAACGAGTATAAGGACTATATTCTGGGCTTTATCTTCTACAAGTTCCTTTCCGACAAAGAGCTTGAGGTCTTACGGAAAGACGGATGGACAGAAGATGAGCTACCCGAACTGACTGAGGCGGATAAGGAAACCGTCAAGTATCTGCAAGGGAAATTGGGTTACTTTATCGCTTACGAGAATCTTTTTTCCACCTGGCTGTCCAGCGGTTCCGACTTCGATGTGTCGAATGTGCGCGATGCACTTTCAGCCTTTGCCCGTCTCATCAACAAAAACCACAAGAAGGTATTCAACAAGATATTCCATACGCTCGACACCGGGTTGAGCAAACTGGGAGGCACCTCTTCTGAACAAACCAAGGCTATCATCAAGTTGTTGAAGCTCATCAAGGATATTCCTACAGACTCCTCCCAAGACTATGACGTGCTCGGTTTTATCTATGAATATCTGATTTCTAACTTTGCCGCCAATGCCGGCAAGAAAGCAGGTGAGTTTTATACACCTCACGAGGTGGCACTGCTGATGGCGGAAATTGTTGCCGACCACCTGAAGGACAGAAAGGAAATTCAAATCTATGACCCCACATCGGGCTCGGGTTCGCTGCTCATTAATATCGGACGAGCCATCGCCAAACATATCGACGACCAGAACAATATCAAGTATTACGCGCAGGAGCTAAAGGAGAATACCTACAACCTGACCCGCATGAACCTGGTGATGCGAGGCATACTACCAGACAATATCATTGTGCGCAATGGTGATACGCTGGAAGCCGACTGGCCCTATTTTGAGGAGACCGAAGACGGAAAACCGCTAGAGAACACCTTTGAGATGCTGCATGTGGATGCTGTCGTTTCCAATCCTCCTTATTCGCAAGCATGGGAACCTCAGAATAAAGATGCCGACCCCCGGTTTGAGCGTTTCGGGCTCGCACCAAAGGGTAAAGCCGACTATGCTTTCCTGCTGCACGATTTGGCACACATCAAGCATGATGGTATTGTAACCATCGTGTTGCCTCACGGGGTTCTGTTCCGTGGTGGCGAGGACGAAACAATCCGTCGCAATCTCATTGAATTTAATCATATCGATGCCATCATAGGACTTCCCGCCAACATCTTCTTTGGGACGGGTATCGCCACCATCATTATGGTGCTGAAACAAAAGAGGGACAATGAAGATGTACTGATAATTGACGCTTCAAAGGGTTTCGTCAAAGAAGGAAAGAACAACAAGCTTCGTGCCTGCGACATCCGTAAGATTGCCGATACTGTTATCCATCGCATAGAAACGCCGAAGTTCTCACGCAAAGTAAGTCGCGAGGTTATACGCCAGAATAACTACAACCTCAATATCCCGCGTTATGTCGATTCGTCCGAGGCTCTTGAGACGTGGGATGCCTACGGCATCGTGTTTGGAGGTGTCCCCAACCACGAAATAGACTTGTTGTCAAAGTATTGGGGCACATTCCCATCTCTGCGCAGCGACCTCTTTACGAAAAAGGAAGACTCTCCGTGTTCCTACATTCACACGGAGGATGTGAGCGCCAGCATCCTTGGCAATTCTGATGTGGAAGGATGGAGTACAGGCGTCCGTGAGGCATTAAAAACACTGCCCGACTATCTTGACAAGCGGATTATCGGGAACGCCCTAACGTTGAATGTACACCGTGAGGAAACCGTGCTTGCCGACGAAATTTACCGACGAATCGAAAACCGTCCTCTTTTAGACCGATACAACGCCTATCAGATTCTTGACGACCAATGGACAATCATTCACAACGATCTTGAAATGCTGCAAACCGAGGGCTTCCAGGCGGCGAAGCTGGTAGATTCGAATATGGTTGTAAAGAAAACCAAAAAGGAAGAGGATGAGGATACTGAAGTACAGGATGGATGGAAAGGACACATCCTGCCATTCGAGCTGGTTCAACGCACCATTCTGAAAGAAAAATACAAAGCACTTTTGCAGAAACAAAAGGAGCTGGAAGAAACCATCTCTTCTTTCGATGACCTGATTCTGGAATTGCCAGAAGAGGAAAAAGAAGCTCTTTTGAACGAGGACAACTCAGAGTTTGATATGGAGAGTGTTGATAAAAAACTCGAAGAGGCCTTCTTGAGTATAGAATCGAAAGAAATAGATGCCCTCAATGCATATTTATCTCTGCTGGATGACGGAGCAAAGAAACCCGCAAAAGTTGCATTTATTGACAAGTGCCGTGATGTTGAATGGTCAGCTATCGAGCCATCAAAAGACGGCACCTACTCGAAAAAGAATGTACAAAAACGTATAAACAAGTTGCGCTTGGAACATCAATTTCCAGAAGGTGGCTTAGAGTGGATTCTCTTGCAGGTCAGTAAAAAGACAGATAGAGTAAAGAGCCTTAAAAAAGAGATTTCTGCCGATGAAAAAGCTTTGCATGAACTGACCAAAACCACCATTGAAAATCTTACTGATGAGCAAGTCAATATGCTTCTTCGCGAAAAGTGGATTATGCCCCTTTACGAACGTTTGCTCTCTATGACAGGTGGTATTATTGATGATTTGACGGAAAAGGTGACATCTCTTGCTGCCAAATATGAGACAGGCTTGGTCGAGGTGGAACAAACCATCACCGATGCCAGCGAATCTCTATCACTAATGCTTGACGAGTTGGCAGGTTCGAAGTACGATATGCAGGCATATAATCAGCTCAAAGAACTATTAAAGCCCGAAAACGATGAAAGATAATCCAGAAACAAGGCTTGAAGAGTTTGTTGACGAATGGTCGGTTGATAGAGCATCGAACATTTTCTCTATCGAATCGGACAAGGGCTATCCGGAGTTGCCTGTGCTGTCTGCATCGCAGGAGTTGGGTATGGTAAAGCGCGACAATATTGGCATCGATATGCAATATAGTAAGCAGAATATCGCTTCTTATAAGCGGGTCGAGCCTGGTCGTTTCGTTATACATCTCCGTTCATTTCAGGGCGGTTTTGCCCATTCTGCCATAGAAGGTATCACCTCACCAGCATATACAGTACTTTCCCTAAAAGAGCCTCAAAAACACGATGACTATTTTTGGAAATATCTTTTCACTTCTCCGGAGTTTATCAAAAGACTTGAATTGGTTACTTACGGCATAAGAGATGGTCGCAGTATCAGCGTGGACGATTTTTTCAACCTTCCTTTCTGTTATCCTTCCTCTCCTGAGGAACAACACAAGATAGCGCAATTCTTTTCTCGCCTTGATTCGTTGATTACTGCAGAGGACAAGAAGTTGGAACGACTGAAAACAATTAAAACCGCCTCGCTCGAAAAGATGTTTCCTAAACAAGGAGAGACGGTCCCCGAAGTCCGATTCAAAGGGTTCACTAAAGTATGGGAAGAACATAATTTGAGTGAATTATCCGACAAAGTAACAGAAAAGAATATAAAAAACGCCATACGAGAAGTATTTACCAATTCTGCTGAATATGGAATAGTTAGTCAACGTGATTTCTTTAATCATGACATCGCCAACGAAAAAAACATTGATGGATATTATGTTGTAGAACCTAACGATTTTGTATATAATCCACGAATGTCAGTAACCGCCCCTGTTGGACCAATTAACAGGAATAAACTATACAGGAAAGGAGTAATGTCACCACTATACTACATATTTAGAACTCATGATGTTTATGCACAATATCTTGAGTATTATTTCAAGACCAAACATTGGTATTCTTTCATGTACTATAATGGTGATAATGGAGCAAGGGGAGATCGTTTCTCTATTAAAAACGATGTTTTCGTCAAAATGCCCATCCCTGTTCCACAAGACGAGAAAGAGCAAATCTATATTGCCGAATTCTTCTCACGACTTGATTCTCTTATCTCTGCCCAGGAACAGAAGATCGGAAAACTGCGCTCGTTGAAGAAATCATTCCTTGAAAAGATGTTTGTATCCACCCCAAAATAAAAAAAGAAGATGGCTGAATTTGACAGCGAACACAAATTTGAGGAGGCTCTGATAAAACTCCTTTATACCGACAAAGGGTGGGAACCTGAAGTGCTCCGCTACCCAACCGAAGAACGCCTAATTCAGAACTGGGCGGATGTCCTCTATGCCAACAACCGCTCCATTGATCGATTGGGCAACTATCCACTCACCCAAGGCGAAATGGTACAGATTGTTGACCAGGTGAACGACTTGCGCACTCCCTTGCGGCTGAATGAATTCATCAACGGCAAAACCATCAGCATACGACGCGACAACGAGGAGGACAAACAGAATTTTGGCCGTGAAATAAGCTTGAAGATATACGACCGAATGGAGATTGCACAAGGGCAGAGCCGCTACCAGATAGCAGAACAACCGTTGTTCAAAACGCCTCATCCTCTGGCGAGCGACCGTCGAGGCGACTTTATGCTGCTGATTAACGGTATGCCTTTGATTCATGTGGAACTGAAAAAATCGGGCATTCCTGTTTCCCAAGCCTATGGACAGATAGAAAAGTATTCGAATATGGGCATCTTCCAACGGGGTATATTCTCGTTGGTACAAATCTTTGTGGCGATGAATCCCGAGGAGATGGTCTATTTCGCCAATCCAGGATTCGAAGGAACCTTCAACCCCAAATTCTATTTCCATTGGGCGGATGTCTACAACGAACCCATCAACCATTGGAAACAGGTAGCCGAGCATTTCCTGTCGATACCAATGGCACACCAGATGATAGGATTCTACACTGTTGCCGACAAGACCGACAATGTGCTGAAGGTGATGCGCTCCTATCAGTTCTATGCCGCCCGGGCCATCTCCGACCGTGTGGCCAAATGCCATTGGGACGAAAAAGAGATCTATGGTGGATACGTGTGGCACACAACGGGAAGCGGAAAGACATTGACCAGCTTCAAATCGGCACAACTGATAGCCGACTCGAACGATGCCGACAAAGTGGTGTTCCTGATGGACAGAATCGAATTGGGCACACAGTCATTCGGTGAATACAAAGGCTTTGCCAATCCGAAACTTGAAGTTTACGATACCGAGGACACAGCCGCATTGGTTTCGTTGCTCAAAGACGATCAGAGCAAGCTGATAGTCACTTCAATCCAGAAGATGAGCCGAATTAAGCAGGATGGAACCAACGACAGGGATATCAGCATAATCAACAAGAAACGCATCGTCATCATTATCGACGAAGCCCACCGTTCGGTGTTCGGGGATATGCTGATTGCCATACGGGCCACTTTCAAACATGCCATTTATTTCGGCTTCACTGGAACACCCATCCACGAAGACAATCCAGCAAAGAAGCAGGCCACAAGTTTCATCTTCGGTGATGAGATACATAGATACAGCATTGCCGACGGAATAAGGGACAAGAATGTGCTGGGCTTCGACCCCTATATGGTGCAGACCTACAAGGAGCGTGACCTGCGGAAGATAGTGGCATTGGAAAAGTCACATTCACAAAGCGAAGAAGAAGCGTTGTCAAATCCCAAGAAAGCCAAAGTCTATCAAAAGTATATGAATGATGTGCCGATGGCGGGAAGTTGGGACGATTTGGGGAATTACTCATCGGGTATAGAGGATGAGTTTACGCTTTCGTTATATGAAAATGAAGAGCATCGCAGGGCTGTGGTTTCGGATATCAAGGAAGTGTGGCTGCAGCACAGCTTGAATAAGAAATATCACGCGTTGTTTGCCACAAGCAGCATTCCTGAGGCTATCGAGTATTACCAGTTGTTGAAAGAGGGAATACCTGACATGAAGACCACCTGCCTCTTTGACCCAACGATAGACAATACGGGAGGTGCTGTTATCAAGCAGGATGCCATATTGCAGATCCTGACGGATTATAATAGCAGATTCAACAAAACGTATAGGATGGCGCAATACGACAAATTCAAGAAGGATGTGGCCACAAGGATGGCACACAAAGAACCTTACTTGAATTTGCCTGCCGATAAGCAACTTGACATGCTGATTGTGGTTGACCAGATGCTAACTGGTTTTGACTCGAAATGGGTAAACACACTCTATCTGGACAAGGTTCGGCAGGACGAAAATCTCATACAAGCATTCTCGCGCACCAACCGTGTGTTTGGCGATGACAAGAAGTTTGGCGTAATTCGCTATTACCGCAAGCCCTGGACGATGGAACGCAATGTGAAGAAAGCCATTCGTGAGTATTCTGGCAATCGGCCCTTCGGCATTTTTGCCTTCAAACTCAAGGAAAACCTTGAAGAGGTCAATAGACTATATACCAGAATCAAGGAGCTGTTTGAAAACAATGGCGTCAGCAACTTCGAGCAATTGCCGGATGCACCCGAAGTGAAAGCCATGTTTGCCAAAGACTTCCATTCCATGCATGGCTATCTGGAATCGGCCAGAATACAGGGATTTGTCTGGGAGAAACTGGAATGGGACTTTGATGGGGAGACAACGAACGTTCTTTTGGACGAAGAGACATACAGTATCCTTCTTCAGCGATACAAGGAACTGTATGAGGGAGCTGGTGGCGGAGGCGGTGGTGACGATGCCCCATACGATATTGACACCCACATCACGCAACTGGCTACAGGGAAAATCAATACCGACTACATGAATTCGCGATTTGTGAAGTTTGTGAAGGCCTTACAGATAAACGACTTGTCTTCCCCCATTGTGAAAGAAACTCTTGACGAGCTGCACAAGTCATTCGCAGCATTATCGCAAGAGGAACAGAAATATGCCAATATTTTCCTTGGTGATTTCCAAAGAGGAGCCGTTCAATTAGAAGAAGGAAAGACTTTGCGGGATTACGTTACCGAGTATCAGAAGAGGGCAAAAGATGATCAAATACATCGCTTTGCAGAAGCCTTGGGTATCGACGAGGAACAACTTCGTGATTTTATGCAACTAACAATTACAGAGTCAGACATCAATGCTTTTGGACGTTTTGACCGGTTGGTAGATTCTGTAGATAGGGTAAAAGCCAAAGCCTATTTTGAACAAGAAGAAGGATGTCCGATACCTGCACGCCGTGTTCCCATGAAGATAGCCGAGATATTAAGACGTTTTGTATTAAGCGGAGGTTTTGAGATTTCGTCACCTGTCGTCCACACCATTTTGCCATATTCTGAGGACGAGCCAGAAATATTACTAGCTGCAGAAGGCATTTATATTTATGGAAGCATACCTGTCGACCTCCCTAATACAAAACGAGAGGTTCTGTTAGACAAAAATCTGGATCTGATACTGATGTACGCCATCGGGCCTTCCGCTCGACCAAAAACTGAGGCTGCCGGGAGAATAGCCATTGGTATCAAAGAGGACATGCTGAAAGATGAACAGTTGGCGGCATACAAGAGCTTGAAGTATCTTTTGTTCCATTACTGGAGCAATCCAAGGACTTATCTATTAACAAAAGAACCCATGCTGGTGGATCCTGACAAGGTGCCATTAGATTACTTAAAGAGAATGGAAAAAGATGCAGTAAAATATTTACTACTGGAATATAACCCCGATAGTCCAGCAAATATAGGCGACATCGATGTTCTCAAGACTCAGAGAAGAGGTGAAATCAGATATTTGCCATTTGTAACTACCATTGAAAGTATTGTCAAAGATGAATAGGCTTGTACTCATAGGCAACGGCTTTGATATAGCGCACGGCTTGAAAACAAGCTATGCGGATTTCATCAATTGGTATTGGGAAGAATGGGGTAAGCGACTAATGGCAGAAAAAAAGTACAAAGAAGAGGATGAATTTTGCTTGTTTGAATTAAGTAACATATACGGAATCAAGAATTGGTATTTGACAAAGGGTTTATATTTTGAAGATATAAATATGACTGCCGGGGAATTCATAGAGAGAGTCAAAATGGATTCAAATTTGTGCATCTTTAAATACAAAAGTCCTTTCTTTGAGCAAATCAACAAAAGCTTTGAAAACAAACGATGGGTTGATATCGAAAACGAATACTATGACTTACTGGTAAAGGCAAAAACATTCGGCGACCAATATCAATCTCTTAACAAACAATTGGATTCTGTCCGTAACAAACTAATAACATATCTATGTGAGGTGAGCAAAGTACAACCTCCTATGATAGAGGAAATAAAAGAAAAAATATATCGTCCAATAGAAAGGAGAGAACTGCAAACCTCTCACCCTTATGTCAGAAATGAAGAATTAGTCATTAGGAACACGTTGTTGCTCAACTTCAACTATACCAACACTCCGGAAATGTATTTGGCAGATAATTCGACGGCCAACTACATACACGGGAAATTAGACGATCCACAAAGCGTAATCTTCGGCTATGGAGATGAATTGGACGAGAATTATAAGAGGCTCAAGGAACAAAACAACATAGAATGTATGCGTCATGTGAAGTCCATCCGTTATCTGGAGCACGACAACTACCGACATATGCTCGAGTTCATCGAGTCGGACCTTTTCCAAGTCGTCATTATGGGCCACTCTTGTGGCAATAGCGACAGAACATTGCTTAACACCATTTTTGAACACCGCAACTGCGTATCAATAAAGCCATATTATTACCAGAAAGACGACAAGACAGACAACTATTCCGAATTGACAATAAACATCAACCGAAACTTCAACGACCCAAAACTGATGCGCGACCGCGTGGTATGCAAAGACTACTGCGAACCACTTACTGGTGTAAAACCAGGAGTACTGGTAATGGGATAATCGACGATCGATGTGCAACAAAAGGAACCAAAATTCTGCATGTGTAATGGCTGTGTAATTCTTGAATAATTAATTGCTTAAACTGAGGTCGGCGACAATATTTTTGCAAACTTTCGTTAAAAAGACATCACTGATAAGGAATAACCACGACAACCACCATAAACTTTAAACTGTAAACTGTAAACCTTAAACCTTAAACTTTAAACCTTATATGAACAACACCCCTACACCTCACATCGGCGCACGGAAAGGCGAGATTGCCGACACCGTCATTATGGCGGGCGACCCGCTGCGCGTCAAGTTCATGGCCGAGAACTACCTTGAGAACCCCGTGCTCTTCAACCAGGTGCGCGGCATGCTGGGCTACACCGGCATGCGCAACGGCCGCCGCATCAGCGTCATGGGCCACGGCATGGGCGGCCCCTCGATAGGCATCTACACCTACGAGCTCTTCAACTTCTACGATGTGCAGACCATCATCCGCGTGGGCTCCGCCGGCTCCATACAGGAGGACCTGCATGTCGGCGACCTCGTCATCGCCACCGGCGCCTGCACCAACTCCAACTACGCCGCGCAGTACGAGCTGCCCGGCACCTTCGCCCCCATCGCCGACTTCCAGCTGGCGCGCCGCGCTGTCGAGGCCTGCGAGCGCATGGGCTACCGTCACCGCGTGGGCAACGTGCTCTCGTCCGACATGTTCTACGCCGCCAACGCCCACAACGACCGCTGGCAGCGCATGGGCGTGCTGGCCGTGGAGATG
>ODAJ014736488.1_pt1 | contig 12083 bp, 11 predicted proteins | sample 1539241 | NCBI WGS metagenome assembly ODAJ01 (sample SAMN02144231, study PRJEB22623) | gut metagenome | biome: sheep rumen | host: Ovis aries | place: New Zealand | reverse complement strand
TCCAGATCACCTGCTACGACAGGAACGGTGAGATCGTGAAGCGCGTGACCTCGGCTGACGCGGGCACCGTGGAGGATCCTGAGAGCGGCAACGGTTCGAGCACCGACACCACCAGCGACACGACCAGCGACAGCGGCAATCAGGGTGGCGGCAGCAATCCATCGACCACGCCCGGGGAGGGAGATTAACCATTAAAACCTAACCATTATGACGAAGAAAGAGACTTTTAAGTGGATTGTGCAGATTATTGCATCGGTGGCGTCGGCCATCCTGACGGCACTCAGCGCCACGAGTTGCGCGGGCTACGGCCCTATCGTACTCTGACCCCATCAGGGGGAATAGCCAAAGAAGGGGCTCGCAAGCGATTGCGGGCCCTTTCACTTGTTTGGATGTGGCTACAGATTGTTTCTTGGGATAGAGGGTGGATGGACACAGAAAAATCCGGGTGCTCCTCACAGACACTCCTTCCTGTAGCCCTTTGGTGTGACACCTCTCATGTTCTGGAAGAAACGGGTAAAGGCGGCTGGCTCTGAGAAGTGTAGCCTATCGCTTATCTGCGCTATGGAAAGGGATGTCTGGCTGAGCAGGAATGTGGCCTCCATGAGCAGCATTTGGCTGATATACCCCACGACGGTACGCCCTCCAGATACCTTTTTTATAATACGCGAGAGGTAGGTGGAGGTGATGTTCAGCCGGTCGGCGTAGAAGGCGATGTCGTGATGCTCGGCAAAGTGCCTGGTCAGCAGGTGCATGAACTCCAGGAAAATCTCTTCCACGCGAGGCGAGAAGCGATGCTCCTTGACGCTGTGTTCCTCGATGGACCTTAGTTCATTCAGGAAAAGTCCGTAGAGCAGGCGGAGGCTCTCTCTCCTGCGCGGTGATGGCGACTGCTGATAGCGCTGAACGAGCAGCAAAAGTTCCCGCAGGTTCTGGAAATCGTCATCGGAAAGATGCAGCATGGGTGTGTCCATCTGCACTATGGAAAAATAGGCTGTGCTGATGGCATCGTGCACGCCTGGCAGATCTAGAGTATAGTCCTCGTCGGCCATCAGGACGAGCGACTGGTAATCGTCAGACAGGGTGATAACCTTGATGGGGAAGCCTGGCGAATAGACAAACATGTCGCCGCGCTGCAGTAAAAGCTGCCGCCCCGCCCCGTACTTCAATGTGACCCATCCGCGCTCGATAATGGTAAATGTGTAGCACTTGAGATATCCCATCGTAATGTTTGTGCCGTAAGCGATTTGCGCGTTAGCCTCGACCAGCACGATGCTGTCGTTCCAGTCTTCGTGGGGCAAAATCGTCCCCAATTTGAGTAGTGATTCCTTTAACGTGTACATATCTGGGCGCAAAATTACTGTTTTTTTTTCGAATTAGGTTCGTCTAAATCAATTTTTGTATGGTTTCAATCATCAATAGTATAAAAATATAGTCGTAACTTTGCACTCAAATATTAATGCTGATTTATAAACTATAATAAATAATTTCTATTATGACAAAAGAAGAAGCTTTAAAGCAGTTTGCACAGTTAGGTGCTGTATGGTTTGGTAACAGTAAGCAACATTTCGCCTTCTCGGCATACTGCCGTCTACAGGGTTGGAACAAGTTGGCCGACAAGTGGAAGGAAGAGGCAGAAGAAGAGTGGGACGAGGCTGAAGAAGTGTTGAACCGTCTGGTTGAGCTCGGCTGCAAGCCCGCCGACCTGCAGGAGGCCATGAAGACCATCGAGTTTCCCTTCTACGATGATCCCAAGCAGCAGATAGAGTCTGACTACGAGCCCACCGCCATTAAGCAACTGAGCGATTTGGCAGCAGCCTTCGCCGACGACTATCCCACGCAGAAACTGATCCAGAAGTGGATTGACGGCGAGAAGGACCACATGGCTTGGGAAGCACAGTATCTGAACTACATCGAAAAGCTTGGCTACGAGAATTTCCTCACCGCAATGATGTAATCAATTCATAATTCACATTGCATAATTGATAATTTTTAATTTATGAAAGAGCAAGTATTACAGGCCATGCGTGAGGCTGGCAAGCCAGTCTCGGCTGGCGAAGTGACAAAGGCACTGGGTGCCGACCGTAAGGAAGTGGACAAGGTTTTCGCCGAATTGAAGAAGGAGGGTGCCATTGTGTCGCCCGTCCGCTGCAAGTGGGAACCAGCCAAGTGAAACCAGAAAAACCAGAGGAGATTTTCAACAAATAAAGATAACTATGACAAAGTTTAAATGCCCATGCAAGTATACATACGACCCTGAAAAGGGCGACCCGAAGCAGAACATACCTCCCGGCACCCCGTTTGAGGATCTGCCCGACACCTGGCGCTGCCCACGCTGCAAGCGCAAGAAAGAAAAATTCGTACCCGTAGAAGAATAATACAAAACATAAGACTATATATGGAAATCAAGGCAGTAAAATTCCGTAAAGATGGATTCTATACCCAGCCATTCGTGATGGGTGGCGGTGAGGATACGAGTAAATATGACCAGAACATCCGCTATCGAGGCAGTCTGCAGAACTATCTGATTGACACGGGTAGCGAGGTGATTCTGGTAGATACCGGCCTGCCTGCAGGCTTTCCCGAGGAGGTGCCCAATGAAGATTCACCTATCTTCACCGGCAAGGACATCTGTACCTATATGGAGGCCTTCGAGGCTTTGGGCTACAAGCCGGACCAGGTGACGAAGATTCTTCTCACCCATCGCCATGCTGACCATAGCGGCGAGGTGAAAAGCTTCCCAAACGCGAAGGTCTATGTGAACCATGAAGAGATGGATGCCGCAGAATTGCAGGGCCTGACGAATCTTGTACCTGTCACATTCAGTGACGGCCCGTATTACAACTTCCCAGAGGCACAGAAGATCCAGGACGGCATCTATCTGATTAAGGCCAAGGGACACACCAAGGGCAACAGCATCATCATCGTGGAGAACGAGGGGCTGTTCTATATGCTTCATGGTGACATCACCTATGTCGACGAAGCCCTGTATGAGGACAAGCTGTCGGTAGTGTTTGACGACCTGCCTGCCGCCCGCGAGACGCAGGACCGCATCCGCGACTTTATCCGCAACCACCCGACGGTTTATTGCGGAACCCATACCCCGCAGGGCTACGAAAACCTTGAGGCCAAGCGCGTGATGGATCTTGACAATCCCGTGCCGACCACTCTGGCCAAAGTCGATTTCTCTAACCAAGAGGCTTCCGGCAAATATGTCTGCTCCATTTGTGGCTATGTTTACGACCCCGCCGAACACGACGGCGTGACCTTCGAAGACTTGCCTGACGACTGGCGTTGCCCCCGGTGCAAGCAGCCCAAGGCGAAGTTTAATAAAGCATAGGCTGAATCTGTCGGACTATGAGAATACGGCGTACGGTTCACCACAAACCATATAGAAATATGGGAAATCTGCGTCCTTAGCAGGGCTGCTCCAAAAGATGATGAAAAATTGTCAGTCTTGCAGAAAATGTGTATATTTGCAGTCGATTAAAAACAAACTTTACTCAAAATATTAGGATTTGAAGATACTGGTATTCGGAGGGACGACGGAAGGGCGGAAGGCGGTAGAGGTGCTGGAAGAGAGCGGCAACGGCTATTACTACAGCACGAAGACGGGGGAGCAGCAGGTGACGCTCCACCACGGGGAGCGTACCGACGGGGCGATGGACGGCAAGGCAATGCTGACGTTCTGCCAGGAACATGATATCCGCCTCATCGTGGACGCCGCCCACCCCTTTGCCGCGCAACTGCACCGGACCATCGCAGAAGTAGCTGGTGAACTGGCAATCCCTGCCGTCCGCTTCGAGCGTATCTTCCCTGAGAGAGATCCCGACCTGACATGGATAGACGACTATTCACAGATTCCCCACGATATCCACAGGCTTCTGGCAACCACCGGCGTACAGAGCATCGGGAAGCTGAAGCCCCTGGAGTCGTCGGGCATCAAGGTGATCTATCGCATCCTGCCCCGCGAGTCATCGATTGCCTTGGCTAAGCGACAAGGGGCATCCGACGACCAGCTCTGCTACTTTGAAGACGGCAGCACCATCGATGTCGAGGCGGATGCCATACTGTTGAAAGAGAGCGGACTAAGCGGCGGATTCCAGGAGAAGGTCGATGCTGCCAAAAGACGGGGGATGCGCATCTTCGTGCTCAAGCGTCCGGCGACGCCCGGGATTTTCCACTGCGTCAACGGGCCCTACGGACTGCGCAGAGCCATCGAAAAGCTACTGCCGGCGTTCTTCCCCCTGCACAGCGGTCTGACGACGGGCACCTGTGCTACTGCCGCCGCCGTCGCTGCCGCACTGAGACTGCTACGGAACGAGACGCCTGCGGAGGTGCCCGTCGTGCTGCCCGATGGCGAGACCATCCACGTACCGGTCTGTTCGGAAACCGGCTATGCCTCTGTCATCAAGGAGGCCGGCGACGACCCCGATGTCACCAACGGTCTGGAGATCCGTGCAAGCGTGAAGCCCGCTGAGGACTTTGAAATCCTTGGCGGCGAGGGGGTCGGCACCTTCACGCTCCCCGGTTTCGACTTTCCTCCAGGCTCTCCTGCCATCAACAAGGCCCCCCGAGAGATGATCCGCCGGAACTTAGAGCCGTTTGGCACCAGCCTGCAAGTCACCATCAGCGTGCCTCAGGGAGCAGAGATCGCCCGTCGCACCTTCAACCCGCGTCTTGGCATCGAAGGGGGCATCTCGATCATCGGGGTGTCGGGCATCGTCAAGCCTTTCTCCGAAGAGGCCTTCATCGAGAGTATCCATAAGTGCATGGTGGTGGCCAAGGCGTCGGGTTCCGACCGTGTGGTCATCAATAGCGGCGCCAAAAGTGAGCGTTTCGTCAAAGCCCGTTATCCCGACTTGCCCCGCCAAGCGTTTGTGGAATACGGCAACTACATCGGCGAGACGCTGAAGATGGCCGATGAGCTGCAGTTCCCCTGTGTCACACTGGGCATCATGCTGGGCAAGGCCGTCAAACTGGCAGCGGGCAACCTCGACACCCACAGCCGTAAGGCCACGATGGACAAGGCGTTCGTTGCCCGGATGCTCGAAGAGGCAAGGTGTCCGCTCGACCTGACGGAGATGACGCTGGCCCGTGAACTCTGGGAGAAGACTCCCTCCGACAAGCGACAACCGTTTGTCGATGTGGTCTTAGCCCACTGTGCCCGCCATTGCCGCCCGCTGCTCCCCAACGGCACACTCGAGATCCTCCTCATCGACGACGAGGGAAACATCTACACTTCCTAAGGAAAACAGCTTATTTCCGGGGGGCGAGAACTATACCCCCACTTCATCCTTGCGGCGGCCAAAGAGGACTGCCGCAATGACGGGAGCACCAACAAGGGCCGTGACAGAGTTGACGGGCAGAGCACCCTCGAAGCCCGGCATACGGGCGATAAGGTTGCAGACGAGTGCCAGAGCTGCGCCGCAAAGCATCGTGGCCGGCATCAGCAGCCGATGGTCGCTGGTGCGGAAGATGGCACGCGCCAGATGGGGCACAGCCAGACCGATAAACATGATCGGGCCGCAATAGGCGGTGACGATGGCCACCAGCACACCGGAACAGAGGATGACGAGCAAGCGTGCCCGGCGGATGTTCAAGCCGAGGTTGGCGGCATAGCGGTCGCCCAGCAGCAGGAGGTTCATCGACTTGACAAGCAGACAGCTCAAGGGCAGGAGCACGCACATCAGTACCACGAAGAGCAGCATCTCGTCGCCAGACACCCGCGAGAACGAGCCCAGCCCCCACACCACGAAAGCCTTCACATCCTCCTCAGGCGAGAGGAACTTCAGCACGCCGATGATGGCATTGGCCAGATAGCCTATCATCACTCCTATTATTAATAAGGTGACATTGCCCTTCACCTTCTGCGAGATCCACACGATCAGCAGCATCACGGCCAGCGCACCCACGATGGCAGCGACAGACATGGCCGCATCGCCCAGATAGCCCAGACGGCTGAGCGCCACCCCTCCTATCCTACCCGACAATAGCACCACAAAGGCCACACCCAGGGCCGAACCGTTGCTGATGCCCAGCACTGAAGGACCTGCCAGCGGATTGCGGAACACCGTCTGCATCTGAAGGCCGCTGACGGCAAGCCCCGCACCGGCAGCAATGGCCGTCAGGGCCTGAGGCAGACGCGACTGGAAGATGATGTTCTGCCAGATTTCATTATCCCCGTTGCCCGCCAGAATCCTGCACACGTCGCCTACCGGGATTGCGACTGAGCCAATGAGCAGGTTGACAACTGCCAGAACCGCAATCATCGTCAGCAACGCCGCAAATGTCAGAAGCCTTCGTTCCATCATTTCAGTAGTTGATAGAACGTCGGTTGATAGTCTTTCTCCACAAGCTCCGGATGGAAGACAGCCACGAAATCCTTCAGCAACTTGTCAGGCTCTACGGGCGAGATCTCGTAGTAGGGTGTCTGTTTCATGTTGCAGTAGATGACCTTCCGGTCCTTGTAAGCCTGAAACAGCTCGTTGCGAGGCTCGGAGGCCTTCAGGGCCTCGTATGAGAAATCCCCCGGATAGCTGTTCAGGATGCGCCAGTAGTCGGCCTTGGCGGCAAGGGCATACATCTTCTCAAACTCCAGGTTCTCCCCCGCCGTCTCCTCGTCGGCGATGACATAGTCGGCCCCTGCATCACGGAATATCTGCGCCAGATAGTTCTTGCCGCCAACGGCGTGCCACGTGCCGCTGTGCATCTCACCGCTGAACACCTTCGGACGACCCTCTGCCTTGGCTGCAAGTGCCTTCAGCTCGTTGTAGCGCTGCTCGATACCGGCGAAGATGTCGTTAGCCTCCTGTTCCTTTCCGATGAACATCCCCACGAACTTGATCCACTCGGCCTGCCCCAGCGGGTCCAGTTCCTTATAGCCCAGATGGGGCACCAAGGTGATGCCCGTCTCCTTGATGGGCTCATAGCCGCCGCGCTTGAAGGGCGAGATGAAGATCACGTCGGGATGGGCGGCAAGGATCATCTCGGTATCGAAATTGCCCTCCATGCCGATCTTCACGATGCGCCCGTCCTTGACACGCGCCTGGATATCCTCGTTAAAGAGATTCTTCGTCCCCGTCAGTCCTGTCACCACGTCGTGGGCATCCAATACCGTGAAGTTGGAGAGCTGCAGCATCGTCATGCAGATGGTCCGCCCGATGGGCACGCGGATCTTCGTGTAGCCTTCAGGCGCCTGCGCCTCATCCGACGAGACCAGGGCGAAACGATCGTTGGCGCCCACCTTCACCAAGCGCACGCCGGCAGAGTCGCTCACCTGCCAGCCTGTGGCATACTTCGGCGTCACCAGCGAGAGCGAAGCCGAAACAGAGTCTGCCGCGATGCCATCCACACCTGCCGCCCTCCGGCCCTTGCAGCCGAGAACAGTCAAGGACACGATGGTGAGAATACCTATCTTAAAGTACTTCATAACTGTCGATTATTCTTTTGCAAGTGCAAAGGTAGGAAAAAATATCGAATCTCACGAATGATAAGCCGGAAAACCCGTTTTCGTCCTCACGGATACCTAGAAATGGGGATGGGTGAACAGAGAGGGGTAAAGCGAATCGTCGTTTTTCGGTATTGCGGGAAACACAAAATACCCGTACCTTTGCAGCCGATTTTAAAATACCCAAAAATGGGGATAGATGATATGAAGAAAATAGCATTGTTTTTATGGATAATGATAATGGCCGTCGCCGCTCAGGCACAAGACGCCAACATCGTAGGTCACGTAGTAGATAAGGCAACAGGCGAGCACATGCCCTTCGTGAGTGTGCAACTGAAAGGAACGTCGAACGGCGGTCTGACCGACGAGACTGGCCACTATTTCCTGAAGAACCTCCCAACAGGCCGCAAGACTGTCGTCTTCTCGTGCGTAGGCTATGAGACTGAAGAGCGCATCGTGGACATCAAGGCCCACACCACCCTCGAAGTGAACATCGAACTCCATGAGGAGTCGTATATGGTGGACGGTGTGGTGATAACCGCCAATAAGTATGAGACGAAGAAGCGCGAGACGGCAACCATCGTCAACGTGGTGTCGCCCGTATTGTTCGAGAACACCACCGCCCACTGTATGGCTGACGTATTGGGCTTCCAGACTGGCTTGCGCGTGGAACAGACCTGCACGAACTGCGGTGTTCCCTCGCTGCGCATCAACGGTCTCGAGGGACAGTACTCCCAGATACTGATGGACTCGCGCCCCATCTTCTCCTCACTGGCATCCGTCTATGGACTGGAGCAGATCCCGACTGGTATGGTGGATCGCGTGGAGATCATCCGCGGCGGCGGCTCTGCCCTCTATGGTGCCAACGCCATCGCAGGCGTGGTGAATATCGTCACCAAGGAACCGACGAGGAACTTCGTCAACGTGGACCACAACACCTCCTATCTTGAGACTGGCGGCTACGACATCAACACCTCGCTGAACGCCTCGGTGGTGACGGAGAACCAGAAGGCCGGCGTCTTCCTCTTCGCCGTACAGCGCAACCGCAAGCAATATGACCGCGACGACGACGGATTCTCGGACATACCCCTGCTGAACAGCACTACCGCAGGCTTCCGCAGCTTCTTCCGCACCACCGACTTCTCAAAGCTGACGGCAGAATACCACCACGTGGCGGAATACCGACGCGGCGGCTGCGATGTCGATCTGCCTCCCCACGAGACAGACCTCGCAGAACAGCTGCGACACAGCATCGATGCCGGTTCGCTGCGCTGGGACTGGTACTCACGCGACAGCAAACACTATCTGCAGCTCTACAGCAGCCTGCAGAACATCGGGCGCGAGAGCTACTTCGGCACCGCCAAGAACCCCAACGCCTATGGAAGCACGGACGATATCACCGTCGTGGGCGGTGCTCAGTACCGATACACCTATCCCTTCATCAGCAAGCTGACGGGTGACATCAGCGCCGGACTGGAATACACCCACAACCGCCTGCACGACAAGATGCTGGGCTATAACCGCGACCTGCTGCAGAAGGTGAACATCTATGGCGGCTACGTGCAGAACGAGTGGAAGAACGAACAGGTGAGCCTCCTGCTCGGTGCACGCCTGGAGAAACACAACCTGCTCTCCAACCCCGTGTTCTCGCCACGCGCCAACTTCCGCTACGCACCCACCAAGGACTATATCTTCCGACTCTCATACGCCAGCGGCTATCGTGCCCCACAGGCCTACGACGAAGACCTGCACGTGGGAGCCGTCGGAGGCGAGGTGTCGCTCATCACGCTCGACCCTGACCTGAAGCCCGAATACTCTCACAGCATCAGCGGCAGTGTCGATATGTACCACCGTTTCGGACGCTGGGAGACCAACCTCACCATCGAGGGATTCTATACCAGGATGAAGGATGTGTTTGCACTCGTGGAAAACGGCCACGACGACATGGGAAATCTCCTGCTGACACGTGTAAACTCAGCCGGTGCCTACGTGACGGGACTGAACCTTGAAGGCAAGATCGGCTATCGCAAGATGCTGCTCCTCCAGGGCGGCTATACCCTGCAGCGCAGCCGCTATACGGAGGACTTTGTGTGGAGCGAGAATCCAAACATCGCCCCTCAGCGCCGTATGTTCCGCACACCGGACCAGTATGGCTACTTCCTCGTGACCTATAATCCCATCCACGAACTGACCTTCGCCGTCAACGGCAAGGTGACAGGCAGCATGCTCGTGCCCCACTTTGCAGGCTACGTGCCTGAGGACGAAGAGGTGCTGACGGAGACTTTCTGTGAGCTGGGTGCCAAGATAGCCTACGAGATCCACCTCTACAAGCACTACGAACTGGAACTGAACTGTGGCGTGAAGAACGTGCTCAACCAGTTCCAGAAGGATCTCGACAAAGGTAAGGACCGCGATGCCGCCTATATCTACGGCCCTGCCCTCCCCCGCACCTGGTTCATCGGCTTGAACCTGAAGCTATAGACTAAAAAGAATCCCTCGCCGATTGGAACGACGAGGGATTCTTTTTTTTATTATCCTAATGCTTATTTCACTTCCGTGATAATCTTGGCACCTTCCTTCAGGGCCTCCATGTTCAGCGGAATCAGGTCGTGATGACGCTCAGGAAGTGTCTTCTTGAGAGCTTTCTCCACACCCTTGTCGCTCACTACTGGAGCCACCTTCAGCAGTCCGCCCAGCACGATCATGTTGAACACCTTGCCGTTTTTCATCTCGGCAGCCTTGTCCATCGCGTTAATCTCATAGACGGTGATGTCCTTGCGCGTGGGCTTCTTGATGATGCCGAAGCCGTCGTAAATGAGGATACCGCCAGGCTTGATCTTCGGCTCGAACTTCTCCAGCGAGGGCTGGTTCAGCACGACGGCAATGTCATATTTCGAGAGAATAGGCGAAGAGATGCGCTCGTCGCTGACGATGACAGTCACGTTAGCCGTACCACCGCGCTGCTCTGGACCGTAGGCAGGCATCCAAGTCACCTCCTTGTCCTCCATCAGTCCTGAATAGGCCAGAATCTTACCCATCGAGAGCACGCCCTGACCGCCGAAACCACTGATAATTATTTCTTTCTTCATATTTCCTATTTTTGTTTAGAGTTTATGGCTTATAGTTTAGAGCTGATTACCTGGCAAGCCTTTCTGACTATTGAAGTATTCATCTATAAACTATAAACTTTAAACTATCAACTTATTTTGTCGTATCCTTGAGGTCTCCTTTGGGATAGAAGGGGAACATATTCTCCTTCATCCACTCGTTGGCCTTGGCGGGTGAGAGCTTCCAGCCGCTGTTGCAGGTAGAGACAAACTCCACCAGGCTCGAGCCCTTGCCTGCCATCGAAGCCTCGAAGGCCTTGCGCAGTGCCTTCTTCGCCTTGTTGATAGAGGCTACACTCTCCACACTCTGACGAGTGACGTAGCAAGTACCCTCCAGCTGGGCGGCGATATCGGCCATTTTCAGGGGATAGCCGTGAATCTCAGGATCACGGCCATAAGGACAGGTAGAGGTCTTCTGACCAATCAGGGTTGTAGGAGCCATCTGTCCACCCGTCATGCCGTAGATGGCATTGTTGACGAAGATGATGACGATGTTCTCACCACGGTTCAGGGCGTGGATGGTCTCACAGGTACCGATACATGCCAGGTCGCCGTCACCCTGATAGGTGAACACGAGGCGATCGGGCCACGTGCGCTTGATACCCGTAGCCAGTGCGGGTGCACGTCCGTGGGCAGCCTCCTGCCAGTCGATATCTATATAATTGTATGCGAATACGGCACAGCCTACGGGCGATACGCCTACGGCCTTGTCTTCCATACCCATCTCCTCAATGACTTCGGCAATAAGCTTGTGTACCACACCGTGCGAGCAGCCCGGACAGTAGTGCATGTTATTGTCGTTCATCAGCGTCGGCTTCTTGCAGACGATGTTCTCTGGTTGAACTATTTGATTTCTATCCATTGTCTTTCTTTTTTGTTTATTGTTGAGAGTTTATTGTTTAAAGTTGATCACCCTGCAAGCCCTTCTGCCTTTAGAACATATCACCTATAAACTATAAACATTAAACTATAAACTATCACATCACCTTGTTCTTCAATGCGTCAACGATTTCCTCTGGCTCAGGCACGATGCCGCCGAGACGGCCGAACTGCTCCACGGGGATGGCACCGTTTACGGCCAGACGCACATCCTGCACCATCTGTCCGGCATTGATCTCCACCACGAGGATACCCTTCTTGCCTTTGGCGAGGGCTGCAATCTCCTTCGTGGGGAACGGGAAGAGCGTGATCGGACGGAACAGACCGACCTTGATCCCCTGTTCACGGGCAATCTCGATGGCCTTCTCCGACAGACGGGCAGCACTTCCGAAAGCAACAATGGCATACTCTGCATCGTCCATGTGCTGCTGCTCGTAGCGCACCTCGTTTTCCTCGATCTTGCGGTATTTCTCCTGCAAGGCCAGGTTGCGCTGCTCCATGATCTCGGGTTTCAGCTCCAGCGAGGTAATCACCACGCGCTCACGGTTCTTAGGCTTACCAGTAGAAGCCCACGGGCACTGCTTGATCACCTCCTCGTCGGTACGACGGGGCTTGAACGGCGGCAGCACCACCTTCTCCATCATCTGACC
>ODAJ012142090.1_pt1 | contig 12089 bp, 10 predicted proteins | sample 1539241 | NCBI WGS metagenome assembly ODAJ01 (sample SAMN02144231, study PRJEB22623) | gut metagenome | biome: sheep rumen | host: Ovis aries | place: New Zealand | reverse complement strand
GAGCCTCTGGAGAAGTGCTCCAAGGCAGCTGTAGCAATGCTCCGGGGCAGTTGGAGAAAGTTTACGGCCCAGCCGGGAACGTTCGCCACGGCTACGGAGGAGGTTCGTTTCAGGGCATAATGTGGTCTGTCTGTCCTGTAGATGCAGCGAGCGGCGGCTTCTTTCGGTGTCCATTTTCCGCATATTCGCAGGCAGAAGGACTGTTGGCGCAAAACAACAGAGTATTGCGCATGATGATGTAAGGATATTTCGTAGTGTTGCGGTTTGCCACCCGCAGCTCAAGCGTCCCACGGTGATGTCAGCCGATGCCTACGATGGCCTGCGGCGGCAGCACGGCTACCGCTAAAAACAGTAAATAAGGCGAGCTGTTTGAAAAAGTTTCTTAAAATGTAAGACTTGGGAAACATTTTTAATATTTATTAGTTTGCTATATTCGCACGTTATTCCTGAATGTTGTAATTTTGCCTGACAAATTTAGAAACACAACTAAAACAACACAACAATGGCAGAAGCTATAAACATTCGCGAGCTCAGCGAACGTATAAAAGAAGAGAGTGCATTTGTAGAAAACCTCACAATGGGCATGAGCCGTGTGATAGTTGGCCAGCGCCATCTGGTAGACTCGCTTCTGATAGGACTGCTCAGCGACGGCCATATCCTGCTCGAGGGTGTGCCCGGACTGGCCAAGACACTGGCCATCAAGACCCTCTCGCAGCTCATCGACTCTCAATACAGCCGCATACAGTTCACTCCCGACCTGTTGCCCGCCGACGTTATCGGCACGATGATATACTCTCAGAAGGACGAACGCTTCAATGTGAAGAAAGGTCCCGTGTTTGCCAACTTCGTGCTTGCCGACGAGATCAACCGTGCTCCGGCCAAGGTGCAGAGCGCTTTGCTCGAAGCCATGCAGGAACATCAGGTCACTATCGGCGAGCAGACGTTCAAGCTGCCCGATCCTTTCCTTGTGATGGCAACCCAGAACCCCGTGGAGCAGGAGGGCACCTATCCTCTGCCCGAGGCTCAGGTGGACCGTTTCATGCTGAAAGTAATCATCGACTATCCCACGCTCGACGAGGAGAAGCTCATCATCCGGCAGAACCTGCAGGGCCAGACCACCAAGGTGACACCCGTGATGACGGCCCAGGAGATACTCGATGCGCGCAAGCTGGTGGACGAAGTCTACCTTGACGAGAAGATAGAGAAGTACATAGCCGACATAGTATTTGCCACACGCTATCCCGACAGCTACCACATGAGCGAGCTGAAGCAGATGATCACCTTCGGCGGAAGCCCCCGTGCCAGCATCAACCTCGCGCGTGCGGCTCGAGCCTACGCCTTCATCAAGCGTCGCGGATATGTTGTTCCCGAGGACGTGAGGGCCGTAGCCCACGACGTTCTGCGCCACAGGATCGGCCTGTCATACGAGGCCGAGGCCAGCAACGTCACCGCCGAGGACATTGTCAACAAGATTATCAACAGCGTGGAAGTGCCCTGACAGTTGATAATGTATAATGAATAATGAATAATCTTGCTGCGATGGCTTTGTGCCGACAATTATTCATGGCTCATTATTTATTATTCTAAACTATCATTTGCGTAGTGGAGACATCAGAAATACTAAAGAAAGTTCGCAAGATAGAGATCAAGACCCGCGGTCTGAGTCAGAATATCTTTGCCGGCCAGTATCACTCGGCTTTCAAGGGGCGCGGAATGGCGTTCTCGGAAGTGAGGGAATACCAGTTCGGCGACGATGTGCGCGACATCGACTGGAACGTCACTGCGCGCTTCCACCGGCCCTACGTGAAGGTGTTTGAGGAGGAGCGCGAGCTCACGGTGATGCTGCTCATCGACGTGTCGGGCTCGCTCGACTTCGGCACCACCCGTCAGCTCAAGAAAGACATGGTGACTGAGATAGCCGCAACGATAGCTTTCAGCGCCATACAGAACAACGACAAGATAGGTGTCATATTCTTCTCGGACCGCATAGAGAAGTATATCCCGCCGAAGAAAGGCCGCAAGCACATTCTCTATATCATACGCGAGATGCTCGACTTCCACCCCGAGAGCCGCCGCACCAATATCACCCAGGCGCTGGAGTTCCTCACCAAAGTGATGAAACGCCGCTGCACGGCCTTCGTGCTGAGCGACTTCTACTGCCGCGACGACTTCTGTAACACGCTCACCATAGCCAACAACAAGCACGACGTGGTGGCCCTGCAGGTCTACGACGTGCGTGCCCGCGAGCTGCCCGACGTGGGATTGATGCGCGTGTGCGATGCCGAGACCGGCCACGAGATGTATATCGACACCAGTGACAGGAAGCTCCGCCAGGCCCACGAGGAGCACTGGCGCAGCCGTCAGGAAGCTCTCAGGCAGTCGCTTGCCAAGAGCAACGTGGACACAGTGTCGATAGCCACCGACGAAGACTTCGTCAAGAAGCTGCTGCTGCTCTTCTCGAAGCGCGGCTGACAGCCCTGCGGCGAGCGGAACGTTGACTAATAGCAATAACAAGAACAAGCCAAATGAAAACCATAACAAACATATCCCTGCTGCTTCTGCTGCTCCTCGGCGTGCAGCCCGTAGCCGCCCAGGTGAAGGTGGAGGGCCGGCTCAGTGCCACCACCATACCCATCGGCGACCAGACGCAGCTGAAGCTGACGGTGACAGCCAAGCCGGGCACGGCAGTGGTGTTCCCCGCATACAAGAGCCAGCAGCAGATGGTGGAGGGAGTGGAGGTGGTGGAGATGTCGAACGACAGCACCACCGAGGCCGACGGCATGAGCGTGACATGGCGCAGCTACACCCTCACGGCATGGGACGGCAAGAAATACAATCTGCCGCAGCTCAAGGTGAAGGTGGCCGGCAAGGACTACTTCACCAACAGCATACCCCTGACCGTCACCGAGGAGGCTGTAGACTCGCTCAGCTCTGCCCAGATGCGCCCCCAGCGCGACATTCTGGACAACCCATATATGTGGAGCGAGTGGAGCCCGCTGTTCTGGCTCAGCATCCTGGCACTGCTCTGCGGAGGTGCCTGCTACTATCTCTACCTGCGACTGCGCGGCAACAAGCCCGTCATATCGCGCATACGCTTCGTCAAGAAGCAGCTGCCCCACCAGAAGGCAATGCAGGAGATAGAGCAGATAAAGACGGCGGCAGCACAGGGAACGGAAGACCAGAAAGTCTACTTCACGCGACTCACCGATGCGCTCAGGCAGTATCTGGAAGACCGTTTCGACATTTCGGCCAAGGAGATGACAAGCTCCGAGATAATCTTCAGGCTGCAAAAGGAAGAAGACCAGCAGAAGATCGACGAGCTGCGCCAGGTGTTCGAGACTGCCGACCTCGTGAAATTTGCAAAGTATTCCACCGGCGACAGCGAGAAAGAACACTACATGACCCAGGTCGTGGAGTTCATTCAGACCACCAAGATAGAAAAGGAGGCCGTCGTGGAGAAGATAAAAGACGAGCTCACCGACGAGCAGAAGCGCGGCAACCGCTCGCGCATGACCGTGAAAGTGGCGGCTACGGTGCTGCTCGTGGCTTCGCTGGCACTAATCGTTTACATAGCCGTTTCGGCTTGGCAACTCATAGGATAAGCTTAGAGACATGGAATTTGGAAATAAAGAATATCTGCTGTTGCTCCTTCTGCTCATACCATACATTCTGTGGTATTTCCTCTACAAGCGGAAGAAGGAGCCTGCAATGCGCATGAGCGACACCTATGCCTACCAGTATGCGGCAAAGAGCTGGCGCGTGAGGCTGATAAACCTGCCCATGATACTGCGCTGCCTGGCCTACACGATGGTGGTGATAGTGCTGGCGCGCCCCATGAACCGCGTCGTGGAAGGCATCGACGTGATGCTGGCTATGGACATCTCGGTGAGTATGCTCGCCGAGGATGTGCGCCCCAACCGCCTCGAGGTGGCCAAGGACGTGGCTTCGGACTTCATCTCCGACCGTCCAACCGACAACATCGGACTGACTATCTTTGCCGGAGAAGCCTTCACACAGTGCCCCATGACAACCGACCACCAGTCGCTGCAGAACATACTGCACAACGTGAGGACCGATATTGCCGCCAACGGACTGATTGAACCCGGAACGGCAATAGGCATGGGACTTGCCAATGCGGTGACGAGACTGAAGGACTCGAAGACAAAGAGCAAGGTGATAATACTGCTCACCGACGGCAGCAACAACGTGGGCGAAATATCGCCGCTCACCGCCGCCGAGATAGCAAAGAGCTACGGCATCAGGGTCTACACCATCGGACTGGGCACCAACAAGGCATCACGCTATCCCATCACCGTCAACGGCACCACGCAATATGTCGTTTCGCAGGGCGAGATAGACTACAAGACCCTGCAGAACATAGCCCTGACCACCAACGGAGGCTTCTATCGCGCCACTAACCGCAAGGAGCTGGCCAACATCTACAAAGACATCGACACCCTGGAGAAGACCCGCTTCAACTCGCAGGGCTATGCCAAGAGCTTTGAACGCTATCAGCCATTCGCCCTCGCAGCATTTATCCTGCTGCTCTTAGAGGTTGTGCTGAGGGTGACAGTGTATCGTAGAATACCTTAAAATCAAAGAGAAATGTTCAGATTTGAAGATCCCATATACCTCTGGCTGCTCTGCCTCATACCGCTGACCGCACTGCTGTGGCTGCTCTCGGTGGTGGCAAGGCGCAAAAAGCTGAAGCGCTTCGGCGATAAAGAGCTGGTACGGCAGCTCGCACCCGATGTGTCGAGGCTCAGGCCGAGCCTGAAGTTCTGGCTCTTGCAGGCCGCACTGGCTCTGCTGGCAGTGTGTCTGGCTCGTCCGCAGATGGGCAAGAAGACCACCGGAGACACCCGTCAGGGCATCGAGACCATCATAGCGCTCGACATCAGCAACTCTATGCTTGCCGAAGACGTGGCTCCCTCGCGGTTGGAGAAGAGCAAGATGATGATAGAGAACCTTGTAGACCGCTTCAAGAAAGACAAGGTGGGAATGGTGGTGTTTGCCGGCGACGCGTTCGTTCAGCTGCCGATAACCTCCGACTACGTGTCGGCGAAAATCTTTCTGCAAGACATCTCGCCCTCGCTGATAGCCACCCAGGGCACCGATATAGGCCAAGCCCTCAACCTTTCGATGCACAGCTTCACCAAGGACAGCAAGGCTGGCAAGGCCATAGTGCTGATTACCGACGGCGAAGACCACGAGGGTGGGGCAGAGGAGATGGCCCGCGAGGCCGAAAGCCGCGGCATAAGGGTGTTCATTCTCGGCATAGGCTCGACTAAGGGAGCACCTATCCCCACGGGGGATGGCGGCTATCTGAAGGACAACACGGGTCAGACGGTGATGACGGCACTCAACGAGCAGATGTGTCAGAGCATAGCCGCTGCCGGAAAAGGCACCTACATCCACGTGGACAACACTAACGATGCCGAGGCTCAGCTCGAAGCAGAGATAACGAAGATACAGAAAGGCGACATAAAGACCGTTTCATACAGCGATTTCGACGAGCAGTTCCAGGCCGTTGCCATATTGGTGGCACTGCTGCTGATTGCCGAAGTGCTGGTGCTTGAGGTGAAGAACAGCCGCCTGAGTAAGATAAAACTATTCAAGAAAGGCAAATGAAGCGTCTTATATATATAATAATGTGTATGGCTATGGCTGTTTCGGTACAGGCTCAGACCGACCGTCAGCTCATCCGCAGCGGCAACAAGCAGTATCGCGCACGCAATTTTGCAGCGGCTGAAACGGAATACCGCAAGGCTATAGGCAAGAACTCGCTCAACGCAAGGGCCGTGTATAACCTTGGCTGCGCCATGCTGACACAGGGAAACGACTCTGCTGCCGCACTGCAATTCCAGCAGGCAGCACGCATGAGCGACACTAAGCTGATGAAGTCGAGGGCATACTACAACGAAGGAGTGGCCCACCAGAAGCGCCAGAACTTCGGCGCGGCCATCAACGCGTATAAGAACGCGCTGCGCAACAACCCAAAGGACGAGGACGCACGCCACAATCTGGCTCTCTGCAAGCGGCAGCAGCAACAGCAGCAACAGCAACAACAGCAGCAGAACAAGGACAACAAGAACCAAGATAAGAACCAGAACGAGAAGGACAAACAGCAAAAGCAAGACCAGCAGAAGGACAAACAGAAACAGCAAAAAGAGCAAAGTCAGAAGGAGCAAATGAGCAAAGATAATGCCGAACAGCTCCTGAACGCTGCCTTGCAGGCTGAACGTGCCACACAGCAGAAACTCAAGAAGGCCATGGCACAGCCAAATCGTAGAAATCTTGACAAGAATTGGTAATCAGTATGAGGAAATTCTACACAATAATAATACTGCTGCTGGCAGTCGTGGCTGCCGAAGCGCAGCGCATAACGGTCGATGTGCCCAGTCATGTGGAGGTGGGCGAGCAGTTCCAGATTGAGTATGTGGTCAACACCCAGCACGTCAGAGGCTTCCAGCCAGGCAATATGCCCGACGGAATAGAGATACTCTACGGCCCGAGCACGTCGTCGCAGTCGAGCTTCCAGATAGTCAACGGCCACACGAGCAGCTCCTCGTCGATGACTATAACCTATGTGGCGCGAGCCACCAAGCGCGGCACCTTCACCCTGCCGTCGGCTCAGGCCAATGTGGGAGGCCATGTGGTGTCGTCGCAACACGCCCGGATAGTGGCTGTGGGCAGCTCCAGGGCATCATCGTCGGGCGGTTCGGCCAACAACGAAGATGAAGAAATGGAAGCCCGCCACCGCTCGCCCAGCACCGGACGGCTTGCCGACGACCTCTTCATAAGGGTGACGGCAAACAAGAAACACGTGCATGAGCAAGAGCCGATACTGCTCACCTATAAGGTCTACACACTGCTCGACCTGACCCAACTCGACGGAAAGATGCCCGACACAAAGGGGTTCCACACGCAGGAAGTGAAGCTTCCGCAGCAAAAGACCTTCCATAAGGAAACCGTCAACGGGCGCACATACAACTGTGTAACGTGGAGCCAGTACGTGATGTACCCACAGATGACTGGCCAACTCGAGATACCGTCGATCACGTTCCACGGTATCGTGATGGAGGAAGCCCGCGACCCCATCTCGTTTATCACCGGCGGAGGCTATCAGGAGGTGCGCCGCGACATCAAGGCACCCGGAATGAAGATACAGGTAGACCCGTTGCCTGCCAAGCCGGCAGGCTTCTCGGGAGGTGTGGGACACATGAACATCTCGGCACAGCTCAACAAGACCGACGTGAAAGCAGGCGACCCAATCAACCTGCGGCTTGTGGTGAGCGGCGTGGGCAACCTGAAGCTCGTCAAACAGCCTGATGTTGTCTTCCCTGCCGACTTCGACAAGTACGATGCCAAGGTAACAGACAAGACCTCGCTGACGGCAAATGGCGTTGAGGGCAACATGGTTTACGACATCCTTGCCGTGCCGCGCAAGGAGGGAACCTACACTATTGCGCCGGTGGTGTTCACTTATTACGACACGCATACAAACAGTTACAAGACTCTCCGCACCCAATCGTTCACCGTGAATGTGGCCAAGGGCGACGGCACGGTGGGCACCGTGAGCGACTATACAGCCGTGAAGGATGAAGACATCCACGGTATCATGGAAGGAAAAATCACCCGCCGCAGCGTTTCCGAGTTCTTCTACGGTTCCGTAGGCTACTGGATTATAGTGGCTCTGCTTGTTGCAGCCATTGCCGTAGTGCTCTTCATGTTCCGCCGCACGGCCATCGAGCGTGCCGACATTGCCCGTCTGCGCGGAAAGAATGCCAACAAAGTGGCAACCCGCCGACTGCGTAAGGCATCGAGCCTGATGAAGAAGAACAGCCCCGACGAGTTCTACGACGAGGTGCTTCGCGCCCTTTGGGGCTACGTGGGCGATAAGCTCAATATGCCTGCAACGGAGCTTTCGCGCGACAATATCAGCGAACGCCTTGCCAGCCACGGCGTCGACGATGCCACGATAGACAAGTTCATAGGTGCTCTCGACGAGTGTGAGTATATGCGCTATGCTCCCGGCGATGCGCGAGGAAACATGAACCGCACGTTTGAAGCTGCCATGACAGCAATTACCGACATAGAAGGAGTTATGAAGAAACAGAAGAAAGCCTCTGCCACACAGCCCGGAACATCGGCCATGATGCTCCTCGCAGTGATTGTCATGCTGCTTGGAAGCCCTCTCTTCTCGCTTCCGGCCAATGCCATCACCAAGGCTAATGCCGACACCGAGTACAAGAAAGGCAACTATCTGCAGGCTGTGAAGGACTATCAGGAGCTGCTAAAGGGCGGTCCTTCGGCTGAGCTCTACTATAATCTGGGCAATGCCTACTATCGTCTGGAGAACATCACGCAGGCTGTGCTGGCCTACGAGCGCGCCTTGCAGCTGTCGCCGGGCGACGACGACATACGTTTCAACCTGCAGATGGCGCGCCAGAAGACCATCGACAAGATCACTCCCGAATCGGAGATGTTCTTCGTCACATGGTGGAACCAGCTCGTAAGCATCATGGGAGTAGACACATGGGCCTACACAGCCTTGATTTCGCTCGCGCTGTTTGTGCTTCTGCTGCTCGTCTATCTTATGGCCGACCGCGTGGCACTGCGCAAGCTGGGATTCTACGGCGGCTTGTTGCTGTTGCTGTTGTTCGTCCTTTCCAATGTGTGTGCGGCCATACAGCGCAGCCATATCGAAGAACGCTCGGGCGCAGTAGTCATTTCTTCATCGGCATCGGTTAAGAAGATACCCACTGCCACGTCAGCCGAAGCCTTTTTGCTGCATGAGGGAACGAAGGTGAAAATCAGGGACCGAAGCATCAAGAACTGGTTTGGAGTGAAGCTCGAGGACGGCAGGGAAGGCTGGATAGAGAGCCGCCATCTGGAGATAATATAGCAGAATTCAGCCTCCAGCCCCTAAAGCATGAATACACAATCCCTTGCGTAGCACCCCTTAAACCTTCAACCTTAATACATAAACCGTAAGAAAGTGGATTTGCAACAACTCATAGAGCTCGACCAACAGCTGCTCTTGCTGTTCCACGGCAGCGGGTCGGTCTTCATAGACCAGCTTGCCCTCGCGCTGACGGCAGGCATCACGTGGATACCACTCTACGTGATGCTCTTCGTACTTGTGCTCAAGAACAACGAGAAACCGTCGCAGATAGTCCTCATAGTGCTCTCGGCACTGCTCTGCGTGGGCATTGCCTACGGCATATCGGGTGGTCTGGTGAAGCCATACGTTCACCGTCTGCGCCCAGTCATGGAGCCTTCGCTTCTCGGACTGGTAACTCCCATTGACGGCTACGTGCCCAGTGGCTACAGCTTTTTCTCCTCTCATGCTGCCAACACGTTCTCCCTGACGGTGTTCTTCGCCCTCCTTGTGCGCCACAGAGCGTTCACGGTGGCTATGATTCTGTGGTCGATGGTCAACTGCTGGACGCGTCTCTACCTCGGTGCCCACTATCCGCTCGACATCCTGACGGGCCTCGTGTGCGGAGCATTGGTAGGCATCGGAGTCTATCTGCTCTATTTCCGCATCTACTCGCGCATCACACCGAAGCTCCATTACATATCAACGCAGTACACCAAGACGGGCTACAGCCTGATAGACATAGACCTCGTGCTCACCATGTTGGCGCTCACGGGCATCTACTGTGCCGTATGGGCCACGGTTCACGCCTTCTGACGTGAGGCGGAAGAGGTGATACCCGAACTAAAAACAATAGCAAAGTGAATACAAAAAAGATAAAGATAACCGACTACAACTACCCCCTGCCATCCGACCGCATAGCCAAATTCCCGCTGCAACGCCGCGACAGCTCCAAGCTGCTGGTCTATCGCCACGGTAATGTGTCGGAAGACGTGTTCAGCAACCTGCCCGAATATCTGCCCGAGGGTGCTCTGATGGTGTTCAACAACACCAAGGTCATCCAGGCGCGCATCCACTTCCGCAAGTCTACGGGTGCGCTCATCGAGGTGTTTCTGCTCGAACCGCTTGCCCCAAACGACTACGAGCTGATGTTCCAGAGCCGTCACGAGTGTTCGTGGCTGTGTCTGATAGGCAATCAGAAGAAGTGGAAGGAAGGCTCTCTTGAACTCGAGATGACTGTCGGCGACGAGAAAGTAAGTCTCACGGCCACACGTGCCGCCATAGCCCAGGGCCAGGAGGTGACGTTCAGATGGGACAATCCCAAGGTATCTTTTGCCGAAATAATCGACACCGTGGGCGAACTGCCCATACCGCCATACCTCAACCGTGCCACGCAGGAGAGCGACAAGACCACCTATCAGACCGTCTACTCAAAGATAAAGGGCAGCGTGGCTGCACCGACAGCAGGTCTCCACTTCACCCCCGAGGTGCTTTCCCGCATCGACGGGTGCGGCATCCATCGCGAGGAGGTCACTCTCCACGTCGGTGCCGGAACGTTCAAGCCCGTAAAGAGCAGCGAGATTGCCGGCCACGATATGCACACCGAGCACTTCTGCGTGGGGTTGCACACCATTGAACAGCTGCTCAGCCACAACTGCAAGGCCATTGCCGTAGGCACGACAAGCGTGCGCACCCTCGAGAGCCTCTACTACATTGGCTGTCGCATACTCCAGCGGCCCGACATAGCTGCCGACGAGCTCCACGTGGCACAGTGGGAACCCTACGACACGGCACCCACGGCCTCGCCCCAGGAGGCTCTGCAGGCCATAGCCGACTATCTGAAGCGCAACAACCTGCCGTCGCTCGTGGCCAGCACGCAGATAATCATTGCCCCGGGCTACGACTACAAGATTGTGCGTATGCTCGTCACCAATTTCCATCAGCCCCAGAGCACGCTGCTGCTGCTTGTCAGTGCCTTCGTGGGAGGCGACTGGCGCACCATCTACGACTATGCTCTCGCCCACGACTTCCGCTTCCTGAGCTACGGCGACAGCTCCCTGCTGATACCGTAGCCATGCTACAGTGCTGTTTTTTAGTCACTTTCGCAAAAAAAGAGAATACTTTTCTTTGTCATACAGTAGCATAACTGTATCTTTGCTTCATAAATAACAATCAAACTAAAGTACGAAAATGTGTACCGTTACATTAGAATACGACCAGAATAATGCCCTTGCGCGTCGCAAGCTCTCTGCACTGTTGGCAACGGGACTGTTTCGGTGTAAGGAAGAAAGCACTGCTGCGCCTTCTTCTGAAGCGTTGGAAAAGCATCGTGAGTTGAGGGATGCAGCTCTTCTTCACTCCCGAAAGTCAATGTCGCACGTTATAGCACGCTATCTATGAAGTACCATCAGAGAGATATAGTCGAAGTAAGCTTCCTATTTCCGGATGGTTCTTTCAAGCCTCATCCAGCCATAATCGTTTCAAACGACGAACTGCAAGAAGACGAAGATGGTATGTTCTTTTCAATGAAATAGTAGATAAGATAATCTGGTCTATATTCTAATGCTACGGCGACAGCTCCCTGCTGATACCGTAGGCTGTCGTTATTGTTCTTTGTCAGCCCTCTGCGGCAGGCTTGCGCCTATAGAATATCTTTCCGTAGCGGTCTATCTCTTCCTTCAGCTGCTCGTTTGTCAGTTGCGAATAGATGTTCGTATCGAAGTAGTAAGGAATGTATGAGTAGTATAGTTTGTCGTCTAACAGAGCCACGTCTCTATATGTCAGCTCAGCACCTTTTAGCGAAAGATCCACATCCGAGCCGCTTCGGTAGTTGCCTTTTGCCCTCGAACCGTAGATGATGGCTTCCTCAATGTGTGGAAAAGAAGCCAGTATGCTTGTCAGTTCCTTTATGTTCTTCTCAGACAGACCGTACATATCGCATTGGAAATTCTGTTTCTTTTCGTTTTTTCAACATTGCAAAAATAACTATTTGCAGGCAAACGGCAAAGCAAAAAAGAGATAATTGTAAGTGGGAAGGCCGAGCTGCAAAAGTAATATGGGCCATATTACCGACCAATATGGGCCATATTACTGACCAATATGGGCCATATTACTGACCAATATGGGCCATATTGGTTAATGAATAATGAACAATGAATAATGAATAATTACCTCCTCCCCCTCTTGGGTGACTGTGGAGGACAAG
>ODAJ012111371.1_pt1 | contig 12099 bp, 5 predicted proteins | sample 1539241 | NCBI WGS metagenome assembly ODAJ01 (sample SAMN02144231, study PRJEB22623) | gut metagenome | biome: sheep rumen | host: Ovis aries | place: New Zealand | reverse complement strand
ACTTTATCTACTTGATATAATTTAGCAATTGTTTCTTTGTCTATATCTAATAGTTCAACTCTAACATCTTTTGCTCTATTATTTTCTCCATCATCTAAAGTTCCATTTCCTAAATTGCTATCTTTAAGAGCTACATCTTCAAATACTACACCACTTATTTTTCTGCTTTCTCCAAGCATTATATCAATAAATACATTTGAAGAAACTTCTTCTTTTGATACAGATTTGTGTGCAAAGTATGTTTCATTAGCTTTATTCTTTTCATCGTATTTACCTTTTATTCCATCAAATGCTTTAGCACTATCATTTTCATTCCAAACATTATCTGTTCTTAAATATTCATGATATGCGTTTGCTTTTGCAACTGTTGGAGCATTTTCTAGACCATTTTGTGCATCTTCTGATCTTTCTAACATCTTTCTTAAATGGTCTTTATTTATCTTAAATTGAATTTGTGATGAAATCGTTTCACCTTTTTTAATACCTGCTTTAAATTTACCATTTTCTATATCATATGTAGCATACTTCTTACCCTCTGCATCTTCAGCTACTTTCCATAATCCAAAGTCTGTACTATCTTCTTTATTTTCATCTGTACATAATTCATATCTTTCATTATCATAATTATTAACTAATGAATTTAAATATAATGTTTGTTCATTATATAGATCATCTATATATGTTGTATCATTATTTTCAACTGCTATACTATATACAACAAATACACTTAATTCCTTGCTTGCATCATCAGATTTATAAGCTATATCTGAAGGGTATAGTATTTGTGAGAATCTTGTTCCTGAAATTTGTGTTGCAACTTTTGGTGTATATGTGAATGATTGTCCTGCATTTGGTCCATGTTGATATTTATATGTGTAACCATTTATTCTAACTTTTACATATTCAAGATTTTCTGAAATAGTATATGTTGGCTCATGTTTTTCTTTTATACCAAAATTAACATCTTCAATTGTATATGTTGTATTATTGTAATAACCTGTTAGAGGTGTCTTTGTTAAATCTTTGTTTTGAGCCTTATTATTTTCAAGAATTTGTGTTGCAGTTAAATTGCTTCCACCTTTATATGTTATAGCTCTACCAGGGGTTTCTCCATCTATTCCAGTTAATTTTTCATCTTCTAATTCTGCTTTTGTCATTACTTCTTCAATTGCTTTAGAATTTATTTTTGTATCATTTCCTATAAATGGATCTGCAATAACATATTGTTTATTATCATAAGCAAATTCAACATAGCATTTTGCTAAATCCCAATAATTTAAGTTTTTAAATTCATAATGACCTTTTTCATCTGTAATAGTTTCAGCAATTGTCTTATTTTCACTATTCTTTAAATATACTTTAATTCCCTTTTTCTCTTCATCTTTTGAAATTCTGACTTCTTGTATAGCCCAATCCTTGTCATCATAAATATTATTATATCCATTATCTTTTCTATCTGGATTATCTACCCATACTTTACCTTCAAGATTTACTATCTTTTTATTTGTTAATGTATATTTAGCTGTATTATTTGAAGAATCTATTTTTAATTCTCCTAAATATACCCATTTATTATCTTTACTATATGAATATGGATCTTTTCCATTATTATTCTCATATCCATCTTGTTTAGTTATATCATATCCTTCAGGAGTTACTGTTTCATATGCATAATATGTTCCAAATTTTACACATTTAATCTGTACTTCACCTTTTTCATTAGATGTAAACTCTGTAGCTGATTTTATATCTCCATCATATTTATATGTTCCATTAGAATTTTGAATTAACCAGCCTTTGTCTTTGCAATAAATCTTAAATTTAGCACCTTGAAGTTTAATATCTGAATGTGTATCATCAGCTTTTATAATTACTAAATTTCCTGATGTTCTTTCATCTAAAACAGTAACTGTATTAGTTCTATTACTATATACTATTACATTTGATGAAGCATAATAATTATCTTTTTTAGTGACTTTTAATCCTTTTTGTAAATCACTTGTAACTGCTACCATTTTTATTGGATTATTATAATAATTATTATTAACTGCTACTTCTACTAATTGATATTTATATGACGATAATAATCTTTTAACAATTATACTAGATTTATATGTAGTAGCTTTATCAATGCTATCTACATATGTTTTGTTTCCATTCGCATCTCCTGCTACCCATTTATTTAATGTTGAACAATATAATTTAAAATTTGCTGTAATATTTTGCTCTTTTGATTTACCATCTTCTTTATACACACCTTTTTTTATAATTTTCAACTCTCCATATGTGTATTTAACTTTTAAAGGTATTGTAATATCAGTTGGTGTTCCTTCCTTCATTGTAGCGGAAATTAAATCTTGCTGAGAAGCTTGCCCTGTACTTTTTCTCCATCTTGTTACTGTAACAGAATATCCACTTGCACTATTTGTAACATGTATATTAATATTTTTAACATCGTAGTTCTCTTTTAAGTTTTTAACATAAATTGTTCCAACTTTAAAATCATTTATATTAATTGGCTTTGTGCAATCTTTATCTGAATAGAATTCAACCCATCCAGCTTCTTTATTATTTCCTGAAGTAATGGTCTTTTTATATTCTTTATTATCTGTAGGATCTTTCCAGATAATTTCTACTTTATCTACTTTACCTGAAATGCTGTTTATTTTTATACTCCCAACATTTCCTTCCATAGTAACTTGATTATCTGCTACACTTAATCCAGCATTACCACTTGAATATGGTGTTGGATTAATTGTTTCATTAAATGCTAAATTATATCTTGCAGAAGAAACTGGTTCAGTATTTACTCTACCATTATCATAAAACCATTTCCATACTGCCCATTGATATTCTCCCCTGCCATTATATCCGCCTTGACCAGTTTTAATACCATTATATAGGATATTTGCAAGTATCCTATTTGGATGAGATGCATCATCACTATTAATTGTCCATGTGCTTATAGGGTTCCAATCACCCACTGTAAAATAATCTTGATGCTCTACACAGTAATACTCTCTTGATGTCCATAATGGATTACTTCCATTTTTCCATCCACTGAACCATACTGCACTTACAGTGGAACTTCCTAATATAATTGCAATAATTGTTGTTAAAATTAAAATATATAATTTCTTTAATCTTTTTAATCTACTCATTTTCTCTCCTCCTTTCCTCTAAATTTTTATATTCTCATTTAATATTTTCTTTGTTGCTATATATGCCGCAATTGCAATTGCTGTAATAATTGATAATGTTAACGATACATAGCTGACTGCAGCACCTGTACTTACACTTATAATAATATTTGCACTACCTAAGTCATCTTCTTTAGTTTCTTTATTTCCTGGTATAGAGTCAACATCTTCTACTCCTAAAGAGTTATATGTTTCAACTATTTCTGCTGTATTATTTGTAAGTCCTGTATTATTCTCAGACATTGCTTTTGTTAAAACAAGAGTTAATTCTTTGCTTTCTCCAGCTTCAATTTTAGTGTTTGCTAAAGCTGTACTATATAGATAATCTCCTGATTGATACCAGTCTGGATTTAATTTAGAGTTAAATGTTAAATCTGTTGGTTTATAATCTGCAATTTTTCTTGCATATCCGGCTAATTCACCATTGTTTGTTACTTTTATTTTATATTCAATAACTGCTGTTGTAGAATTTAAATATTTTGCTTTTACTTCAACTTTTGCAAGATTTGCATCATTATAATCTTTATTACTTGTACCATTTTCATTGCTTATTTTAACAGATGAAATTGTTTTAGCTAAACTTAAATCAAATGTTTTAGCTTCAATTAAACCTAAATCTATATTTGTTAAATTTGTGTTATTAATAACTAAAGTATCTGTTGAAGCAACTCTTTGATTTACTCCATCTATATTCATGTTTACATTTTCAACATCTGAATTTCTTGATTCTGTAGCAGTTTCTACTTGATATTTTGTTAAAATATATTTTTCTTTATCATATTCAAATATTGCAACATATTTTCCATTAACAACATTTGAAATAGAATAGAATCCGTTTTCTGATGTTATAGTATTTGTTACTTGATTATTATCAAGATTTAATAATTTAACATTGATACCATTTAAAGTTTTTTCATTAGCATCTCTTTTTCCATCTTCATTTTCATCTAACCAAGCAGTTCCTGAAATTGTATATTTTTCGGAATTATTACCTGTATTATTATTTATACCTGAATTATTGTTATTGTCTGCTGAAGATTGTTCATTGCTCGTGTTTTGATTTTCGTTTTCATTATTACCATCACTAGTAGAATCTATTTCAGCATTATCATATTCACCATTATAATCTTCAATTCCATTATTTTTTGCATCTTCTTCAGCTTCTCTTCTTGCTTCTTCTTCGGCTTTTTCAATATTTGAATCTAAATTAGCTTTTAGAATATGATTTATTTCTTCTGTTTGAACAGATAAATTTCTAACTTTAGCTTCTGCTAAGCTTGATAAATGTATATTATTTTGATGTACGTAATTATTATCTGATTGTGTTTCAACAACGAATTGAACAGCTTCCCCTTCATTTAATGGCTTATAATATTGGAAACCAACTTGATATTTTTCACTTTCTTGTAAAACATTTTCATTTTGTTCTTCATCAATATTATCTTGATTTGTATCTTCTTTTGCTGGAGTATATTGAGAATTGAAGTCTATTTCTTCACCATTAGCTGTTACTTTTAATATATTTAAATAATTTGATAATGTTTGGTTAATATCTATTTTATCAATTGTATCGGTTCCGTTATTTTGTAAAGTAATGTTATAAACTATTCTATCTCCTGTTTCAACATTTTGACCTTCATTATCTGATTTCATTGTAATAGAAACATCTGTTAATTGAATAGTTTCTGTAACCTGATTAGAATGATACATATTATTTGCAATAGCATTAATTGTACCTGTAGTATTATCTCCTGTAGCTATAACATCAATTTCATATTCAAGCTGTTCTCCTGCTTTTATTGATTTAATATTAAATTTATTATCGTTATACTCTAATTTACTTTCTCCATCTGATAAATTATACATTTTAAAACCTGAATTAGTATTTAATGTTATATCTAAATCTGAAATATCTTTTGTTGATGTATTTTTAATTATTAATTTATATGCATATTCTATTCCTGAACGTATACTATCTGAACTTCTACATATCATTATCATATTCATTTCAATATCTGATTTTTTTACAGAATTTGAAATTCTATTTGATTGTATTTTTGTAGTGTTATCAGATTTTTCTGTTCCAATAAATGATATATTTGCATTTGAAGAAACTGTATTATTTACTGCTTCATCTTCAACTTTTACTTCATAAGCTAAAGCTTTTTCTTCATTTACATTTAGATTTTCTATTGTAGTTGTTAATTTACCCTCTGTTACTTCAATATCTTTGTAATAATCTGTTGCACCTCTTAATTCATTTTCATCTTTTATGATTTCTTCACTTGCATTTCCATTACCATTGTCATGTGATTTAATATATTTAACAGCCTTTGCTCCGTCTGGTATTAAAGCCTCTATATTTAAATTTCTTGCATTTTCTGTTCCATTATTTTTTACTTTTAGTTCGTATCTGATAATTTCACCACTAAATACTTGATTTCCATCTTTTAGTTCTTCTCCACCAACATATGCTTTTAGTTCTGCTGAAATTTCTGCTCCAGTACCTGTTGTTAAATTTAGAGTTGTAGCTTTAGATGTTTTGTTTTCTGAATTTATAAATTTAGTATAGTCTACAGTATATCCTTCGCTTGCATTTAGATTGTAATTTAAATTTGCTGGAACTTTAATTGTATAATTTGCTGTAAATCTTTCTCCAACTTGCATATTATCTATTACAATTAAATAACTCTTTGCTATGTTTAAATCTCCATTTAATGACCAATTATTTGAAGCATCATTTAAGTCTTTTGTTGCATTTTCCTTATCACTGTAATATATTTTTGCACTAGCTGTATTTGATGTAATATTTATTCCACTTGTAAGTTTAATTCCTAAATTTGCATTTGTAGGGAATGTTCCTAATATTTCTACATTTTCAATTGCTGAATCTTCGTTATTAATTGTACTAATATCAATAGTCAAATCTTTTTCTTCTGATGCAATATCAAAAACTACATCTTGTGATTCTTTGTTACCTACTGTTTCAATACTTAATGCTTTAATATTATTTGTAGCTATAACGCCTTGTTCAGCAGCTATTTTAACTGGAACTTTTATTTCTCCATTATCTTCAAATGTACTTGCGATTTCGTTTGTATAGCTTAATACTATGTTTTCATCACTATTTGTAGCAAGTTCGTCAACTACTAAATCAGCATATATAATTATAGTTGTTCCTTCTAATGTTTCAGTATTATATGCTTGTTGAGAGCCCGAAAGATTTAATACAATAACTTTATTACCATTTTCGTCACTTACATTTGCATTAGATAATTCTAATCCATTTGCATATAGTATTTTACATTTTGCATTATTAACTGCTTTAACTTGCTCAGGTAATCTGATTTTTATGGTTGGATTTTGATATAAATCTTTACTTTCATCATTATTAAGTAAAACAGTTGTAATTTTTACTTCTTTATTTTCTTCTATTGAAGATAGAGTTTTTGTACTTACATTAAAATCTGCTTTACTAGATGTATTTTTTAACTCAACACTTTCTTCTACTGATACATTTTGTTTTTCATCATAGTTTCCTATTATATTTTCATTTATAGCTGTTAAATTATTTACTGTTTCTCTAGAATATCCTGATGATAAAATGCTTTTTGTGTTTTCTATATTTAATGTACCAATTGCAATTGGTTTTGTAGTTTCTATTGATATTTCAGATTTTCCATCTGATAAATTAATCACAATGTTTCCATCATTATCAGCTTCAGATTTTGCATTTATATTTGAAATAACTACTCCATTATTATCTTTTATAGTGATGTTACCTTCATTTCCAAATATTGATACAAATTCATTTTTATTTATTTTTATTTGCTTATAAACTATATTTGCAGGCATTTTTGAAGTTGATGTAGAATATGATCCAATATCTTCTTTTAAAGAAATTTTATTTGCATTTAAATAATCTACATAAATTTTGCTTGTTGTTTTATAAGTTCTTTCTTCACCTGTATATATTTTTCCTTTATAAATACTTGTTTCTTGAGTATTTAAGTCAAAAGAAACTATTCCATCTATTTCTTTATCAATATGAACATTTTTTGTTAATGATAAGTTTTTATTATCATAAGTATTTACTTGCCCAATAATGCTTATTTCTGAATTTAATACATTTTCTTCTTTGTCAAATATATATGTTACAACAAAAGAATCTTGTACATTTTTAGACCAGCTAACGTTTGTTTCGTTTTCATTAGCTACATTAATTGTTACTTTCTTTTCTTCCTTATTATATATATAATTAGCCTCACTAAATTTAACACTGCTATTTGTTGCAGCATTGCTTCTTGAATGTACAATTACATTTTTTGCTTTTTCAGGCACATTTAAAGTAATATTAGTATTTTTTACTGGATAATTATTGTTTGTTATTTTGCTATTTACTAATATTTGAACAACTCTATTTGATTCAGTTTCTGTTCCATAAATTGCATTTGTAAGTAAAGAACTATCTAGCTCTAAAGCCGTATTCTCACTTGATTTCCAATTTATTTGAACTTCTGCTGTTCCCGAAACATCAACATATTTGTCTTTTTCAACATTTTTACTATTTACATATTGACCATTTAAATTAACTGTAGTCACAGCATTTAATATTGAACTTTGAATAGTTGTAGCATTGATAGGTTCAATTGCAAGTTTTATTGTTACATTACTTCCTGCATTAATTTGATTAAGTCTAACATCATTTCCTGAAATTTCTGCAATATTTTCGCTTAATACTACATTTTTAATATTAAAATTACTATTACTTAAACTTATTTTACCATTGAAATATCCTTCATTTTTAACTGATATATCAACGTATAAGTATTCTTCTCCTTTGTCAATATTTTCTTCTAATCTTTCAACTTTTTCTCCATTAATATCAAGAAAATATGCTGAAAAATCGACATTAGAACTATTTGTTTTTATTGTGTCTATAGCATAACTTACTGCTGTTTGACCAATAAACAAAAAGTCTGACATTGTTAATGCTATTATAATAAGCATTGCACAAATTTTGCTAAATAAGCTTTTTCTAGCTACGTTCATATTTAATCCTCCTTAATTTTTTACTTTTAATGCTTATTTTATTATAAGATATTTAAAAAAAACATGTCAATAAGTCTATTTTTTACTATAATAAAAATCTTTTCGTATTGCTTTACGGAAGCTCTATATAGAATATTCTCAAAATTGAATATTAAATTTTTATTACAATTGTATTACGATTATGTTACAAATACTTTTTATTAATATGTATAAATACCTTAGTTACTATTATATAGCTTTTCTTGACATTTTGCAAGAGATTTTTAGAAATTTCCGCAACTTTTTATGTAATCATAATTCACACATATTTTTAATTCAAATATAATATAATTATAATGAGGTGATTATATGAATAATAGTGATATAACTTATTTAATGAACATGCTAAACAAAATGGACAAAAGTCAGTTAAATCAAGGATTACAAAAGATAAATCAAATTTTAAGTCCTGAAGAAAAACAAAAAATAATTCAAGCATTGAATTCTAAAGGAAAATAAGTGGATTAAATTCAAACAAATAATATATGCTCTAGGAGGTTGGATGTGGGAAGTTGGAAATATAATAAGGGGGTTGAAATGGAAAAAGATAATATGTCAAATTTATTAAATACTTTTAAGAATGTTTTAAATAGTTCTTCCACAACACCTGCTCAATCCTCTGAAACTCCAAATACTAATAATGACAATTCTAATAATAATACTACTTTGAATATCACTCCTGAAATGATATCTCAGCTTGCCAGTAATTTAAAAAGTCAATCTTTTAAAAATAGCTCCTCTGATAATATAAATGAAAATATAACTACTAATTCAAATTCACATTCACATTCAAATCATAATTCTTCAAACAATAATTATGAAAATAATTTAAATATTGATTTTGATACAATTTTAAAAATAAAAAATATGATGGAATCTTTTAATCAGATAGATGACAACAAATCTAATTTGCTATACTCTCTAAAACCATATTTAAGAGAATCGAGACAAAGAAAAATAGATCAATATGTAAATCTTTTTAAGCTTTCAGGAATAGTAAAAATAATAAAACAAGAAAAAGGAGATTTGAAATAATGCCTTATTTTCATTTTCCCCAATCCCTTTTTCCAAATAATGCATACTATTATAAAACAAATCACTATAAAAACTTTTCTAACAAACACATTGCATCTTCTAAAATTGAATCAAATCGTAATTGTATTATTTCTAATGAAACAAAAAAAAATAACTCTAAAAATAATGATGATTATTTTTTTGAGTTATTTGGCTTAAAACTTTACTTTGATGATGTCCTTTTAATATGCCTTATTTTCTTTCTATATCAAGAAGGCGTAAAGGATGAAGAGCTTTTTATAAGTCTTATATTATTATTATTAAGTTAGATAATTAATTTAAACAAATCAAAAAATAATATTACAAAATAAAATTTAGATTTGTCAGGACTTTACCATTTAAGTTTAAGTGCAATCAAAATGTGTTTTTTTAGCTCTTATTCAATTACAATTTCCTTTTTTTCTTCATCAATAAACACATATGCCTCCCTATGCATAGGTTCTTCATCTCTATTTATTTCTTTAACTACATTAGCAATTCTAAGTTGAACAGTATCTAGTTTTCCAGCTGCAATTATAGCTTTTCTATTTCCTTTTGCTCCAGCATGTGCAAGGCCTCTAAGCGTTCCAAGAATAACAATATTATCAGCTGCAATTATTTCAGCTCCAGAATTTACATCACCTAAAATAACTATGCTTCCCTCGTCTTCAATCCTTTGCCCTGATCTAATTGACCCTCTATGAAATTTAGTTTCGGAATTTGAAACCTCTTGTATGAATGTCTTTTTTATATTAGATAAGCCTAACTCTTTAGGCATATCAAAATCTACATCAACTTCTAACTGAGTTTTGATTATTTCTTCTATTTGATCAATTTCTTTGTTTTTTAGAACTTTACCTGTAACCAATATTGGAGTTTTTTCCTCTTTATATATTTTTTTTAATTGTATTACTTTCTTTCTAATTTGGGTAATAATATCTGAAAAATTTGCTTCGCTATTAATTTTTATAATTACTAAATTATTCTTTTGACTCACATTAATACAGTTCATATTCATTCATCCCTTCTTATATATTTACTGAATATTCTCCATATAGCTAATTGCTTGATTGTTTTCCTGTATTTCATTTGAATTTAAGTTCATTCCAAAGTATTCAGCAATAATTTCTTTTGCAACTTCTGCTGTATAATATCCATGTCCTCCATTTTCAACCATAACAACCACTGCAATTTCAGGGTCATTGTATGGGGCAAATCCGGTAAACCAAGCATTTACATTTTTTCCAGCTTCTGCTGAACCTGTTTTTCCACCCACTTCAATATTAAATCCTCTAAATACAGAGCTTGCTGTACCTCCTTCGTCAGTAACTGATCTCATCCCCTCTAATACCGCATTAATATTTACTTGTGAAAAAGTTAAATCTTCTGTTGAAGTATCCCCTATATTTAACTTGTTTGAACAATACTCAGCTATTTCACTTTTTAGAGATTCAGTTCCATCTGAATTTAAAACCCTTTTTATTAAAGTTGGATTTATCTTATGGCCACCATTTGCAACCATTGCTATATATTTAGCAATTTGAAGTGGTGAAAATGCATTATAACTTTGTCCTATAGCTGCAGATAAATTTCTACCAGATGACCAGGTTTCGCCAATTTTTTTTGCAATATCTGGTGAAGCTAAAGTTCCTGCTGTCTCACTTGGCAATTCTATACCTGTTTTTAATCCTAATCCAAAATATCTCGCATATCTATCTAAAGTTTCTATTTTTATTCTGTCTCCTACCTCATAGAAAAAATAATTGCATGAATGTTGTATTGCTCCAGATACATTTAACCATCCATGTCCATGATGATTACTATCATAAATCCAGCAATGTGGTTGATAATCTCTATATTTTGTATAAATACCTGTATCATTAATCTTATCATATGTTGAGATAGCTCCGGATTCTAATCCTGCTAGAGCTGTAACCATTTTAAATATTGACCCTGGTGCATACGAACCAGATATGCTTTTATTAAATAATGAATTCTTTTCCTTTATTTCCTCATATTCTGCTTTACTTATTCCTCCAATCCAAGAGCTAGGATTGTAATCCGGATTACTTGCCATTGCTATAATTTCTCCAGATTTTACATCTATAGCAACAACACATCCACCCAAAGCATTATATACTCTACCAAATCCTCCGTTTCTAATCTTTTCTATATTATTTGCAAGAGACCTCTCTGCAATTTCTTGTAGTTTTGAATCTAATGTTAAAACTATGGTTGATCCCTGAAGTGGTTCTTCCGTAGTAGTTTCTCCAGTAATAGTACCGTCAACTGACATTTCTATCTCTTTTTTTCCTTTTTCTCCTCTTAAGTAATCTTCAAAAGCTCCTTCTATGCCTGTCCTTCCAACATAATCATCATTATTATATTGTTCTTCATTAGCTTCATATTCTTCTTTAGTTATTTTACCTATGTATCCAATAATATGTGATGCAAGATTACCATAATTATACTTTCTTGCTGTCTCTGTTGTTATTGTTACTCCTGGAAATTCTGAATTTCTTTCACTTATTTGTGCTACAACTTCCCTAGGCACATTCTCTGCTAAGCCTAAAGCTCTAATACTGCTATAACCTTTTGTTAATGTTTCATATCTAATTGACATTATTTTTCTTGCTTTTTGTATATTATCAACTTTGATATCATATTTTTTTATAAAATAATTCATTACATCTTCTGGAGATGAAGCATCTTGTAATTTATAACTATTTAGCCATTTTTTTAATTCTTCTCCTTC
>ODAJ012037998.1_pt1 | contig 12109 bp, 12 predicted proteins | sample 1539241 | NCBI WGS metagenome assembly ODAJ01 (sample SAMN02144231, study PRJEB22623) | gut metagenome | biome: sheep rumen | host: Ovis aries | place: New Zealand | reverse complement strand
GAAAATGTTATGCCAACGACCGCCTTTAAGCACTGCTTCACGAGCGCGAGCGTCGACTTCTGCCTTGTTAAATCTCTTCTTGATTTCTTCTAAGTTTTCGCCAGACTTCTTCGCCATAAAAATTCCTCCTAACCTTTTAACAATGAGATAATAACCGTGACGACCATTGCACCGATAGCCGCCATTGAAGTAATTGACAGATTGCGAACGTGTTTACCCATATCGGCAATGCTTGCTCGAATTTCGCGCATGTCTTCTACTCGTTGATTATCGCGGTCGCGCATTTCAGTTTTAAAGTCACGCATTTCTTGAACGAAAGCATTAAACTTCGCGTCCTGCAGAGCCAACTTCATTTGTACTTCCGAATTAATTTGTTCTTGTTCAGTCATAATAAACCCCTCCTCAATTTATTTAAAAAGAGCCGCGCCCGCATGAATTATCTTAAACAAACGAGCGCGGCAACCTTTCTAAATCAGAGGCGCATGACAGAAATTATTCGTCGTGTTTGAACAATACGTAAGTCAGAGCAAAGCCGACTGCAAACGCGATTAAGTTTACGATGATGTATTGGACGATTTGACCGTTCATGTAAAGGAGCATACCAGGCAGAACCGTGATACCCATACCAGTACCAGCAAGACCGAGGAAGCTAGAAACTGCACCGCCAGCCGCACCACCGACGCAACCGAACATAAAGGGTTTCATCAAGCGGAGGTTGATACCGAAGATAGCAGGTTCAGTGATGCCCAAGAACGCAGGAACTGTCGAGGAGATATAAAGGGCACGTTTGCGCGGGTCTTGAGTTTTGAGGGAAACTGCCAATGCCGCACCACCTTGAGCAATCGTCGCGCAAGTGATAATCGCGTTGAAGGGGTCGGAGCCTTGCGTGGAGAGCAGATAGATTTCCAACGCGCTGAAGACGTGGTGGACACCGAAGATAACGATAACTTGTTGCAAGCCGCCGATAATCAGACCGCCGACTACAGGAATCGTCAAGAATTGTTGAACCGCACCGAAGACTACTTGCTCCAAGCCGTGCATGATAGGACCAACAACCAAGAAGCCCAGAGCCATCGAGACCGTCAAGGTAAGGAACGGAGTAACGATAAGGTCAATCATGTCGGGGATAAAGGTTTTTAAGAACTGCTGGAACTTAGCTGCGAAGATACCTAAAACGAGTGCAGGAAGAACTGAACCTTGATAGCCGACGAGCGGAATAGTCACAAAGCCGAGGTCGAGCGGGATAGGAGTTTTGCCAGCGTATTCGGGCAAGGCAGACGCTTCAACCCACGTCAAACCTTTTTCTGCGATTTCTGCCGCCGCGCCACCAACTACATAAGCATTCGGCAAGCCAGGGAAGACGAGCATAAGACCTAAAACGATACCAATAACTGCCGTACCGCCGAACTTGTTCATAGTCGACCAGCAGACCAGAGCCGGCAAGAATGCAAACGCCGTATCAGTCAAGACCTGAGTCATCAGCAAGAAGTTGGGATCCCATTCGCTACCGAGTGAAAGGATAGCACCACGAGCACCCATGAAAAGACCTGTTGCAACGAGGACGGGGATAATCGGAACGAAAACGTCGCCCAAGGTACGAGAGATCTTCTGCATAAGGCTCATCTCGGCATAAGCGGCTTCCTTTCCGCCGCCGCCAGCCAAGGACGGTTTAAGCTTGATGAATTCCTCGGTGACTTTGTCGACGAAACCAGTGCCGCAGATAATCTGATACTGCTGAGCCGCGAAGAACTGACCTTTGACGCCTTCGATGTTCTCAATCTTTTTCTCTTGAATCTTGGACTTGTCGTTGACGATTAGGCGCAGACGCGTGGCGCAGTGTTCAGCCGTGCGGACGTTATCGGGGCCGCCGACGTACTTCATGATGAGTTTTGCAACGCGTTCTTCGTCGGGCAAGCCGTCGTATTGCGAGTCGTCCGCGTCCTTTTCTACGGGAGCCGCGTTTGCATCTTCGGCGGGAGCTTTGGCAGTGATTGATTGCCCGTCAAGCTCAATGGTGATGTCGCCGAAGTCCGCGTGATTGGTAACGACAACGGGCGTTGTAGTCTCGTAGCCAGCCTTCTTGATTGCGTCGGGGCTGAATTCGAGCAGTATATCGCCCTTTTTAATTTTGTCGCCGGCTTCTTTTTTTGGCGTGAAGCCTTCGCCGTTCATCTTAACGGTATCCATGCCGACGTGAATCAGCAGTTCGATACCGTCATCCGATTTGAGACCGATAGCGTGCCCAGTCGGGAAGAAAACAGTTATCTCACCGTCGAACGGTGCCTTAACTTGTCCCTTCGGCTCCTGCACGGCTATGCCGCGTCCCATTGCGCCGCTTGCGAAAACGGGGTCGTTGATTGAGTTCAACGGCACAAGTTTACCGTTCAGCGGGCAAGTTATTCGGATGTCCTTTGCCATATAAACCACACCCTCCTAAATACCTTAAAAATTTTATTAAAAAACCGCCTAGATTATACTTTCCGAACGTTTCAACGTCAACGGAAAAAAAATTTTTTTATCAAAGCGCAGTGATGACCCAAAGATAATCTTTCCGCGTGAGCTCGTTGACGGCTTGAAGTTGCGCGGGCGTGAGCTTGCTACTTATGTGAAGTGTCGGTGGCTTGCTGAAGAGCGGAACCTTCCTAGCCGTTAATCCGTGCGTCTTCAAGAATTCCAAAGCCTCTTGCTCGTCCTGCAGGTCGTCAGCAATCTTGTCGCCGAAAACTTTTTCGTACATTGCCTTAGTCTCGTTGTAAAGCGTCGGGGCATTTTGTTCGCCGAAGAGAGCCGCCGCCGTGTCCGTGAAATATTTTTTCTGTGTGAAGTCCGACGTTATCAGGCAACCGCCGTGCTTCTTCAGAACGTCGCGAAGGTTCTCGTACATTTGGGCGCGAACGTCATCGGCGAGATAAATCATAACGCCCTGTTCGATAATGCAGACTTCGCCTTTGAGACTGTCGGCACTCGCCATCATGCCGGCTCTATCCTGGAGCCAATACGCATCGTACCAGACATTTTTTATTGCTTTCTTGCTACCGAACTCTTCAAGGCACCAATCGCCGATAAGACATACCGTTTGCAACTCACCGACTGCAACCTTGCGCCCCTCGTCGCCGAGAATCATCGCACGGGGCGAAAGACTACACGCCAAATCCATGACGTTCTTGTAATTGTTCTCGCGGACGAATTCCATTGCCGCCTGCATGTTCAGTTCCTGATAAAGGCTGTTCGTCAGTTCCAGTCGCTCGAAGTCTTGCAAGTTGTCCGCGTTGAAAAATACGGGGCGGTCGATTAGCTTAAGGAACTTTTGCGCCTCAGGAATGCCAGCCGCCGCCAGCCATTGTAACTTGACTTGTGCGGAGTATTCGACCATTTCAAATTCCGCCGCCCGCGCTTGAGTCATAATCATCAACGCGAACATCATCACGGCTAAAAACTTCTTCATGCCAAACACCTCATTTAAACTCGACAAACTCATTAACATTCGCGCCTGCCTTAGTCATCGGCTCGACGAAACTGCGCCAGACGTTTAGCACTATGACGCGTGGATTGTCCTTGTCTTCGAGAGCCTTAGCCAATGCGTGAGCAAACTCTTCCTGCGTAGAGACCGCCTCCGCCTTTATGCCGAAGCTTTGAGCATAAGCCACGTAGTCCATTGGATAATCCAGTTCGCAGGCAATGTAGCGTTCCTTGTAAAAAACTTTCTGTAGCTGACGAATCATGCCAAGGCTCGTGTTGTTGACGATCAGGGAAATTATCGGGAGCTTGAGCCGAGCAATCGTGTAATACTCGTTGCCCGTCATCTTGATTCCGCCGTCGCCCGTGACGCAAATTACTCGCCGCTTATCCCCGTAAGCAAGCTGAGCACCCATCGCCGCCGGTAATCCAAATCCCATCGTCCCCAAGCCGCCGGAGGTCAGCCACGTCCTCGGCTCCTCAACGTGCAAATGCAACGCTGCCCACATTTGGTGTTGCCCGACGTCCGTCGCGTATGCAAAACTTTTTCCCGCCGTCTTCTTAGCAATCTGATTCATTGCCCAAGGAACAGTCAAGCGGTCAACCTGATAATCGTAGTCGTATTCCTCCTGCCAACTTTCAATCTGTTGCCACCAACGAACGCGGGCTTTATTTGATTCGTGACGCATGAGAAGCTTTAAGATAACCTGCATGTTGCCCGCTAAGCCGAGACTGCCCTCAATGTTCTTGTCAATCTCTGCGGGGTCAATGTCAATGTGGATGAACTTTTTCGCTTGCGTGTACTTAGCAACGTTGCCCGTCTGCCTGTCGCCGAACCGACTTCCAATCGCGATAACCAAATCCGCCGCCGCTATTGCATGATTTGCCGCTTTCTTGCCGTGCATACCCGCAAAGCCTAAGTTTTGCGGATGACTACGTGGCACTGCTCCTATACCCATTAGCGTATTGACGACGGGCAAGTTAAACTTCTCAATGAACGCGATGATTTCTTTGGACGCGCCCGCCGAGACCGCTCCGCCGCCCACGATTACTGCGGGACGTTCAGCCTTTGCGATTTCCTCAGCCGCCTCCGCCGCGCAAATTATAAAATCTGCGTCGGGTTGGCTAGGCGTCTTCTCTTTGACTTCTTGCGGGCGATAGTCGACCTCCGCGAAGAAAATATCCCGTGGCACATCTACGAGAACCGGACCGCGCCGACCGCTCATTGCAATATCGAACGCCTGCCGAATCGTCGGGATTAACAGTCGTAGCTCCTTGACTTTGAAGTTGTGCTTGGTGACTGGCATCGTTATATCGAGTATGTCAGTCTCTTGAAAGGCGTCGCGACCCAAAAGCGATGTATCGACTTGTCCAGTTATCGCCACGAGCGGGATTGAATCCATAAACGCCGTCGCTATTCCCGTAACTAAGTTCGTTGCGCCGGGTCCCGAAGTCGCCATGCACACTCCGACTTTGCCAGTTGCCCGCGCATAACCGTCAGCCGCATGTGCCGCGTTCTGTTCGTGCGTCACGAGGATTTGTTTAATCTCCTTTTCCTCAACTAAGGCGTCGTACATCGGCAGAATCATTCCGCCCGGATAGCCGAAGATTATATCGACGCCCCGCTCGCGCAAGCACTCGACGATTGCCCTTGCACCCGTCATCATCATAAAATCACCTCGTTATATCTAAAAAAATTCCGCCCACATCGGAGCGGCTCATCATCTTCTGTTAAGTTGCCTTCGGGTCAATTCCTGAACTAATTCTATTGCACTGCGCCCAAGCCCCGTCTCGCGTGCTATGTCTTCGATTGACATGCCTGACAGGAGCATTTCCTTTATAACCGATGAATCCGTTGTTTCCAATTTGAGGTCGCGACGTTCGGGCACAATCTTTTTTGGCGGCGGTGCAGGCTTTGCTTCGACTGAGCTACTTTGTTCTGCCGCTCGTATTGCCTCGATTGCCGCCTTCCTAACGTCGCGGGCAGTGCGTGCGCTTCGACGTTTCTTTTGCAAGGGCTTAGCTTGATTATCTTCGATTTCTTCTTGCGAACGTTTTGCCATTTCCGCTGATGCCTCGTGTAATTTCTTGCGCGTTGCCTCGATTTTGACGGGGTCGGCGTCTACGACTACCACGGGCTTTTTATTTTCAGGCGACAGGACAATTGACTTGCGCGGGGGCGGTTGCTCGGCTAAGGACTCTTCCAAAATCCTATCGAACTCCTTGGGGCGGATAATCGGCGGCACTGTGATTGGTCCCAAGGGATTAATCGGTTCAGCGGGAGTCGTCGTCACTTGCGCGGGCGTCGTCTTTATCGGCGGCGGTTTGACTTCGACCTTTGGAGCAATCGGCGGAGATTTCATTTCAGGCGGCTTTATCGGTGCGACTGGTGGCGGCGTCGACGTGACGGGCTGTGTTATCGGCGTGATTGGCGGCAAGGTTTGCGGCTGTGTGAAAAGCGGCATTTGCGGAATCGTGACGGGCTGTTGAATCGGTAGCGGTGCCGTCATTGCCAGATTTAATTTCCGTTCGACGATGTCCATCTTGCGTTGCATGGAATCGATTTCCTCGCCCGCGTCGTCGAGCCTTGCTAGCAAGTCTCTTATCTCGCCGGATTGCCCTTCGCTCTTCTTAAGCAACTTCTTAAGCTCAGTCACTCGTCCTTCAAGTTGCGTGCGATTGCGTTCGGATTCGTCGAGAACGTTTTCAAGGTGCGTAACGTGATTCTCCATGCGCCCGATAATCTCGTTAGCTGTCCGCTCAAGTTCCTGCTTAAGCTTGCCCGTCGAGTCAGCAACCTCTCTGCGCTCCAAAATGTCTTGCTTGCGTCTGCGTGTGTTCGACCAGGCGACGAAAACAATTCCCGCGCCGACCACTATCAGCAGTAGCATTAACTCCGTAATCATCTTACAAAGAAATATCTAAGAAATGCCCGCGTCTGGGGTCTACGGCGTAATTCTCATCTTCGTCTTCGTATTCTTCCTCGCGTCGCTGACTGCGATAATAATAGCCGCCCTGCCTGCGTTGACGGTCGGGGTCGTCCTTGATAACCCGTCCTTCCGCCTCTTCCTTATTGCGAACCTGCTTTTGCTTAAGCTGAGCGTCTTCCTTCTCGCGCACGGTCTGGAAGGCCTGTTGCAATGCCGAGGCGTTGTTCATGTCGTGCTGAACTTGAGACGCGTTGTTGGCGTTCGCGTACGTCATTTGTACTCCAACCGGTGCAAGTTCCATTTTTTATCCCTCCAATCAATAGGTGCCGACTTCGACATCGCCCTCATCATTAAGTGCAATGCTACAATGCTTATACTCCGATTGAATGCTTTTTAGAATGTTGTTGACGGAAAGGCGCGTGCCGGGATAGATTGTACCGCTAACTCTAATCTTGCCGTTCTTCATGTTTACTAGCTGTTCTTCTATCTCTAGGATTCTCTTCTCGTCGCGTTTAATCTGACCTGCCAACGGGAACTGCGAACGAGTCAAAGCATTAATCGATTCGACGCGGCTGGGCGGCAATTTGTTAATGTCAATCTTCGACAGCGTGTTTAGCGTCTGCATAATGTGAGTTAAACGTTTCTTGGACTCTTTGTAAGTCCTGCGCAACGCTTGATACTCCTTCTGTAAGTTCGGGTCGACACCAACAGAAACTTTCGTGACGACAAAAGACGAGTTGCCGATAACTTTAACGCTGACGACTTCGCCCGCCACAGCATGACCGCCGGTTATCTGCCCGTGCTTGTCCTCCATGATAAGACGCTTGCCCGCCCTGATTTGGGAATGCAAAGCAATGTCCGCGATAAAAATATCGTTGCCCGCCTCAATCAAAGCGTTCTCGGCAAAGGCGGTTCGCACGTCATGTTCAGCATAAACCTTAGCCCTATCCGCACCTGTGATGCCGCCGCTTATGTAGACGTTGCGTCCAGTGACCTCCGCGCCATTGACCGAGCCTTTAATCTCAATGTCGCCCGTCGCCTTGACTTTGAAGCCCTGCTCCACGTCGCCTTTAATCTGAATCGTGCCATCAAACTCAATGTCGCCCGTCTGAACTCCGACGCCGCCTTTAATCTCCAGCCTTGGGTCGACGCTTATCCGCGAGCCTTTGTCGACAATCTGCCCGTTCACCGTGGCAATCAATCTGTGTTCGCCGACGACCTTAGTATTTTTCCCTTCGGGCATGGGGCAAGGTCTTCCGTTTTGCGCGGGGACTGGTTCGCCCAAAATATTTTTGCCGGGCGTGCCTTTGGTCTGCGGAATGCGAATCGCTAACGTCTGATTTTCCTTAGCAAGCACGAACAGATTTAAATCCTTGTAGTCGACTTTGTCATATTCATCAACGACGGGTTTGCCTTGAATGCCCAAATCAAACTTCCTGTCAATGTAAGCGTTTTCGCCGGGAATTGGCAAGAGCCCTTCCGCCGCAACAAACGGAGTCAAACTTTGGATTCCGCTTTCGATTGCGTCCTCGTTTATGCCGTAGACCACGCCCGCATCACTCAAAGCCGACATAACCATTTCTTTTGTTGGAAGGCGTGCGCCGTCCCGCGTGTCGTATTTTATGGTCGCCTTCATCTTGTCGCGGGGCATTTCGACGATAAGTCTTGCGTAAGGCTCCTCTTCCTCATCGCCCGCAAAAATTTTTTCGTCGCCGACTGCCGCTCTTAAAACGTCCTCGGTTATTTGCACAGGCTCAGCAATTCTTTGCGGTCGTCCATTAGCCTCACGCATTGTCCGAGAGAGAATCCCAACGTCATAATCCAAAACTTTACAATCGCGCAGAATTTGACGCATATCGGACAGCTCAAAAAGACGTTCGCCGTCCACATTGGGATAAACTGTCAAATAAACGCCGTCCGGTTTGAACTCATATTTGTAACCGGATGCCGGACCGCCCAAGATAAGATTTTCACTCATCCCGCGTCCTCCTTTCCTAAAGTAAATCTTCTTTGCTTTGCGCCAAATAGCCGCGCATCCTAAAAATCGCCTTCGTGTGCAGTTGTGAGATTCGCGCCTCGGTTAGGTGCATTACCAAACTTATTTCCTTTAGCGTCATCTCTTCGTAGTAGTACAACGATACGACGGTTCTTTCCTTTTCTGGCAGACGTTCAATCGCCTTGGCAAGCGTCTCTTTTATCTCGAAAAGCTCCGTTGAGTTGGCGGGGTTCGTGTCGACTGCTTCGGCGGCGTCCGTCTTTAGGTAATCTTCAAGCGGAATGACTGTTGCCGAGTTGCACTGAGTGACTAGCACCTGCAGTTCATCAACGGAAATCTCCAATGCCGCTGCCAATTCCGTATCAGTCGCCGCCCGCCCAAGTTCTGTCTCAAGCTTGCAAACCGTCTGTTCGTACTTGCGAATCTTTTGCCGCATGGAAACTGGTATCCAATCCTTTGAACGCAGATAATCAATCATTGCCCCGCGAATCCGAACGCCCGCATAAGTTTCAAACTTTATGTTCCGCGTGATGTCGAAACGGTCAATCGCGTCCAGCAAACCGAAGAAGCCGCTACTCAAAAGGTCGTCCTTGTCCAGATGTTGCGGCAAGCTCACTGCCAGACGCCCGCAAATAATTCTAACGAGCGGCAAATAGTGTTCGGCGATTGTGTTGCGCACGTCCACGGATTTTGTTTCCTTGTATCTTAGCCACAATGCCGAGATGTCTTTTTCCTTAGAGTCACTTTCCATAGTTATTCACCGTCCCTCGTCACGCTTTAAACTCAATTTTGATTTGCGAACTGTCTAAAGTCCATCGGGCGGAAGGTGTCCTGCGCTACGGGTTCTTCTTCGTGGAGGTATTCTGCCCGATTGAAGTTTTCATTTGTCTCGGCAAAGGGTGCGTCGTCTATGAAGTGTTCAAGCTCGCGTTTGGTCTTGAAGATAGCGTATTCCTCGCAACTCATCAAAAAAATAAAACTCACCAAGCTGGTAAAAGAAAAGGCTGATAAAGCTCGCGATGCCACAGTCCCTACGCTCACGAAATCGCTTGTCAGCCCAGAAATGAGTACGATAAACAATGAGACCATGCCGACCGCCAATGAGATAATTATCCTTTTGATGGGCATGATGCTTTCAAGATAGCCGTAAAATCCTGTCAAAGTTTTTCACCACGTATCAATAAAAATTCGCCGCTAGATGTCGGTCATCGTTTAACGTCGCCTATGTTAAATCAGCTTTTCGCCACGGTCGATAGTCTTGACCTTGTAAGAGCCCGTCTCCAAGTCGATTGAGACTGTGCGCCCGTAATTGCCGCCCGTGTCCTCGGCTACGATTTTAATTCCGTTACGGCGAAGAATCTGCTTGCAAGTCTCAGCGTTGCGGGATCCGACCTTCATGATGTCGCTTGCATTGGAGAAGGCGAACATTTGCGCCCCGCCCGCAATCTTAGCTTGAAGCCGAGCCTTAGTCGCGCCCAGTGCCACAACGTCATTAATCATAAGCGGGATACCCGTATCAGCGAATTTTGCGGGATTGTCGCTGAAGCGTGCCTGCGTGCTGTCGGGCAACATGATATGCAGAAGCCCGCCGACTTTCTTTATCGGGTCGTAAAGGGAAACGCCGATACATGAACCTAAACCATAACTTATTAGGGTTGACGGAGAGCGACCAACTTTATAATCTGCCATGCCTACTTTGATAAGAGCTGCCATAATTATTCAACTCCCACTGCCTTGACGAGGATGCCCAACGAGCCGGGATCGGGCACGAGGAAGAAGTGTCCGTTTACGCTGTCATCTTCAGCCAAGAATTTTGTTTCGATAACCATTGCATGATCGCCCATTTGCCCCAGCTGAACGAGGACGACGTTTAAAATTGCGCCTGCCATATCCAGTGCCATCGACGGTATCGACGGAATCATTGATATGCCAGTAAAGTGGAAGAACGAGTTGAGATAAGAGCCCGTCAAAATATTTCCGACTTCCTTAAGGGCTGAAACTTCCATTTCGCCGAGTTCTTGAGTTGTGCCGTGCGCCCTGCCCATCAAGTCATCTACCATATAGAAGGCGTTTTCTTTTGGCATGAGGAAAAGGATATTGCCAGGAGCCTTGCCATAGACACGCAGGAAGACAGCTACAATCAAAGCATCGGGACCGCCCACGAGGTCGGGAACGTCTTCAATCGGGATAATCGAGACTTTAGGGACGTTCATATCGATTTTTTTGTTAAGCACCTGCGAAAGGGCTGTTGCCGCATTGCCCGCACCGACGTTTCCGATTTCGCGCATGGCGTCTAGCTGATTCGGAGTTAAATCGAATTCATCAATCATTTAAATCATCTCCATAAATTTATTCTAAGCTGATTAATTTGCGTTGACAATCTCCTCAAGGTTGAGCATGGTAACAAGTCGCCCGTCGATATTGCCAATGCCGCTGAGGAATTTTTCCATTGCCCTATCGCTAACGGTCTTTTTTGGGTCGACGAGCTTGGAACGAATCGTTAAAACTTCCGTGACGGCGTCAACCAACATTCCGACTTGCAAATCATCTACGATAACGGTAACAATCCTGCTCAACGAGGTGTAAGGCGTCTCTTCAATGCCGAGACGTTTCTTCAAGTCGATAACCGGCATAACCGAGCCACGCTGATTGATAACGCCCTTAATGAAACTTGCCGCGAACGGTACCCGCGTTATGTCGACCAAGTTGCGAATCTCTTGCACGTGGAAGATATTCACGCCGTATTCTTCGTCACGCAATTTGAACGCAACCACCTGCATTGCTTGAACTTGCTCTTCCTCGTCGACTATTGCAGGTTTATTCGCTACGCTGTCTTTAGCCATAAAAATTCCTCCTTAGTTAAGCATCGTCGCTACGTCAAGAATCAAAGCAACGCGACCATCGCCGAGCACCGTAGCTCCTGAGAACATCTTTAATCCCATGAACAGATTGCCCAGCGTCTTTATAACGATTTCCTGCTGACCAATCAGCTTATCAACGACGATACCCGCCTTTGAGTCGCCCGCGTGCACTACCACTACGAACAGTTCCTTAGTATCTTTGACGTGCGGAACCATTAGCGATTCTTCCATGCGGATTATCGGAATGATTTCGCCGCGCAAGACGATAACTTCATTGTTTTGCACTGTGCTTATATCGCTCGGCTGAATGCTAAGGGTGCTGTCGATTGAGGCGAGCGGGATTGCGTACATTTCAGCTTGAACTTGAACGAGCATTGCTTGGATAATCGCCAAAGTCAGCGGCAACTTAATCTTGAAGATAGAACCTTCATTAATGTGCGTCTCAACGTCGACTTGCCCGGAAAGCGATTCGATTTTGCTTTTAACAACGTCCATGCCGACGCCGCGCCCGCTGATGTCGCTAATTTTCTCTGCAGTGGAGAAGCCTGGCAGGAAAACGATTCGGACGGCGTCTGAGTCGTCCATCGAGTCGACCTCATCTTGAGTGTAAAGCCCCTTCTCGACAGCCTTGCGCCGAATGACATCCGCATCAATGCCCTTGCCGTCGTCAGTGACCATGATAACGACGTTGTTGCCTTCGTGGCGGGCAATCAGTCCAACTTCACCGATACGCGGCTTGCCCTTAGCCTCGCGCTCGTCTGGCATTTCTATACCGTGGTCAAGCGAATTCCTCAAAAGGTGCATTATCGGGTCGCCAATCTCGTCGATAACCGTGCGGTCAAGCTCGGTGTCCTCGCCTTCGATTG
>ODAJ012073096.1_pt1 | contig 12112 bp, 10 predicted proteins | sample 1539241 | NCBI WGS metagenome assembly ODAJ01 (sample SAMN02144231, study PRJEB22623) | gut metagenome | biome: sheep rumen | host: Ovis aries | place: New Zealand | reverse complement strand
TTGTATTCCTTATGCGAGAGGACTTCGCCCGTATCGGCGTCCACGACGATTTCGCCCTTGCACATGGGGCATTCGATGGTAAGCGTCTTTACAGCCATAAGGCCTCCTAGTCCCTGCGCCCGCCGAGAAGCCCCGCGCGGTACGCCCAGTAGAGCAGTTGCAGAATGGAAGAAATCGCGGCGGCCACGTACGTGAGGCCCGCGGCAAAGAGCACTCCGGAAACCGTGTTGTATTCCCTACCCTGCGCCACCACATCCATGCGGGCAAGCGCCTTCTTGGCGCGGGAACTGGCATCGAATTCCACGGGAACGGTCACGAGCGTAAAGAGCGTCGCGGCGGCAAACAGGATGACGCCCACCAGAGCAAGGGAATAGCCGAGAGCGCGCCCAGCACTCATCAGCACGATACCGATAATCACGAGCCACGGACCGAGATTGCTGCCGATGTTCGCGACCGGCACAATGGCGGAACGCAGCCACATCGGGAAGTAGCCCTGCGCATGTTGGATAGCGTGGCCCACCTCGTGCGCGGCGACACCCGCAGCACTTGCGTTACGGCCGTAGTAGACTTCCTTCGAGAGGTTGAGCGTCTTGTTCAGCGGGTTGTAATGGTCCGAAAGGAACCCGTGGTGCACAAGCACCTTCACGTCGGTAATCCCGGCATCCATCAAGATAGCCTTCGCCACGTCGGCACCGGTAAGCCCGCTGGAAATGTTCACTTTCTGGCCCGCGGCAAAGCGGGTCTTGACCAGCATGGAGACACCGCCCGAAAGGGCGAGCGTCACCAGAAGAATCATCATGTATAAAGGATCGAACATCATAGTCTGTAATATACAAAAACTACATGTCGCCGATGTCAATCTTGGCCTTGTCGCGGGCGCGGGTCAGCAGAAGTCCCAAAATCAGGTATACAATCGCCTGAATGGCGAGCTGGTACAGTTTGGGAGCTACCTCATAGATGTCCGCTCCCATCTGTTCGATGGAAAGCCAAGCCGGAACGGCAAACGTACTCGGCAAAATGTACGAAACCGAGACCATCCACTTGGGCATCAGGTAGCTAGGCCAGCTGAAGTTCGCGAGGAACAGGATCGGGATGGAAAGGTAGAGGAACAGCTGCATGCTGGATTCGCGACGCAGGAACACCTGCGACACGACCATCCCCAAGTTGATGACGGATGCGAGGAACACGAGCGAAAATACGGCCATCGGCAGAATCTCACCGCGCCTGGGGAAATCGAAGATGTTGTAGATGATGCAGTGGTAGAAAAGGATGAAGGAGCAGTAATGCAAGAAGTATGCGAGCGAGCGCCCGAAATAGCGGATTTCCGCTGTTTCGTTTTCCACGGCGCTGTCGCGGAAACGCCGGCGGAAACGCCGGTGCGCTCGCGAGCCGCCCAACACGCAGATGCCGATAATCAGCGACTGCTGCAGGATAACGACCAGCACGCTCGGGACAACGTAATTGGAGTAACTTCCCGAGCTGTTGAATAGCGTCTGGATGCTGATGGGAATCGGGTCGCGCATGGCCATCGCACTCGTGGACGGGACCTTCTTGGATAGCGCAATCTGCTTTACCTTGTGCGTCGCGCCCAGCGTAAGCGCGCACGTGGAGAATGCGGTCCCTATGGCACCGTGCAGCATCACGTAGGCGCCGTGGGTAAAGATGTTCACCGATACCGGATGGTTACCGCGGATGTTCTTCTCCATATTCTCGGGAATCACCATGAAGCCGAAAATCTCTTCGCGGGCCATGGCGGCCTCGGCCTCCTGCATCTCGGCATAGACGGACTTCACGTTTACCTGCTGCGATGCCGCGGCCATCTGGATAAGCTGGCGGGACATCACCGTGTTGTCGAGGTCCACTACCGCGACAGGGACCTTCGTCACCGTCTGGTTGATGTAGGGCGTCGGATAATAGAACGCGTACAGGACTCCCGCCACCACCAAGAGCAGCACGGCCGCCGGGTCCGTGTAGAACAGTTTCCATTCCGCAAAGGCGACTTTCAAGAGGCGAAGAATCATGCAGCCTCCTTCGTCCACTCGACTTCCTTGCGCATGGCGCGCTTCCAGCGCATGGACATCAGGAACGCACCCAACAAGTTCCAGAATATGGCCATGCCTATGAGGATTTCAAGGGAATGCCACGAGGTTTCCATGCTGACATCGCCAAGGAGCATCATGGACTGGATCTTGAGTACGTGCGTCAGCGGAAGCACAAAGGCAAAACAGCGCACGGCAAAGGGCATCGACATCACGGGAAAAGTTTGCCCCGCGAACGCGAAAGCCGGGCTCCCGATAACACCCGCGGCACCTGTCGCAATCCTCATGACGCCCACCACGCCCACGAATACGATTCCCGCGCCCGAGCAGGCGCAAATCATGAACAGCTGTGCGGCCGCCGTCATGACGAATTCATCCAACGTAAGCGGAGCGAGTATGCGGTGGCAATACGCGTAGCAGCCAACGGACGCAAGCCAGAGGATAATGTTCATCGGGAATACGCTCGCAATCCAAAGGGTCAAGCGCGAACCGCCCGCATACTTGACCATCTCGGTAACGCGGTGATCCCTGAACGGGAAAGAGACTACATACACGCCCACGATCATCGCCGCGAGGTGGAAAATCGCCGTCACGAGACCGAGCGCCAAGAAGCCCTGGTAGTTACCCTCGACATTGCCCACGGAATGTATTTCCGTCTTGACCGGATCTTCGATTTGCGGAACAAATATCTCGCCACCCACAGACGAAAGTACGGCACGGATTTCCTTGGTCGCGAACATGTTGGTGAGGTAGTTCTGGCCGCTGGAATAGATAGGAATCACCGGGCTCTCGAGCCTGAGCGCCCTGCGTTCCAGTTCATTGGGCAGCACCAAAAATCCCTGGAGGTCGCCCCGCACAACGGCGCGTTCGCACTCCTGCATGCTCCCGCATTCCATCTTGACATTGAGAACCGGGCTGGAGCGCAGGCGCGACTTTATCTTGTCGGCCAGCATGCTGTCGTCTTGCGCGACGATTCCTATGGGAACGTGCTGCACGATTTGCGAAGAGAACATTCCCATGGTAAAGAGGGAAACCCCTACGGGCAACACCAGGAGAATCATCCACAACACGATATTGTGGCTGAAGTAGATTTTCCTGATGGTATTCAGGAGTCCCTGCAAAAGCACGGCGACACTCCTGTTACTGGATAGCTTCCATCGGAAGCAATACGCTCATGCCGGGGCGAAGATTGTCTACCTTCCCTGTCGGGCGCAGGCGCACCTCGAACGTCTTGAGGTCGAATCCGCCGCTTTCCTTGCTGCTGCGCCAGGTGGCGTAATCGCCCACCGAAGCGATATAGCCTACCTCCATCTCGGCATCGCGATCCAATGCGGGAATATGGACGGTAAACTTGCGGCCCTTGTACACGTTCTTGAGCAAGTCTTCGCGGAGGTGGAATACCGCCCACGCGTCGTCAAGATCGGTCACCGCGATGACGGGCATGCCCGAGCCCACGACTTCGCCTTCCTCGGCGAGCTTGAGCGAGACTTCGCCGCTGATGGGGCTACGGATCTTTGTTTCTTCGAGATAGGCGTCGACTTCGGCCGTTGCGCCGCGGGCCTGCATCACGAGAGCGTTCGCAGCGGCCTTGTCTTCGCTGCGGGCGCCGGCCACGGCCTGGTTGTACTGCGCCTTTGCGGCGTCGGCAGCGGACTGGCTCGCCTTCATCTGCGTTTCGGCCTCGTCTCGCTTCTGGAGCGGGAGTACGCCTTCGTCAAAGAGTTTCTGCACGCGGTCATAGGTGTTCTTGGCGAGAGTCGCCGCATCCTGGGCGCGGTCGGCCATGGCCTTGAGCGCCGTGATGTCTTCGCTGCGGGCTCCGTTACGGGCCTTGTTCGCCTGGGCGCGTGCGGCACCGAGGGCGCCCTGGGCCTGGATCTTCTTAGCCTCGATTTCGGGGCTGCTGATCAGGGCCACGATGGAATCCTTGAAAACAATGTCGCCCTCGTGGACGAACAGGCGCTCGATGCGGCCCGGGACCTTGCCCGCGACCAGGACGCGGCGGGCTTCCATCTGTCCTTGCAAGAACTGTTCGCGGGGGGCGGTCGCGAACTTCTGCAACTGCATGACTCCCATGACGACCAGCGCGATGAGCGCCATGACCACGACGACTTTGCCAACCATCTTCAACGCTTCAATCATTGTGCTTTCTCCGTATTGACATTTGTTTCGGGCGCCGGCTGTTCCGTTGCCGCCGGTGTCGCAGGATTTTCTTTATTCTCGTTAGACGGGGTTGCCGGCTGCGGCTGTTCCGATGTTGCACGAGCAGTTGCCGTATCGGCAGGAGTCGCGGGCGCTTGTTCCACCGTCTGTGTCGCGGGCAGTGGCAACGCAGCCGCCGGAGCCGCAGACATCGCGGGTTCTTGTGCTGCAGCAGCGGGTGCCACAGATTTCTCGACCGGACGCATGTCCTGCATCATCGTGCCCGCGTTGGCGACCTCGCCGCAAGCTTCCAACAGGCCAAGCCAGGCCACCACGGCATCGTAATGCGCCTTCAAGTCGGCCACCTGCAAACGCGACAGGGCCAGTTCCGCGTCAACAACGTCCAGGCCGGTAGCAAGCCCGGCCTCGTAGGCCCTAGTCTGGCTACGCAGCGCCTCGTCGGCAAGCTCCCTCGTCTTGGTAAGGCTCGTCAGCCTGCCCTGCGCATGTTGCAATTCACGCCAGCGCTTTTCTACAAGCAAGTCAATATTGTCCAGCGTCTGTTCTTCCATGCTGGCCAGGGAGCGTTCCATCGCCTTCGCGTTTGCCACTTTCGAATGCGTTTCGCCACCCTTGAACAAATCCCACTGCATCTTGGCGCCCACGGCCCATTCCGGTTCGAGAATCGTCAAGTCCTTCGTATAGAGTTCCTTGTAGGCGAACAGGGCCACCGTCGGGTAGTAATCGGCACGGGCGGCGCTCACCGCATCCTGGCTGCGCTTGCGTTCCGTACGCAACTGACGCAAGCCGGGGTGATTGTCCTTGGCCAGGTGCTTGAATTCTTCCATGGAGCGCTTGATTTCGGGGGCTTCCACCGGAGTAACGGCGGTCAGGCTCGTATCGGTATGTAACAGGCTTGCCAATGCCATACGGGCCAGGGACTGGTCACGCAACGCGTCTTCATAGGCATTCTGCGCTTCCGCCAAGGCCACCTCGGCACGGAGCCGCTCGGCCTTGCTGATCTGCCCGCCCGCTTCCAATTTCTTGGAACGTTCCAGATGCTCTTCCAGGTTCCGCATCGTAGTCTCGCGCATCACGGTCAGTTCTTCGGCCAGGCGCAAGGTGAAGTACTTTGTCGCCACATCCATCAAGATGGTGTTCTGCGCCATATCGAACTCGGCCTTGCGGGCGTTCACGTTCTCCTTGGCGGCATCATAGGCGGAGTAGATCTTGAATCCCGTAAAAATGGGCCAGATGGCGGTGAGGCGAGCATTGAAGAACACGTCGTCCTGCACCTTCATGCTAAAATCAGTATTGTCGATCTGGCCGGAAAACTCCTTGCTCGCACCTTCTGCGTACTGCACCGCGGCATCGTTTGTCGCCTTGCTGGTCACTACCCCGTTCCAAATATCGCCCGAGCGGGTATCCACATAGGCCTTGGCCGCAGCCTCGTCCATTCCTGCCGCGCGTGCCTGCGCCACAGCCTCCTGGTAGGCCTTGGCATAGGCCCCGTTATAGGTGGACACATAAGCCTTGGAATAAGCCGCCGCGCCGGCGATATCGCTCAACGGCTTCTGCAGAGTCCGCAAGTCGATATTTATCGGATCGTCAATCTTCGTGACGCTCGCCGTCAACGTAAGGGAAGGCATGAACCTGGAACGCGCCTCGGAGCGTCCGCTTTCGGCCATTTCGACCTTGGCCCTTTCCGCCTTAATCTGGGAATTGCCCGCCTTTGCCATTTCCAGGGCATCCTGCAAGGAAATCGATGCAGAATGGGCAGCCACAAACCCGCCAATAATGCATAAGACTAACCGTTTCATAGCAACTCAAAAAATACAAAAAATGTAAAACAAGAAACCGCCCCAAAAGGGCGGTTTTCTCGCTTTTTTCAAAAAATATCTTACAATTTACTTTTTTCCAACCGTGGGCGCTGCAGCCTTCCATGCAGAAGCTTCGTAACCCATGGTCGTCGTAGTGACACGCTGCAGGCTATAACCAAAGCCATCAGCCTCTCCCAAACCCGGCCAACCATCGGAATAGAGCGTAGCGTCGTGCCAGATGTAGAAGTAATTGACATTCGGGCTAGATCCTTCCTTGGAGTAGGGTTCCTTCACGGCGATTGTTTCACTGCGGTTGGAAAGTTTACCGCTATAGGTAACAATCATGACGTCGTTGGGAATGGAAAATGTCTTGCGCACCAGATCGGCACCCCAGTTGGTAATGCCGGCATTCGCCATGACGACAGGATCGAGCTGGGCCGGAATCAGGAGCATCAGGGCGTGGGCAGCCAAGGTCGTCGTGTTGGAGAATTCCAGATTGATACCTTCTACCTTCCATCCCTTCGAAACAGAGCCGCTATAAAGAAGAACATCTTCATCGCTATCGTTCACCAGTTCCATAAATTCGAACGGCACCGCACTATTTTCATCCGGATGATAATGAATCTCGTTGATATAGACGGAACCCTTCTTAAGCGCGGAATTCGGTTCGCCCGGAGTTGCCGTGGCAAGCGGTCCCTGCGCCGTAGAACCATCGGAAAGGTCGACAACACCGCTCGTACCCGTGTTTGCAGGCACCCAGATACTGGATTCTTCGCCTTCTAGGGAACCACGCAGATAGAACTCTCCACCATCGGGGCTTACCACCAGTTCTTCGCTAAAGTTATCGACAGCGTCGAGCACTACATAGCCCTTGGCCGGAATCACCGTAGGAACGGTACCCGACTTGATAGTGAGCGTCTGCTTGCGGCGCTTGATTTCAAGCGTCCAGCCGGCGACATCGACAGCCTCGCTGCCGGAATTGTATAGTTCAATCCAGGCGTTGCTGCCGGAGACATTGGGCATAATTTCGTTGATGCGGACCGAAGCCGGAGTAATCCATTCGTCGTTGCCGACACCGGGAATGCCCTTATCGATCTTGCTTGCAGCCCAGGAGCTCGGCTGGGCGGCGTTGCCACCCTTGTACACGAGGGTACGGCCCTTGCCGTCGGCGAGGCTCGGCCAAGGAGGTTCGTTGCTGAACGCGCAGCTCACGTCACCTTCGCCCATGACCTTCACGTTAACGACATCGCCTTCGTTCACCAGCTTCATGGTAGCCGCATTGTCCCACGGGCCAAACAGGCGTCCCGCGAAGTCCGGATAGGTTTCCTTGAACTTTGCCAGGTCGTTAGCGACAACGACATACTCACCCTTCTTCAGCGGTTCGGCAGGGAAAATATAATCCACCGCTCCGCTCAAGTGGAGGTTGAAATTCTGCATGTTGTCCATGTCCTTGCCACCGGCGATATAGATTTCCACCCATTCCAGGGCAGAGCCATCCGGGGCGTTGTACATGATTTCGGAGCAGGCCATCTGGGGTTCCGCATTATCGGGAATAGACGAACTCGACTGCGGAGTTGCGCCACCACTGGAACCGGGAACCGTAGCACTTGAACCGGGAGCAGTCCCACCGCTAGAAAGGGTAGGGTCCTGGTTCGCGGACGATTCCGTCGGCTGGTCTTCGCCGGACTCAGCCGGATTGTCTCCGGAGCATGCGGCAACCATTGCAAGGGCGGCGATTCCCGCACCGGACAAAATCCATTTTTTCATATCCATAGAGATATCCTCGTTATAACCTTTCCTAATCTATATTAAAATCTTAAAAATTGCCAGCCAATTTAGTCCAGTACGGACTCTTGAATCGGCGCGGGTTCTCGTAAACGCGTTTCCATTCGGCGGCGGCATTCCCGAATTTTGAAAAAGCGCCGTGTTTCAGGTTAAAAGCTCGGATCAGGTCAATCATCCAGTACGGAACCTGTGAGCACGGACACTTGAGTTCGAGCACGGCATCGCAACCCGGCAAAAAGAAGCGCGGGATACCGGTAGAATGCATGTATTGCGGCTCCACCGTATAGTCGAACCCGTTCTCTTCGCGGAAACGCATACCTGTGTCGATGGTCACACGGGAATATTCCTCGCGTAGCCCGAACCAGGCGCGGCGCTTGTACTGCGTCAAGAGGCGCGGGTGCGCATTGTGCAAGTGCGTCTTGTACAAGAAGTCCTTGATGTACATGCGGTCCTTTTCGCTCTTGCAAGGAAAGTCCGCCGGATCCATGTTCCAGACCTCGCCGGGATTGATTCCCTTGATGGTTCCGCGGCTCTTGTAACAGATACTACGAATCTTGCGCTTGACCTCGAAATGGAACGTGCCATCTTGCGGAGGATTTTCGCCGTAGGTACGGATGCGCATATTGAACCTGTCCAGGAGCTGTTTCTTTTTCCAGCCCAGGAAAGTCCACTTGGGGCTATCCAGGTACAAGTTCGTAATGTAGTAGAATCCGCCCGGGGTAATCTTGGAATAATAGTCTTCCTCGCAATACGGCTTCAAGAAATCGCCAATCGCGTCGGCCCACTCCACGGGGATGTGGTACTTGAGTTCGAACCTCTCGAGAAGGCTAAATCCACGGGCTTCGGCCATATTACTTCAGCCCTTCGCGGAGATGGTTGACGACACCCTGACGCGCCAAGCCGCCCGCATAATCGAGCAATGCGAGGTACTGCAAAAAGATGTCGTATTCAAGCTTCACAGCCTTCATGTCGCTCTCGAGAGCGCTTTCCTTGGCACGGAGCAGCAGGAGCGGATCGGAACCCGCATTGCGGGCGAACTGTTCCATGAAACCGCTTGCGTTCACCTGTTCGGCATACTCCTTCTGAACCTTCCACTGGCCAATCAATGCGAGAACTTCTTCGGTCAGGCGGGCAACCTTCTGGTTTACTTCGCGCACGTCGTCCAGGTAGTCGCTTTCGGCATCGAGGCTCGCCACCTGCTGACGCAAGTCGCTATCCTTGTTGCTGTCGAAGAACGGCAAACGGATGGCCAAGTTCACGAAGAACTTGTCGGCAGTCTTGCGGTTGTCCTGGTCGGCAACGAGAAGGTTGGCCGTAGCCTGGCAACCCATAAGTCCGGTACAGCCGGTTTCTTTTTCAAAATCCGAACGGTAGTCGCTATAGGCACCGGTACCGTAGACATCCGACGGTTCCAGTTCCTTGTACTTCTCCATGAGGGACTCAATCTGCAGGGAATAGCCAATACCGATATGCGAGATGTAGTCGCGGCCCTTGCTCACATCCTGTTTCGCGCGGGCAACTTCGCTGTCGCGCTTGCCCTTCGCCATGGCCACCTGCGGGAAGTTTTCGCTCACTTCCACACCGCCAGAAAGATTCTGTTCCAGTTCTTCCATTGTCGGGAGGAAAGACGTGTCGAGGTCGACACCATCGAAATCGGGCACCCAGATTTTCATCTTGAGTTCGGCATCGCGCAGTGCCGTGCTGTCCGAAAGCAGTGCGGCCTTGTACGAAGCGCTCTTCTCTAGCGCTGTCATCAGGTCTTCCGGATTGAACGTCGCCGACCCGGACTTGAGGTGGAGCACTTCAACTCGGTCGGCATTGACCTGGGCCAGCTGCTTGTTGATTTCGTAAATCTTCTTGCGCAGCACGTAGCGCACGCCTCTTTCGTAGCGGTCATAGAGAAGCAGAGAACGCTCAACGGCAAACCGGGCCTGTTCATAGTTCTTTTCGGCTTCGTAGCGAGCCCTGTCGGCGCTGCCTTCGCCAAACGTCTTGGGAGTCATGCGCAGTTCAAAATCGTGCTTTGCAAAGCTGAAACCGTCCAGCTGGTAGCGGAGTTCCATCTTGTCCCAAAGTTTGGTTCCCTGCGAAGAAGAAGTCGCCTCGGCTCGCTTCTGCGCGGCCATATAACGGGGATCCTTTTCGGCAGACTGGATCAACTGGTCCCACGTGAGCGGACCGGCAAAAACAGCTACAGAAAGAGCGAGGGGAAGAAAGGCAACAGACCTCATTACTTCTTACCATCCTTAACGAGAATCTTGCCGTGGACTTCGGCAATGGACACCATCTCGCCCAGCAAGAACGAATTGTCCTCGGGAATCTTGATAGTCACTTCGCGACCGTACACCGGCAGTTCGGGCATCTTCCACATACGGGTCGGGAACGGGACGATACGGCTGGAAAGACCGACAACCTCGCCCTTCACGGCCTTGCCCGTACCGGCAAGCGTAGTCACCTTCACGGTCTCGCCCACGTCCATGTTCTGGTAAATCTGTTCGTTGATGTAACCGCGCACGAGCGTCGGGCGCTTGTGGGTAAGCGTCACGATCGGGGCGAAGCTCGAAACCTTTTCGCCGTCACGCACGTTCACGTCGCCGACGACCCAGTTTTCCTTAGCCACCTGGATAAGGTCTTCCTGCTGCTTCTGGAGTTCGGCGAGTTCCTTCTTGAGGTTCTCGGCCTCGCTCTTGCCGCTCGTCTTCTGGAGCCTGCCGCTACCGCGCAGCAAGGCAATCTGTTCGTTGGCGCTCTTGGTCGCCAGCGCAAGTTCGTTCTTGAGGCTCTTGATGCGCATGGCCATGGCGTCGTTGCCGTCGCCTTCGGACTTCGAGTTCGAAAGGCTCTTGAGCTTGGCGGAAATGGCCTTGTTGTTCTGGTATTCCGTCTCGAGGTTCCTGATTTCGACATTCAGCGCGAGCCTGCGCGTTTCCAGGTTCGCCTTGACTTCGGCCACCTTCTGGTCGATTTCGGCAGAACTCAGATTGCTACGGCCCTCGATGGCATCGAGTTCACGGGTCACTTCGGAAATGCGGAGAGTGAGGTCGGGACGGTTGATTTCGACAATCGTATCGCCCACCTGGACTTCCTGGCCAGGCACCACATGCACCTTCACGATTTCCGTGGCGCTCGGCACGCTGATAATCGTCTCGCTCGCTTCGGCGATGCCGCGGAACATGGCGACCTTGCCCTGGTAGACAAAACCGAGGGCGATGGCGAAAATGACGCAGACGATCCAAGCAATGGAAAGCTTGTGACCGTAAACATAGGCAACACCCGCATTGTTCTTGTGGGCATTCCAAAAATTGTCGAGGAGATCTTCTAGAAAACGCATTGTCTATCTCCTTACATCTCGGTGGTGGCGTCCTGCATCATGAACTGCACGTCCGAGATGCCTTCGAGCTTGGAAAGTTCGTTCAGGATTTCTGCAGCGGGCTTGGTCGCACGGAGGCGGACCTGGTAGGCCACGTCGAGCCTTGCCCCGCCGTCGACTTCACGCATGGTAATCAGGATGAACGTCTTGAGGCTTGTCTTCATGATATATTCGACCTGTTCACGGACAGGGCCTTCGTTCGGGAGGGCGAAGCGGAGCATGCCGTCGAAGAAGTGCTTGGTACCGAGACCCGTACGGGAAAGGAGGAATGCCACACAACAGAAGGCGATCGTACCGCCGACGGCGGCACCCCAGGCGTACACACCGCAACCGATGCCCGCACCCAGCGCAGCGAATATGAACATGATATCGCGCGGGTCCTTGAAGCTCGTACGGAAACGGACCACCGAGAGGGCACCCATCATACCGAGACCGCGACCGACGTTGTCGCCGATGGCCTGCATGATCATCGCCGCAGCAACGGCGCTCAAGACGATGCCCTGGACAAAGTTTCTAGAATAGGACAGACCGAGGAAGGTCTTTTCGTAAGTCCAACCGATAGCCGAAGAAAGGATAAAGGCCAGACAAAGTGTATAGGCCAACGTGATGATCGTCGCGTTGGTCGTGCTGGATTGGACCGCAAGAAGGTCAAGCATGAGTCACTCCGTGTATGTTTTTGCTTTCTGTTTCCATAATCTACTTAAAAAAACGAACTTTTTTAACAATTATGTGTAAAAACAGATGAACAAAAAGCTGTTAAATTCCTATCCCGACACCCATCGGGACCTTTTACCGCAAAAATAAATAAAAGGCCACCAAATCCCATGTAAATAAGAATTTATAAAAGAGTTTCCGTTGTAAAGCCGTACACCGAAAACACGCTTTTTACACGAAAAAAAATCCCCGCCGAAGCGGGGGAACGATTTTTTTTACTAGCCAAAACTATAAAAAAAAGA
>ODAJ012175871.1_pt1 | contig 12113 bp, 9 predicted proteins | sample 1539241 | NCBI WGS metagenome assembly ODAJ01 (sample SAMN02144231, study PRJEB22623) | gut metagenome | biome: sheep rumen | host: Ovis aries | place: New Zealand | reverse complement strand
CTCCTCCTGCAAAGCGGATATTTATTCAAATCTTCCCTGGGAACACAAGTATTTTGACGCAGACACCATGAATGCTCACGACATCTGGTACGCGGATTACGAGCCTCTTCCCCAGACGCCCTATCACTTCACCTGGTGGCAGTACACCAATGAGGGGACCGTCCCGGGAATAGAGGGTTTTGTGGATCTCAACCTGTGGCTGCGGGAAAAATGATCCGGCCCAGACCGCCTGTCACACAAGCTCCTCTCCGTCCATGGCCCTGAAGCCGCAGCGGATCACCTCCGTTCTGTCCTGGGGACGGATCGAGGGATCCGCCATGACCAGACGGACGAACTCCCCGCGCAGGGATTCGTCATACAGGTAATCCTCAACATTGAGACGGAGCCTGGTTGCGTCGCGAAGGCGGGCAAAGAAAAATTCCGATTCGAGGACCGTGCGGAGATAGCCCAGGTCCTTCTCGCAGTCCACCTCCAGCTCTCCGCACAGGGTCACGTCCGCCATATCTTTTGAAGTGCATCCCGCTGCCCGCAGGGCATTCTCAGCCATGTCCTTCATCTGCGCCGTCGACATGCATCCCGTCACATCCGCCCGCACAGCGTACAGAGTGCGCTGTGCAAAAGGGACAAAACGATGTGTCATCGTCCTCCTGTCTTCATCGATCTCCAGCATGGCAAATCCGCGGGGACCGCTCTCGTCGAACCCCCGTCCCTCCAGACATCCCGGATAACAGTAGATTCCCCGGCTGTCCAGCGGCGCCTTTTTGCAGGCGTGGATATGCCCGAGGGCAAGATAATCGATGTTTCTGCCCCGCAGCGCGGGAATGCTGATGACACCCGCATAACCGCCGCCCTTCTCCTCTTTTTCGCCTTTTGCGGAAAAGGTCTGCTCGAAATGCCGCCCGTAAGCGGTTCCGGGCGGCAGTCCCTCCGCAGAGGCCGGACGTCCTCCTGTCTCCTGCCCGTGAAGCATGACGATATTAAAGCAGGCGGGATCGGTCCGCAGTGAGGCCGGAGCCCCGGCGCTGTTTTCCCGGGTCAGTTCCATGCCTGTGATGGCGATTCTCCCCTTCTCCCCCTCGCGATAAGTCTTCCAGCGGTTTCCGAACAGGAAGAGATTGGCCGGCGCTGCGCCGCTGCCGGACTCCTTCGTTCCCAGACAGTCTCCGGTATCATGATTTCCCCGCAGATAATAAAAGCGGATATCCGGATGGGCCTTGATCACGGACAGCACCGTGTTTTTTGCCAGTGCGGAGACCGTGTCCCGGTCAAAGAGATCGCCCGCAATCAGGACTGCCTCCACCCCCTTCCGGGAAGCATATTCTGCAAGGCGCTCGAAGTTATTCAGGAGTTCATCCCGCCGGCGTTTTGCGCGGTCCCTGTCCAGATGCGTATGCAGTTTTGAATCCAGATGCAGGTCTGCACAGTGAATCAGCTTCATAGTTTTCTTCCCATTGACAAATTTTCTTTATGCCCTCCTGCCGGTCAGTTTCTGATACTCAAGGTCGATCTGCACCACCTGGTCCTCCTTGGGAATCTCTTTGAAAAAACTGACGACAAAGGGGATGCAGACCGCAGTTGTCAGCATATCCGACCACATCTGGGCGCTCTGAATTCCCAAAAGTCCCGCAAAGCGGGGGAGAATGAGCAGGAGAGGTACATAGAAGAGGCCGCTCCGCAGCGTGGCCAGAAAAGAGGCTTCCCTGCTTCTGCCGACACTCTGGAACATCATGTTGGCCGTCACGCTGAAGGCCTGGAAAAAGACAGCGACGCACTGAAAGCGCAGCGCGACAGCCCCGATCTCCACGACCCTTGGATCGTCGCGGAAGATGTGGACGACCGGAGCGGGCGCAATCATCCCCAGAATGCCCAAAGTCCCCAGTATGACCGCTCCCAGCCGGAATGTGAAGGAAAATGCCTCCCGCACACGGCTGTATTTTTTTGCCCCGTAGTTAAAGGCACAGACCGGCTGAAAGCCCTGGCCAATCCCGATCATGGCGGAGCCGATAAACATGGAAATGCGGCCCACGATCGACATGGCGGCAATGGCCGCGTCACCGTAGGGCATGGCGCAGTTGTTGAGCGTCATGGTCGCGATGCTGTTGAGCATCTGGCGGATCAGACTGGGAAAACCCACTCTGAGGATCCTGAAGAGTTCCCTGATATCTCTCGTATAGTTGCGGATGGAAATCCGCGTGATGGTCCTGCCCGACAGAAACATATAGAGCAGGATCCCGAAGCTGATGTACTGAGAGACGGCAGTCGACAGACCCGCCCCGTCGATTCCCAGCCCCAGACCGAACATGAGGATCGGATCGCCGATCATATTCAGCACGCCTCCGGCAACCAGCCCCGCCATGGCAAGAATGGCCTTCCCTTCGTAGCGCATGACATTATTGAGGACACAGCTGCACATCAGCGCAGGCCCCGAGATCAGAATATAAGTCGCATAGTTGCTGGAATAAGGAAGGATGGTGTCGGTACTTCCCAACAGCCGCATCAGGGGTCCCAGAAAACAAAGGCAGAAGACTGACAGCACAAGGCTGAATCCCGCGGCAGTAAAGAAGGACGTGGACAGCAGGCGGTCTGCCGTCTTCCGGTCCGCCCTCCCCAGATGCACACTGATCAGGCTCCCCGCCCCGTGCCCCAGCATAAAACCGAAGGCCTGGATAATGGACTGCACCCCGAGCACGATTCCGATCGCGGCGCTGGCACTGGTCCCCAGTCTGCCGACAAAATAGGCGTCCACCAGGTTGTAGATCATGGTGACCATCATACTGATGACCGTCGGAACTGCCAGGGCCGGGATTAGCTTTCCGACCGGCGTCAGCACCAGCTTTTCATATTGGAGACGTTCTTTTTCTTTCATTTTTTCCTTCTTCTCCCCCCCGCAGACCCGGGGCGGGTGTTACAGCCTCACAGACCCGGAGCGGGCGTTTCAGCCCCGCAGACCCGGGGCGGGCGTTACAGCCTCACAGACCCGGGGCGGGTGTTACAGCCTCACAGATCCGGAGCGGGCGTTTCAGCCCCGCAGATTCGGAACGGGCCTTTCAGCCCCGCGGACCCGCGGCAGGAGTTTGGCGTCCGGGCTGCATCCGCCCCGGCTTCAGTTGCCGCCGCGTTTTTTTATCCGTTGAGCCTTTTCAGCTCGTAGAGGTCTGTTCTTCGGTGGGCCAGGAGCGGCAGCTCCCTGCGCACCTTATCCGCATAGTCGAGGTCGAGCTCTACGATCCGGATCCCCTCTTTTTCATCCATCTGCGTGAGGATCGTTCCCCAGGGATCCACCGCTATGGAATGGCCCCAGGAAATATAGCTGCTGTCCGGATCCCGGGCGGGTGCGGTGCCGATCACATAGCACTGGCTCTCAACAGCGCGCTGGCGGAACATGAGTTCCCAGTGGGCAGGCCCTGTAGTCATGTTGAAGGCGGCGGGAACCAGGATGACCTTTGCGCCGTCCAGCGCCATGAGGCGGGCAGTCTCGGGGAAGCGGAAATCATAGCAGATACAGAGACCGATCTTTCCGAATTCCGTATCAAAACACCCGATCCATTCTCCCGGAGAAAGTGTATCCGACTCTTTAAAGCTCTGTCCTCCCTCGACGTTGATATCAAACAGATGAGCCTTTCTGTGCTTGCCGATCTGTCTGCCGTCGCGGCCGAATACATAGGCCGTATTATACACGCGATCCTTACCGTCACTGCTTTTGCTGTTTCCCGCGCGGACAAGCTCCGGCATGCTGCCGGCAGACAGGTAGATACCGTATTTTTTTGCAAGGGCAGAGAGCGCCTGCCAGGACGGTCCTCCCTCAGCCTCCGCATAGAGGGGGAAATTTCCCGTCTCGTAGGGGCAGGCAAACATTTCGGGCAGGGTGACGAGGTCCGCCCCTTCCGTCTTCCCCGACGCAAGGATCTCCTCCAGCTGCCGGATATTTTTTTCCTTTTCCGCAAAGACCTTTGTCTGCAGAATGGCGGTTTTCATTTTCATTGTTCTCCTCCTGAAAATCAGTCTGCCCGAATCACCTGCGGTATTTCTGCTCACGCGCGATACGCTCGCCCAGTTTTCCCACTACCCAGTCATGAAATCCGGTGGAGATGTAGACACAGCCCAGAATCATGAAGATCTGAGGAAGGATAAAAAAGCCCATCAGCGCAATGAGAATATTCAAAATCCGGGAACCGGGGCCGTAAGCCCGCAACAGAAGCAGGATGGCTATAAAGCCGAAACACAGGAGGTACATATAGGCGCAAAGGGTTGCGATCTGTCCGATCACGCGTATGATCTCCTGCCTGCCTGTCAGCTCCGGCATGGCCATGGTCGAACCGTAGAGCACAAAAACTATGAGCGCAATGATCCCTGTCCAGCGGGGCGGATAATAGGATGTGATCGGAGCGGGTTTCTGAATCTGGAAGCGCAGGCGGCGCAGGATTAGAAGGCTGAGCTGGCAGACTATAAAGCCCTGCACCACACCCATGAAAATCATGGAGACAATGAAGATCCGCAAAAGTGTATCTGTCTGCAGAAGCAGTTCGATCGACTGCATCTGCTGCGCTGTCATTTTGACACCCGCTTTTTCGATCGCCTGGCGCATCATGGTCTGCATCATCTGCATGTCCTCCTGCAGATTGATGCCGAACAGCGAGGCCAGAACGATGCTGCTCAGTAGATTTGAGACGGCGCTCAGTCCCATGACCAGCAGCATGGTCTTGTTGGAATCCCGCTTTGCGTGCAGACAGCTTCCGTAGACTGCGCCGATGAAGGACTGGGTGACAGCGTAAAAGGCGGAAGTAAAGATTCCGCAGACTATGGAGATCAGCACCGTGCACACGAAGACAGGCAGGCTGTCCTTCCATCCGTATCTCGCCGAAAATGCCACCATCGGGATCGGGAACAAAAAGATAAAGGTTTCTTCCAGCATTCCGCCCGTCTGGCGGTTGAGCAGGAGCAGCACGCCGAAAATGGCGACCAGCAGGGCTCCGAATGTCAGTTTCTGTGTATTTTCATTCATGTCTTTCTTCTTTCTCTTCAGGCCATGACTTCTTTCTCTTTTCGACTATGTCTTTTGACTATGACCTCTTTCTTTTTTCGACTATGTCTTCTGCCTCTTTTGACCGCGTCTTCTATCTCTATCGATCGTATCTTATATCTCTTTTGACCGCGTCTTCTATCTCTTTTGACCGTGCTGCCCGTCGGAGTATCCGCACCTGCTCCGACCTGCTCCGCATGGGCATGAAGCATTTTTCTCTGCTCCGAAAGCAGCGGAGGATCAGCGCAGGTCCGGGGCGCACAGGACGAACCGGGCTTCTCAAAGAGAATCCAGAATCACGCGCCAGGCCTCCTGCAGCCGGTCCATATTCCAGGCAGCATTGGCAGGACTTGTGGAAGGCAGAATCACCGCCTTCGCGCAATCACCGTAGATCTCCCGCAGAGGCTTCTCATGATATTTCCGATAGAGTTTTCCTGCAGTCTGGCCGTTGACGTAAACCTGCCGGATCTGCGCCCCGTCCAGGATCTGCCGCAGATCATTGGGCACTGCATTGCGGATACTTGCATCTGAAGAACCGAAAATTTCACAGGAAGCGATCACATCCCACACAGCGATCCCATGTGCCAGCAGAAATGCCCTTCGCTCCGCAATCGTCTCCGGAAAAGGAGCTCCAAGCAGCAGGCTCAGCAGCTTCCAGAAGCGGTTCTGCGGATGCCCGTAAAAAAAGGCAGTCTCCCTGGACTTGACAGAGGGGAAACTCCCCAGGATCAATATTCTTGAATCCGCACTGTACAGAGGCGGAATCGGGTGCAGGATCCGTTTTCGCGGCTCATTTTTTTCTGTTTTTTTCATCACTGTGGTCATACTCCCGCCTTTTTAAATATGTATGAATAATACGGCAATTTTATTACAAGTTCAACCAAATACAGCCGTCTCCCGCGTCTCCCCCAGTCTCTCCCGGACTCCCCCAGGCTGTTCACGGCAGTTCACTTTTTCGTATCCGAAGTGCTCCGCATTCTTTCCCCATACTCCCGCAGGCTGTTCACGGCAGTTCACCGCCTCTCCTGTTTCTGCTATAATGGCAGTATACGGGGCCGGAGCTCTCTTTCGCCAGGCGCCCCGGTCACGCCGGATCCCTAAATTGCATGCCCGCCGCATCAGTGCAGCTCATCTACACCCTTCTTTTTCGACCTGTCACTCGCCAGAGCTGCATCCCGCAAAGAGAAATACGCAAAAGCCTTTTCTCTGATGCGATCACAGGATGTATGCGCCGACTCACGGCAATACAGCCGGAATGCGGCTCCCATACCCATTCCCATACCCATAATGGAGGTTTCCCAAATGAAAAGACAGTGGTGGCACGATAAAGTCGCGTATCAGATTTATCCCAAAAGCTTCTATGATTCCAACGGCGACGGGATCGGAGATATCCCGGGCATCATTGAAAAACTCGACTACCTCAAAGATCTCGGCGTGGATATCATATGGCTCTCCCCGGTCTACCGCTCTCCCCTGGCCGACCAGGGTTACGACATCTCTGATTACTATGAGATTGACCCGCGCTTCGGTACCATGGAGGACATGGACCGCCTTCTGCGGGAGGCGAAAAAACGGGACCTCTACATCGTCATGGACCTGGTCGTAAACCACTGCTCCGACGAACACGAATGGTTCAAAAAAGCCTGCGCAGACCCCGAGGGGGAATACGGACAGTACTTCTATCTTCGGAAACTGGAAAAGGCACAGGCTCCTGTCCCCGGTTCAGGCTTAGAGACGGAGTATTCCGTCTGCTCACCCGACGGCTATGTCCTGCCCTGCAACTGGCGCTCCTATTTCGGCGGTCCGGTCTGGGAGAAACTTCCCGGGCACGAGGACTGGTTCTATCTGCATGTTTTTCACAGAAAACAGCCCGATCTCAACTGGGAGAACCCCAAAGTCCGCGAAGAAATCTACACCATGATCAACTGGTGGCTGGACAAGGGTCTTGCCGGCTTCCGGATCGACGCCATCATCAACATCAAAAAGGCCCTGCCTTTCCGCAGCTATGCGCCCGACCGCGCGGACGGGCTCTGCACCATCGGCCGCATGCTGCAGGAGGCCTCCGGTGTGGGAGAATTCCTGGGTGAAATGCGCGACCGGACCTTTAAGCCCCATCAGGCCTTTACCGTCGGAGAAGTCTTCAATGAAAAAGCGGAGGAACTGCCCGCCTTCATCGGAGACAACGGCTATTTCTCCTCCATGTTTGACTTCTCGGAGACTGTCTGGGGCAGCTCTCCGGCCGGCTGGCACAAGAACAAAGGCATTACGCCCGACGACTACAGACAGTGTCTTTTCGACACACAGAAAAAAGTCGCGGACATCGGTTTTATTTCCAACATCATCGAAAACCACGATGAGCCCCGGGGCGTCAGCCGTTACATCCCCCCGCAGGATATGCAGAGCATGGATGAAGAGATGCGGCTCACAGCCAAAAAGGCCCTGGCCGCCGTCTATTTCTTTGTAAAAGGCCTGCCCTGGATCTACCAGGGACAGGAGATCGGCATGGAGAATTACCCCCTGCAGAGCATCGACGAGGTCGATGACATCGCCTCCCTGGACGCCTGGAAAGTCATGCGCCGGCAGGGAGTCTCCGAGCAAGATGCCCTGCGCGCCATCGAGCGCAACGGCCGCGACAACGCCCGCACGCCCTTCCAATGGAGCGCCGCCCACGCCGCCGGCTTCACCACCGGCAGGCCCTGGCTGCAGGTCAATCCGAATTTCACAAAGATCAACCTGGAACAGCAGGTCAAGGATCCCGCGTCCCTTTTCCGCTTCTACCGGGACCTGATCGCCCTGCGCAAAAACCCGCAGTACAGCGAAACTCTGCTATACGGCTCCTTCGAGCCCTACCTGGCAGATGAATCCTGCATCCTCTCCTATCTGCGCCGCTCCTCCGGACAGACGATCCTCGTACTCTCCAACTACGGAAAAGAGACGCGCACCCTCCCCCTGCCCGCAAAGGCCAAAAAGATCCTGCTCGACAACTGCCCGGGCAGAGACCTTCCGGTCACGGACCGCAAGATCACCCTTTCGGGATACCGCACCGTGGTAATGGAATTGTCAGGGGGACGGTTCTTTTGACACTTTCATTGTCAGGGGGACGGTTCTTTTGACACTTTTTCCCCGGACTCGTGGAACTGCCCTCGGGTTTCATCCTGTTGACGAAAAAAAATCATGTGGTTATAATAGTCAAATCCGTCAGTTCGTAAGGCCTGGCGGCTGTCTCTTTTATTGCGGCAATGAATGCTTCACCGTGCAAATTCTGCGGCGGATCCTGAATGACCGGCATTAAAAGGGGAAAATGAAATTCTATTTTTAAAGGGGGTTTACCACTTCATGAATGCACTCAAATCCATAGCGAAAAAGTATTCCGAAACCAGTCTGATCCTTCGGATCGCAATCGGAATTGTCATCGGCGCCATTCTCGCCGTAGCACTGCCCAAGGCGACCTTCATCGGCATCTTCGGTGATCTGTTCGTCGGCGCCCTGAAGGCAATTGCTCCGGTCCTGGTCGCCGTGCTCGTCATGAGCTCTCTGTGCCAGGGCTCTTCCAAGCTTGACAGCCGTTTCGGACTGGTCATCTTCCTGTATATGCTCACCACATTTCTGGCTGCTTTTATCGCTGTCCTCTTCAGCTTTGCTTTCCCCCAGACCCTCGATCTGGCTGTCGACAGTGTAGAACAGGCAGCTCCCGGCGGCCTCGGAGAAGTCCTTTACAATCTTCTCATGAACATTATTGTCAACCCGATTCAGGCCACGGTCAGCGCAAACTATATGGGCATCCTCTTCTGGTCCGCAATCATGGGCATGGCTCTCAAGGGCTTCGCCTCTGACACAACCAGACAGTTCCTCAGCGATATCGCCGAGGCAGTTTCCCAGGGCGTCCGCTGGATCATCAACCTCGCTCCCTTCGGTATCTGCGGTCTGGTCTACTCCACCGTCACCGGCAGCGGCTTCAAGGCCTTTATGGGTTACGGCAAGCTCCTTGCAGTGCTGGTAGGCTGCATGCTGACTGTCTCCCTGATCATCAACCCGATCATTGTAGGATTCATCCTCAAGACAAATCCCTATCCGCTGGTCTGGAAATGCCTGCGCCAGAGCGGCTTCACCGCCTTCTTCACCAGAAGCTCCGCCGCAAACATTCCCGTCAACATGGAGCTCTGCGAGGAGCTTGGCCTGGATAAAGACGTCTATTCCGTCTCCATCCCGCTGGGCGCAACCATCAACATGGACGGCGCCGCGATCACCATCACTGTTATGACACTTGCCGCCGCCAATACAGTCGGCGTCGAGGTAAGCTTCGGAACCGCCATTGTCCTGTCCGTTCTCTCCGCCCTTGCAGCCTGCGGCGCATCGGGCGTTGCCGGCGGATCTCTGCTTCTGATTCCCATGGCCTGCTCCCTGTTCGGCATTTCTCCTGATGTCGCCATGCAGGTTGTCGGCGTCGGCTTCATCATCGGCGTTGTTCAGGACAGTGTCGAGACTGCCCTTAACTCCTCCGGTGACGTTCTCTTCGCAGCCACTGCCGAGTATGCAGAGTGGCGCAAAGAAGGCCGTCCGCTGCCGGATTTCCTCGGCGGAAGCAAAGCCGGCAAAAATAAGAAGCGCAAAGGCAAATACAGCAGATAACTGATTGTCAGGGGTGGTTGTCAGGGGGACGGTTCCTTTGACAACACTGAGGTGTCAGGGGGACGGTTCCTCTGACAACACTGAACCCTAAAATTTTACGTCAATGATAAGGACAGGGACGGTTCCCCTGGCACCATTTGGCTGCCGGAGGAACCGTCCCTTTAATATCTGACATCACGCTTTCTGAATCACACCTCGATTAATCCCTGTCAACCGCTCCAACTGGCGGATGCTCAAACCTGCTTTTTTCAGCGCTCTGAGCGTTCTATCCCGTTCCTCCCTGTCCATTCTCTGAAGATTTGTTCCGCTCTGCCCCTTTAATTGGCAGTGAATCACCCGAAGCGCCCACTTGTCATCATACCTCACTCCTGTATCGAACTCCATGCACTCATCATCATTCTCTTCCTCTAAATACGCGTCAAAAGCTTTTTTATCCCCCAACAGAGACTTTATGACACTCATGTCTACAAATGAAGAACTGTCACCAAAACAGCGATAGCTGCTCCATTGATAATCCTTTGCCGGACAGACTCCTGCCTTTTGCGGATTATTCAGGATATATCTTGTTACGGTAATCAGGTATGCTTCATCCTCCACCGGTTCACTGCGATAACGATCCTGAAACAAATGCCCTACCCTTTCATATTTCTGATTAAAATAATGAGAGTAGCGTATCCCTATTTTTTTCATGAATTCCGAGATTTTCTTTTCTTTGTCATGAAGAAGTAAATGAGTGTGGTTTTCCATAAGACAGTAAGCACACACAGCCACTCCCGTCTCTCTGCTATACTTCTCAAGCATCCTCAGATAAAACCGATAATCATCGGGCGTCTCAAACAGTAATTGCTTTCCAATCCCTCTCTGCATCGCATGAAAATAACCGCTTTCAGAAAACTTTCTGGCCTGGCGTGGCATGATTTCTCCTCTCGTCTCATCTTCTGCATTAAAAACTGCAAGTTGTCAAAAGAACCGTCCCTTTGACAAGATGTGATGCCCATGTTAGCAAATTCCGAAACATAGAGGAATAGGTTGTTCCAACTAAACTACGAAAACAATGATTCTTGTGATTTTCGCACAAATTGTCAAAGTTGTCAGGGGGACGGTTCCTCTGACAACTTCGTACTGCAAAAAGAACCGTCCCCCTGACACAGATGACACCGTGTTGTCAAAAGAACCGTCCCCCTGACACCAGATACCCCCCTTTTCTTCGCGGCATAACAGAGAGGGATCGAAGAAAAAGGGGGTTCAGATTACAAATTATTCAGTTTTCATCCGTTTCACCCGGGCACCAGGTGCGCTCAGCATTTCACACGCATGATGTCCTTTTTTGCAAGTACGACTATTGTCCGTCAATGAAACGGTTTATCCGGCACTCTCGTATTGTCAAAGGAACCGTCCCCTTGACACTCACACCTTAGGCAGCCTGGCAACAGATGCAGCGATCTGCTCGTCGGTCGGGATCTCGTCGGTCATCTCGCCGTCGTTGTATTTCTGGTAGGCGACCAGGTCAAAGTAACCTGTGCCGGTCAGGCCGAAGACGATGGTCTTCTCCTCGCCGGTCTCTTTGCACTTGAGGGCTTCGTCGATGGCAACGCGGATGGCATGAGAGCTCTCGGGGGCAGGGAGGATACCCTCGACGCGTGCAAACTGCTCGGCAGCTTCGAAGACACTGCTCTGGTCGACGCTCACGGCCTCCATGAAGCCGTCATGGTAGAGCTGGGAGAGGGTTGTGCTCATACCATGGAAGCGAAGGCCGCCTGCATGGTTGGGAGACGGAATGAAGCTGCTGCCCAGCGTGTACATCTTGGCCAGCGGGCAGATCATGCCGGTGTCGCAGAAGTCATAGGCAAAGGTGCCGCGTGTGAAGCTGGGGCAGGAAGCGGGCTCGACAGCGATAATGCGGTAATCCGCCTCGCCGCGGAGCTTTTCGCCCATGAAGGGAGCGATCAGACCGCCCAGGTTAGAGCCGCCGCCGGCGCAGCCGATGATCATGTCGGGCTTGATGCCGTATTTATCCAGGGCGATCTTGGTCTCCAGACCGATGACGGACTGGTGCAGCAGGACCTGGTTCAGCACACTGCCAAGAACATAGCGGTAGCCGGGATTCTTTGTGGCGACCTCCACTGCCTCGGAAATCGCGCAGCCAAGACTTCCGGTCGTGCCGGGATGCTCGGCGAGGATCTTCTTGCCGACTTCAGTCGTCTCCGAAGGAGACGGCACGACAGAGGCACCGTAAGTGCGCATGACTTCGCGGCGGAAAGGCTTCTGCTCATAGGAGACCTTGACCATGTAGACCTTGCAGTCCAGGTCAAAATAGGAGCAGGCCATGGAAAGGGCAGTGCCCCACTGACCGGCACCGGTCTCTGTCGTCACACCCTTGAGGCCCTGCTTCTTGGCATAATAGGCCTGGGCAATGGCGGAATTGAGCTTGTGGCTGCCGCTGGTGTTGTTGCCCTCGAACTTG
>ODAJ011953269.1_pt1 | contig 12113 bp, 11 predicted proteins | sample 1539241 | NCBI WGS metagenome assembly ODAJ01 (sample SAMN02144231, study PRJEB22623) | gut metagenome | biome: sheep rumen | host: Ovis aries | place: New Zealand | reverse complement strand
CATCCAGGGGAGTCTGGTAGTCGAGATCATTAGGCAAAGTGACGCTCTCAGATGTGGTGTCTAGCTTGTCGTCTTGAGTGTGCGTGTGATCCGCCATGACCCCTCGATTTCAGTGCTCGTGCATTGAAGACGCTGTAATGTGTCCCATCATAGCAATTCAAGAGCATGCTTGTGCAGTTGATGCCTATGTGTCAACTAAGGATGCTGTTAGCGCCGGGCGACTTTAGCAATGCACAACGCGTACTTGATTGTCCGTGCTACGCGCCGCCGTCAATACCAGACATGCGGCCACACGAACTCGCATAAGTGACCAGTCACCCTTCCAAGTCAGCTTTGCAATGCGATTACTTCCCAAGCCCGTCCCGCTCGCCGTACGGCCAAAGGGAAGAAGCTGATGTAAACGGCGATGAAGATGAGGGTCACGCAGCTCTGCACGAACGAGTGCCCGCCCTCGCAGTCCAGCTCCAGTACCATGCGCAAACGGTACGGCAGGTTCTTAGGGAGGTGTTGGGCGTGATAGCGGCAACCTGCAAGCTTTCTTCGACTACTTTGCAAGAGAGATGGCTACAAAACCCCTACCCCTGAGGCTCATACCTCCAGACGGAGTAACCCTGCGGGCTATTTGCAACCCTGAGCCCATGTACCTTATACAAGATCTCTCGGTATAGCATCGTCCAACCCGCACGGCCGCGTAACAAGTATCCGCTCTGCTGATCAACCCAATAGACGAGCGTAATGGGATGGTTCAGCTGAGACTCAAGCAGCTCGATGAACTCCATAAACGTAACAGGCAGGAAGGGCCTGCTCATATACATGATGGTGAAGCGATCGTAGTCCAAATCAAAGGCGTCACCGACAATCACGTGTACGTTGTCATAACGCCCCGACCAAGCTTGCGCAATCTCGCCAGGCGCTGGGTTGAATTCAACGCCATAGAGCTCGCAGGGTACTTTCTCCTTTACCAGATATGCGAGAACACGACCTTTGCCGCAGCCCACATCGATGAATACGTCTTCACAGGTAAAAGCAACCTCATCAAACATCCGGCGAAGGACGGCATAAGGCGTTGACTGCGTACGCGTTGATCCGATACCCTTAGCAAAATCTTCGTCGATACTCGGCACCTGCTTGACAAGACTTCGCCCACAAACCCGCAGGTCTAGTAAAAGGTCATGGAGTGTCATCACGTACCGGTCGAAGTACCTGACCACATATGCAAGTCTCCCCTTCACTAATCCCTCCAATCCGCAGGCCACTCAGACGTCCTGCTTGTCTAGTCTGCAAGCATCCTCAGTTATATACAGCATGCAATTTAACATTACGTATTCCTGTGGAATACAGAGTCTGATATTGCACCGGGAGAACAGTCCTTGTCTAACGCAGCCTAGAAGTCCCACCTAGGGGATTATCGGTTGATAAAAACAGAGGTCCTGGAGGCGCTACCCGACGACTTCCAGTGACCTACGGGTGATGCCTGGAAAGTCCGCGATGATGATCGCGGCCGCCTGGTGCAAGTATGTGGCTGCCGTGCTGTGGTGGGTGAGGCAGGGTTGCTTGCGTGGAGATGGGCACGATGCTCAAAGATCCGTCAATGTCGAACGCATTATCACGCATTTTCGGTGAGTTAACACCTGACGTCTTCTACAGAGCAGTAAGGCATGAAAAGCCACATGTAAAAAATCCCTACCGCGGTCTCGCTGTCTCATAGGCCAATCTGACGCTTTCCCTTGTGGGTGCACTTCGAAATCGATATAGCTTTACCTTCCCAGCGAGGAACTTCAAAAGAGTCAATGTCCTTCTCAATAGTTCGGGGTCCTCTGGCCTGTGCGCCTGCTGAAGAAGGAACGGAAACGCCTCGTCTAAGCCTATCTCCTCGATTTCACTTTCTTTATCCCCGTCAGCCCTTTCCAAGAGAAAAATTGCCCTAAGGGGAACCATTGCGTTCGTGTTCATGCCCTCCTTGCCGCACCACGGAGTGCCACATGCAATCGCCTTGTCGTCCGCAATCTTAATAAGGGGTTTGTCACCATTCACCACGATAGACGAAGGAAGAAGGTCGAGCCAGAGACGGGTTCGCATTGTTTTGCCAACACCCGAAGGCGCAGTGAACATGTACCCTGCCCCGTCGGTGGCAACAATAGAGCCATGAAGTAGCAACACATCGTAGGATAGTAGGGCCTCCACTATCTTCCGGTATGCCACCACAGACTCGAGATAACTAAGATACTGCGTGTCTATTTCCTTGTTAATACAGGAATTAATAACATCAGAGCTACTGATCTCCTCCGCAATATCTTCTTCATCAATCGATATCACTAAATCTGGACTAACACTAGTGTTATCTGTAACAATATAGTTCTGGCAATAGTCACGTAACGAAGGATATATCGAATTAATCCTTACAATTTTATCAACAATCCGTATTTGAAACGCTATCATAGTAAAATCTCATTTGTGCTGATGCTTCCATTCTTCGTATTCAGACTGCATCAGAAGACCGATCCTGTGCAGCATCTCTTCCTTTTCGTCTTTCCAGCATCGCTTGCTGCGAGATGGGCAATGCGCAATTAGATGCGCGCATGATGGCAGAAGGGGACATGTAGCACACTCCTCGTAGTAGTCCAACTGTCGCCAGCGCTCCACCTCCCGCACGTCGGTGATGCCATCTCGCAGGCTTCCCACCGTATGCCGGAAGATTGCATCCTCACACTTTCCGAATTTGCCGTCGGGCGTGACCTGCACGATTCCAGGGTTGTCGGCCATGCAATGAAACGCTCTCAGATGAGGCAGCGAGTCCAACCTATTCTGGGGCCAGCCATCGTTCTCTAGCCTCTTGCGCAGGTTTATATACTTCTTTCTAAGAGGTACCACATCCTCGTCAGTGTGCACGACTGGTGTGAATCCGACACCCTCTTTCAGCAGACGGGCATACACGATTAGCTTTTCGCGTCCAGCAAACCTATCTTCTAGGTCACCGACCAAATCTAGCACGTCCTCCACATTGTGTTCGTCCACATTTAGACGGACATCCACCCTTATCCCCGCATCCAGCAATAGCTCTATGTTGCGAATCACCCTGAAGAAGGGATTGTCGCTCACGCCAACGTAAGACTTAACGTCGTTGTAAATATGCTCCGTCCCATCCAGGGTAATCTGGATGCCCGTAAGGTTCCAATCCCGCTTAGCGTGTCGGACAAGCACCTCGTCAAACAGGTACCCGTTGCTGACCATGTCCGAAGTGAAGGGGATGCCCAGTCTGTCAAGACTGGAGCAAAGGTAGTCAATCCACCTCAACCCGAGGGTAGGCTCTCCGCCGAACCAGGACAGGTGCACCACATCTGAATCGCCGCGATGTCGGGATATGAACGAGACGAGCCGGTCGGCAACGTCCCTCGTCATGTTAATGTGCCTCACATCACTCTCGTAGCAGTAGAAGCACCTTGCATTGCAGTTGGTCGTAGGCAGGATGTTATAATGATTGATAATCTTAGTCGACTCGCGCTGACGATAGATAATTGCCCTCAGTTGTTCTGTTCTCTTCACCTCGTCCAAGCCAACGGGAACAACAAGGGCATGGCAACACAACTCCTCAAGCTTGCGCACGTCTTCAACCGACGCGACGGTATCGAGGATATGAATCTCTTCCGCCGTCAGGAGCACCATCTCGCCGGTGAGAGTATTGCATGCCAAGAAACCATCATCGCATCTTCGCGTCAACAAAAAAGCAGTCTTTTTGTATGAGGAGATCTCACTCACGGAGGTCGCGATGGTGCCTAAAAGGTTCTCGTTTCCAGATATAACTGTTTCCATAACTAGATTCTCTTGCTCGAAAGCATCCGATTAAATTCGCCTGAAACAAGCGAGGCTGTGTGCCGGAATCCATCCCGACACACAGCCCTATGCACAGTATCTACTGTAAAAATGTCTACTTCCCAATATAACCGTTATCGAGGAGGGCCTGCATGATAACGTCCTCGTGCCTATTATCGCCATGCATAGAAGCACTGAGCTTCCACGCATGCTCGAAATCATGAATCTTATAGGTTGTGACCTCACCAGTCTCCTCATGCGTGTATGTCAAAATCTGCGTAGCATAGTTGAAGTGCATAAATCCACCAACTACCTTATCCAGAGCATTATCGTTCAGCATTTCCCTAGTCATAGCGCAATCTCCTTTTTTGTAGACATCAATACTAATTGTATGGATTCGAAGAACATGCCTGCCCATACATAGTCGGGCAGACAAATGTCGGACACTCCGTATCTTGCGGACAAGGAATGTTATCGTTGCAAGGCCCACCACTCTGGGTCATAATATCGTTTGCTTTGAACTCAACGATCTCAATAATTGGCGATACATACGTCTTCATAAATCCAAGTATCCTTTCTATGTCAAACAAAGGTAAACCTAGCCTATTAGTATACCCGACTGTTTGAAGGCTTCTATGTAATCATGCACATCACGAACAATTAAATCTTTTGAAGCGCGATACTCACTACATAATGAACTAACTATCATCGTTTCCGTAGCCCCGTCTTGAAGAAGTTTAAAGATGAATGCAGCTGTTTCATTAAGCTTAATCACACCTTTGAAGTCCTCTGAGCCACTGCCAATAGGAACTGCAATATATGCGTTATCGAGCTCCATAATCTCGAAGGTATATCGTAACTTCGTATGTACCACCCCTCGTGGACTCGATTATAGACCTAGGTCTATTCCTTAATCGGGCGCAGCCGCAACATGATTGCAGAGTTCATCCTTTTGAGCACTTGAAAGATATACTACAACCACCAACGTCGAAACCTCTGTATTGACTATATGCATCGCCTGAATCTTTGTCCAGCCTAAACTCCCCGACTGGACCGTTTCTTTACCTTCCTGACATGTCTCTTTCAGGAAGTCCCAGCTTAGGAGGCGGAATCCCCTGCCTGGGGTGCGCGCTTTTGACCGTGTCCCTCATCGCATCCCTCCTCTCTGAGGCTTTCCCGTTTTCCTTTCCTTGCTCCTTTGTACGCACCTCAGATGGGCGCGTCTCAAACTTTCTCATCTTTTTTGAGATTCTTCCTCGTCTGAATACCGAGACCCTAGGTTCGGTCACTTAAGGCGCTTTCTGATTGATGGAGCACGCTGCTCGGCAAGCTTGCTCTCGATCCTGATCGCGGCTTCCTATGCTCCGCTTCCACCAGTTACCAGCCAGACATCATCCGTCTGGCATGCGCACCCTCACCCATACCCCAGAAACTGCCACTCGGCATGATGTTGCTGAGCGCTCTGTTCATGTAGCAGGTACGACAGAAAGGGGAATGTTAGCGACGGTTTAAATCAACCATCTGGAGTCGGTTTATATCAACCAAACTGAGTCAGGTCAAATCAACCAACCACCTTCCGTTCGCAGCAGTGCCTGACGTTTGCCGGCCGCAGGTGTCGACGCGCCGGCCGTCGTCAGTTACAAGTTCCTGCTAGACGCCCATCGGCCCCGCGCCGCGCTGCTTGGTCGCCTGCGGGACCGCCTCCACCGAGTAGGTGTCCAACCCCTTCCCGCGGTAGCTCGGGCCACGCATCATGAACACGGAAGCCTTGTCGAATATGCGGTCGAGCGTGCACAGCAGCGTGTCGTCGCCGGTGAAGAACTCAGGCCAGTCGCTGGCCACCGCGTTGCTCGTGAGGATCATGGTGTTGGGGCCCTCCTTCTCGTAGCGGCGGTCCACCACGTCGAAGAAGAGGTCCGTGCACTCGCGGTCGAACCTTCGCCTGCCCACCTCGTCTATGATGAGGCAGGAGGGCTTCACCAGCGCGCCCACCACGCGCGAGGGGTTCCCGCGCCTCATCGCGGACTCGAAGCGGTCCTTGAGCTCGCTGGCCTTTATGTAGTAGGTCTTGAGGCCCTGCAGGCAGCACGCCCGCCCGTAGGCCTGCGCGAGGTGGGTCTTGCCGATCCCCCCGGGGCCTATGAACGCGACGTTGCGCCTGGCGTGCAGGTCCGCGAGCGCGGGCAGCCCGGCGAGCGCCTTGGCGTCGCGGCCCTGTATCCTGTTGAAGTCGAAATTGTCGAAGGTCTTGGGCTCCTTCCTGGGCAGGCGGGAGAGCCTCAGCAGCGTCTCTATCGACGACTCCCTCCTCTTCACGCCGAGGTAGCCGAAGGTGGCAAGTAGCGCCGAGAGCTCCGACTCGCCCATGTCGTGGTCGGAGGCGAGCGTCGCCAGCTCGGCGGGCTCCAGCGGGAGCCCGATCGCGGCCGCCGCGTCGCAGACGGCGGCGTAGGCGTCGCTGGTGGCCATGCTCACATCACCATCCTTCCGAAGTCGAACCTCTCGAAGCCGGGCCCCGGCTGCGGGCGCTCGGCCTGCGCCACCGTGGTGGTGACCGCCTGGGTGGGCAGCTCCTCGGGCTGGGCGTCGTCGGCCCACTGGCCCTCGCACCACGAGTCCCTGCGCGACCACGTGACCTCGTGCGCCACGAGCTCGCGCGAGAGGTCGTCGCTGTATATGTGCAGGTAGCGGCCCTCTCGGCTGACGCGGCACTCGCGCCGGTCGTACCAGTAGGGCACGCCGAACCTGCGGCCCTCGTAGCTCACGAAGCCGTCGAAGGTGACCTTGCGCCTGGGGCACAGGTAGAGCTCGGCGCCGTCGGCGCCCTCGAGGCCGTGCGTGTGGGCCGCGCACTCGGCGGCGTGCACGTCGGCGGGCACGCACGCCAGCGCCCGCCGCCACCGGCCGGACTGCTCCGCGCACCACAGGGCGGCCTGCTCGTTGAGGTCGGTCAGGTCGGTGAAGGTCCTGCCCGCGAGGAAGTTGTCCTTCACGAACCTGATCAGCCGCTCAGACTTGCCCTTGGTCCAGGGGTGCCTCGGCTTGCACAGCCTGGTGCGGAAGCCGACGCACCCCATGAACGCGGCGTACTCGGCGTTCCATACGGGATGCCCCTCGGCGTCGCGCCTGGTCACGACGCTCCTCATGTTGTCGGTCAGGACGTGGTCCGGGACGCCCAGCGCGCCGAAGGCGTGGAGCATCCCTATGAACAGGCACTCCTGCCTGGCGTTGGGGAAGAACTCCACGTGGGGCGTGCCGCAGTGGTGGCACACCATCGCGAGGCACGCGATCCTGTAGGAGCGCCCCCTCCAGTCCTCGACGTTCACGAAGCCCCAGTCCATCTGGTACGCCTCGCCGGGGCCCGTCTCGAAGCGCTGGCCGCGGCCGCCCTGCGGGGCGAGGGCCTTGCGCCTTGCGGGCACGAGGTCCATGTGGGCGGCGACGTAGGTCTTCACGGTGGTGAGGCCGCCCCCGTAGCCCTGTGCCGATATCCGCTCGAATATCACCTGCGAGTTGCTGACGCCCTTGCGCAGCAGGTCGTCGATGGTCCCGGTGTAGCCCGAGAGCACCGTGTGCGCCACCCTGAGTCCGATGCGGCCGTGCGGCTTGACCTTGAAGCCGTTGGCCTTGATGGTCCTGGCCCTCTGGCGGGATATGCCCGCCCTCCTGCAGAACTCGGAAAGGTTGCACGCCTGCGGGTCGAAGTCCCCGGCGCACTCGGCGGCCATCGACTCCAGGGCCTCGTCTATAATCTTCTGCAGGCCATCGTTCCTGTCATCCATTCATCTGTCCTCCTATCGCCGGCGCGTCGACAACACCAGCATAGGGGACACAGACGGGAGCGATGGTTGTTTTCTCTTGACTCGGTTTGGTTGGTTTAGTCCGACCATTTATGGTTGATATAACCCGGCGCTAACAGGAAGACTATGGCCCACAAAGCGAACAGAGCCTGCTTTGCGGTCTACAAGAAAGAGAGGGGGGGTGATGGAGAATGACAGTCCAGGCAATCGAGGCAACCAAGCCTCTATCCGGGGCAGCGCCTGCCGCAGGGCCAAGCCCAGGCCTTATACGCGTGGCCGCCTACTGCCGCGTCTCAACCGACTCTGAGGAGCAGGAGACCAGCTTTGAGGGCAGGTGACTCATTATGCCGACTACATCAAGTCCAACCCAAGATGGGTACTTGCCGGCATCTATGCCGACGAGGGCATCAGCGGCACGTCTACGCGCCGCCGGGAGCAGTTCAATGCCATGATCGCAGACTGCGAACGCGGCCTTATCGACATGAACGTGACCAAGTCCATCAGTCGTTGGGCCGCAACACCGTGGACTCGCTCACCAGCATCCGCAAGCTGCGAGACCTAGGGATACCCGTGCTTTTCGAGAAGAAGGGGATCGACACCATGGACTCGAAGGGCGAGGTGCTGGTGACCATCATGAGCTCGCTTGTCCAGCAAGAGTCCGACAGCATCAGTCGCAACGTCCGAATGGGCATCCAATATAGGATGCAACAGGGAAAAGGACGCGTATGCGCCGCTCACCTTCTCGGATTTCGCAAGGATGGACGGGATGAAGTAGTCATGGTGCCAGAGGAAGCCGCGCTTGTGCGGCGGATCTACCGCGCCTACCTGGATGGATTCAGCCCTGCATTGATCTGCGGGCAATTGGCGGACGGAGGGGTACCGGCGCCATCGGGAGGCGCCAAGTGGTACCCCTCCACCGTCTCCAACATCCTGCGCAACGAGAAGTACTGCGGCTACCTGCTGATGCAGAAGCACTACGTGACGGACTTCCAACTCAATCGTTATGAATGGCACTCACCGACCCCGGATGCCATTCGTCTGTCATACGATGCAGCTCGGTCACAATGATTGGTCTTCTTGAAGAATCAGCAAGCCCTAGCCACCACATTAAAGACTTGCCGTAGACTTTGCTCCATGGCCAATTGATGAGGCTCCCCGCCTGTATCGGAGGTAATAGTAGCCATTGCAAACCGTTTCATCCGCTTCTTCAAGCTTCTTAATCGTCGTGTCATGACGACATATGACCTGCTAATTGACCTGCAGGTTTGCCACCGCAGCCTTGTGAAACAAATCCCCAGTAAAGACCAAGACATCCAGCGCGGTGTAGGCTCGACGGCAACTCAGTCTACACCGTATGCAGTGCTGCGCAGGATCTTCAAGGGAATAAAACTGACCGCAAACGACAGCTTCATCGACGTGGGATGTGGCAAGGGGCGTGTGCTTGCCTTTCTTGTACGAATGAAGGCACCCTGCGATCTTTGGGGTGTAGAAATGAATGAAGAGGCTGGTCGAATTGCAACCGAATGGTCCAAACAATACTGCAACGTGCATGTAATCGTTGGCGACGCATTCGAACTGAACTATGACCAATACACGGTACTCTACATGAGCAGGCCATTTCTGCCCGTGACTTTCCTATCTTTTATCGAGCTCCTTGAATCTCAATTGACTCACCCCATCACACTTTTGTATTGGGTGGACCAGCAGAGCGGTTACCTGCTTCGTGACAGGAGCGGTTGGTCAAAGCTACGCGGAGGCTCCCTGTATAAGGTTCACGGGCTGAAGGTGGCATCGGGACCCCAAGGGTATTCATTATGGCAGTATGTTCCACAACGCTAGCCAAGTGAGTAGATTCGTTATTCCAAGCAGCTTATACTGGTAGATAGTAGCATTTCTCAATCACTATATATTATTTTATTAATATATTGATATTTGTAACTATTTGAAAAGCCAGGGGTTATATTTCCTGGCCTAGGTGATTAGCTTATTGGTCTATTGTTTAACAATTCAACATATACTAGCTCAATCGTGGCATTTTTCACCTATCTGATATGCCGGCGGCTTTCAGCACTGCGCGCATTTCATCGTATTCTTCTTGACTGACATTGGAGTAATCCAGCATATGCTTGTATTTTGTCAATCCTCCATCATGCAAGAATCGGACTATACGTTTGCCCCAAAACAACGGTAGCAACCATGGACGATTCTCTAGTTCAGGAAAGTGTGCCAACATACGTGGGTAAGGCAGAAACACCGCTGCCATAGCGGATCGGAGCTTCCCCAACCCTAATCCACTCGAAGACATCCGGGCAATACGCCCAGCTTTATAGGACTGGCCGTTTCCGTAAATGCCACATTCGAAAGCATGCCGTAAAAGCAGCTCGGAATCTTCGTCAATGGGACTCTCCCCCATCATAGAACGAGCAAGATTGCACATACGCTGACGAAACTCGGCTAAACCGAGAGCGTCCAACCATTTGTCAATATAGACCACATCCATCTCTTCGAGTCGCTGATCGAGAAGCCACACATCGACAATGCGTCGAAGCCCAAGCGATCCATCAAGCAAGTCTTTGTGCATGTGCTCGAAGTGAAAGATATAAAAGTCCTCTATGGCCATACGGTGGATGTTTCCATCCACAACTTCCGAGCGGGCCCACATTACCTTTTCCCATCCGCGACCAGCTCCGGCGTCATCCGAAAGCCGCTTGTGTGCCTCAAGAGTAACGACACCCTTGTGGAAATTGTCGTGCATCCAGGAGGACTCATCTTTGGATGTCGTAACAAAGCCTAGCGATTCGACAGTGGAGCGCACTTGTGCATAGTTATACGGCTGTATCAACACGTCGAGGTCGGCCATTTGCCGCATCATGGGCTGCGGGTAGAACGATCGCATCTCCCACCCTTTGAGGGCGATGCACTGCAATCCAGCATCATTCAGCGCCTGCAATATGCGCTTTCCCTCGTGGTCCTGGTTGACAGCCTGTGCGACCGCAGCATAATACTCTGCAGCCACGGCATCCCGTACCTCCGGTAAAGAGGAGAGCGATTGATAGACCGAGAGTAGGACACCGTTACGACGAATGGCTAGGATAATGTCATACGCGTCGATACCAACCGGTAAGTCCGGTAAAGGTTCTTCACCAAAACTATACCGCAGCAGATGTAGCACATAGTTCTCTTCGTCTTTGAGCATTAGACTCCATATCAGGTTTCGATGAGTAGACATAGTAGACGTGAGGAATCCTTGTTAGATAGGGTTTTTGGCTGAGACGCTTTTCTACAGGGAAAACGCAGGCTTGCCCTTTATGATGAACGATAATCCTAACACCCCAGAATAGCGCCGAAAAGCTCGGGTAATGGCGGCAGATTCGAATTGTCTGTGCCAGCCACCAGCCACGGCCCCTCAACAATCAATTCGACGGGCATGCAGACCAGCAGCATGCCACTAAGGCTTAGTGCAAGTACAACGACATAAGCCCAAAAGGAGGAAGCGTACAAATACTCCCAATTGGGAAGATCGTATAGGTGACTCAGCAATTCCACACGTTCGCCAATTGCGCACCTTGAGCATTCTTAATGTGCATCAGTGAAGAAGCTCTCTAGAGTCACGATCTTTGCTCAAGGAGAACACTCAACCCAGCATGAAACTAAGCATTTGTCTGAACCCGCTTTTAGCCAGCATTGTCAAACGTTAGAAAAATGATTCAGGAATCCCTATCCATGACAAAACAATCGGAATGTACCCTATCCTCAGTACCCCAGTTGGCTCCGTCTCGTGACGAGGCTTCGTGAAAGCGCGGATCCCAAGCATTGAACTCCAGTCACATCCTTGGCATAGCAAAATCCGAATCCCGCCACGGGTTTCTTTCGCAAGAACCACAGTAGGTGAACCACCTCATGGAAATAATCTGAAAGAATTCGAGGATGGCACCACAGCATAAGCGCGGAGCATCCATACAGACGAACTTTTATAACCAAACAGATGCTATCAAACAGGACTTCATCGAAACTTAATATCCAATACAGTACATTCGCCTTCTTTATCTCGAGGTCATTCTCGCGATGCCATACCGACCAATTGGATATCCTTGTTGTTTGACTGTTTAGTGACACTTTATAGTGGGATTGCCGAAAAAATCTATACGATTATTAATGTATAAGCAAGATTAAACCAAGTTACAGATACTATAATGTACGACATCGAAGAAAAGAGCATACACGTATTCGCTTTGAATAGTCTGTCATAGAAGTCTGAGATACAACACCCCATGGTTTACTCGTTACCCAATTAGCGCCTTGAGAAGCACATCAATGTGATACACATAACAAATGGGGCTAGCGGCGTAGAGAGCGCTTTCGTCTGGATACCTGATGATGCTTAAGTGATACTCTCCCTTCGCTGATTCGTAAAGCAACACAGATATGTTTACTGGCCCTGCCTGGCGTACTTGGCCTCGGTGGCCTCCTTGGCGGGGCGCCACCAGGCCTCGTTGGCGCGGT
>ODAJ011937199.1_pt1 | contig 12114 bp, 14 predicted proteins | sample 1539241 | NCBI WGS metagenome assembly ODAJ01 (sample SAMN02144231, study PRJEB22623) | gut metagenome | biome: sheep rumen | host: Ovis aries | place: New Zealand | reverse complement strand
ATGGAATCAATCATAAACAAAAATTTCAGTATAGTCTATGATCTTGAAGATTAGTTTTAATCCTTGTTGTAATGGAATCAATCATAAACATAAGGATAAATTTAACTTTGATCCTGTCAAATTTGTTTTAATCCTTGTTGTAATGGAATCAATCATAAACAATTAAATATGAAAATTAAAGTTTATTATGGAAGTTTTAATCCTTGTTGTAATGGAATCAATCATAAACAATCTATTCTTCAATAAGTTACGAAATAACTATCTTTTTATACCAATTTGTAACTATTTAATATTTCGCTATATACTTCTCAATACTTCTTTTTTTCGCAAATCCCCATGCTTTTTTATGTCAAACACTGGGATTTTGAAGCTACACCATTTGTAACTATCTGTTGTACAACAAGTTAACAAATATGAAATATTCGCAAATGATTTGCTCCTATTTCCTTTTTCGCACTCTTGCGAAAATTGCCTCCATTTTATAATGGTTTTGACTATGCAAAAATAGCAATTTTTCGCAAATCCACCAAATGATTTCGAAAAAATAAGCATTTTCGAAATAAATTCAAAGGAAAAGCTGAAAAAGCACGTATTTTATTTCGCAAATATAAAAAGAATCATTTATCTTTGCAGATAGTATTTATAAAAGTGCTTATTATGGCAGATAATTCAACAAATAGTCACTTTCGCCAGATTATTGATGATTTGGCTTCAGGTATGGAGTATGTCACTTACGAAGATGTCCTGAAGAAATTGAATGAGTCGAATGGTGAAGATGTTTGTCCCAAAATAACTTCTGATCCAAACTATCCTAGTTTAAAAACATTTATAAACAGGGAACTTCGAGGACTTGTTGAATTTAAGAATCAGAAAGATGCTTCCGAAGGCTTTCGATATAAGAAAGACAATTATTTCTATTTTAAACGAGAGAAAGAAAGAAAAACATTAAGAAAGATAGACGGAGAAGCCAAAAAGCTCTTCTTGACTGGAGGATTGCAGATGTTGCTTAAAGATGAGGTCGCAGAGTCACCCTTGATTGAATTAGAATGTATATCTGAACTCAAAAACCTCAGTCTAGTGAAAGTCCTTTACCCCTTTTTGGGTAAATTGGTTATTTCGTTTAAATATCAAACTGGCTATTCCGAGATGCAATCAATAACCATGCACCCCCATTTATTAAAAGAATTCAATAGCCGTTGGTTTTTGTTTGGTTATGTGAGGGAAAATGACAACTATAAAGTCGTGAACTTCTCTATAGACAGAATCGTTTATGGGAAGCCATCAGATATATGGGTATGCCATGAAGAAAAGTTTCAGGCTGCGCCAGAAGGTTTCTATAAGAACTATTTTAAGGATATAGTTGGAGTAACACGAAAGAAAGATGAAGAACCAGTCCTCATTACCATCAAGACGACTGATTATAAAGTGCATAACCTTGTTAAAACAAAGCCCATTCATCACACTCAGAAAGAAACTAGAGAATATGATGAAGAGCAGGGAGGTGAATTTTCAATAATGGTTATTCCCAATATGGAACTTCGCTCCCGACTGTTAGGCTATGGCCCTGGTCTTATTGTTTCAGGAGAGGGGCAATTCCAGGACGAATTCAGAAACGTAGTATTAGCAATGGCAGAATCTTACCATCTTTAACTATTGTATTTCCGAAAACGAACGAAATGAAATTCTGATAATTTCTCACCTGCATCAGTCACGTGTACAATTCGTTCTGTAGTTGATGCCAAGCATGTCACCCCCATGGTTTCTAGTTGTGAGACAACCCTGAACACAAAGGTCATCTCCCCCATGACATGTAGGGTAACGGCTTTATCTTTCGTCATTTCATGCACGATTGCCACGTAATGGTCTGCCATCTGGCTGATCACGCGTTCATCTGCCTCTGGTGGTATTGCCGGGAAGGCAATATCTACTACTCTGCCATATAGTTGTGCTGCTGTCAATTGATCTTCTCCCCAATCAGATGACGGATGGTTAGACAGATTAACAAATATCTTTTCCTTTTCTGTTCTCATCTCTATTTGATAATGGTTTCTAGGATAGTCATGGATTCTTTCAGAGTCTTTATGATGTCCTGGATATTCTTGGAAGTTTCCATTGTGTGAGCAGTGCAATTCCTTAATGGCAGAAGTTGCTTATAGACTTTCCTCAAATCAGGATCGACCATCGAGCGGGATTCTGCATCATAGCCTTTAAGTATTCCCTTGACTCCTTCACGATTATCAAAATCATCCCAGTCTAATTTCTGTGATTCACATATATATGTGATGATCGACTCATTGATAGTCAGAAGAGCCTGAGCATATTTCTTGTGTTCAAGTTGCCATTTTGCAAGTTTTAACTGGAAGACGGAATGTTTCTTTTCATTGACAGGGAAATATTTAATATACTCTCCTACAATTGGGTTGATGATTAGTTCTGGCAATACTGTAGCATATTTTTTCTCTTTTATAGATGACAATCTTTGCGATATGCCCTGAATCGCAAAGAGGTGGTTTAAGTTCATCGTGTTAGAGAAATCATTCAGCAGGGTTGATACTCCCTTATCTTCCTGAGCAATCAGCTTGGATATTTTGTAGGCATTCCCGAACTCTACAAAAGAATATGCGCCTGTAATCCAGTCGTTCACATCCATTGTCGCTTTCAGGTCAATGATAGGCGCAAAGCCTAATTCCTTGCTCATCTCTAGCATTCCGTAATGGATATGTGAGATGGTTATATCTTTTTGGCTGACATTTTTAAGATAAATGAGCAGGTTCATGATAAATAGAGGTAGCGAGCGGAAAGAATGCGTCACGTCAACTATTAGTTCATCGTGATTATTCAGATACTTCTGGATACCAAGGATGATATTTGTATTCTCTCTGATTTCCTGTTCGGTTATTCCGTATTTGATGAGTACAATCTTGGAATCATTGCCAATTGACTGCTCTATCACTTCCTGGTGAGGAACAACCAGTTCTGAAAGATGATTCGCCTTCTCACATGCCTCAGCAATATCAAAATAAAACGTCTCATCTTCAGACTTGCCTGCCTTAACGTTAAACCAGCGATACACTTCTTCCCACATGGAATGGACAGTACCTATCAGTATAACCTTGTCTATCTGATAGTACTCTTTTAAGGCAGCAGACACAAATGGATAGTCACCTAAGTCTGCATCTCCCAAATGATAGCGGGCAGTCTTATAAGTTCGAGTCTCCTTAGACTCAAAAGGTCCAGTACCCAAAAATGAAATTAATACTTTTCTTGCCATACTTTTTCTATAGTTATTATTTCTGAGTGCAAAGATAATCAAAAATTTAGAATAAAAGAAATAATCCTTGTTATAATGGAAACGTGATACACCTTATAATGTGTATATGTTTGTATATCTGTGCGTTACGAAGCAATTTAAGAATAAAAAATGAGATATTGGTAGCTCTACTCCCAGCAAATCCACCATTTTTTTAATCCTGTCAAAGAGCACTTTTAAATTTCAAAGAGACATTTGCTTAATTCAACCCCAAATCATTGAGTAACCTTTCTGCCTGATTATCACCTATTGCCTTGATAAGATCTTTGCGCTTGCCTCGAATGTTTTTTAATTCCTTAGGTGATAGATTCTTAGCCTCTTGCAAGAAAACTGCATATTCTGTATCTCCAAATGCATTTCCCGACTGTTTCAACCACTTTGTCAAAGTTCCAATCAGGTTTCCTGCAGAAGTTTTACCCTTGACAACTTCCGCCAAAGGCTGGCTGAATTTCAGAGCTGTAGCCACCTCTTCGCCTTTGCGATAATCTTCCAGATTCTTCGCATTCTTGGATTTCTCAAACCACGTTTTAAAATCTGCATTGTCAGGATCAAAAGCCAATGCTTCCTCAGCTTTTAAGATGGCCTCATCCCACTGATTATTGTTGTAAAGGCTTTGAATCTGTACCAAGAGTTCTTGACAAGCCTCCTGCTTTTTGACTTCCTCTTCGCGTGCAATCTTGCGCTTTTGCTCCTCTTCCTGCTGCTTCATTTTTGCTGCTTCTCGCTCTCTGATTGGAGCCACGATGCTTTCTATAATTTCAGCATGTTCCGCATGAAGATCCTCTTCTCTCTTGGATAATTCCTCTGCATTGAGTGCTCTGAGTTTTACAAAGCCCATCAATTGCAGTTGTCCGTTGTATTCAGCAGTCTTTCTCGACTTATATTTCTTCTTGCCAGCATTTCTGTTCTCAGTCCAAATGCCAGTCTGGTCATAATCTTCGTATTGCCAATCGCCAGTGATGGAATGGAAGCCTACGCCAGCAGACATTTTTAACAGACAACATGAATCGTCTTCAGGGATCATATCCAACAGCGCATTCACATTATCAATCAGCTCGTCTGAACGTTCAGCACTATATTTTTCAAAGAAGGCTTTCTCTTTTTGCAGATATCCTTTAGTCACCTGATTAATGATATGGAACAGACCACGAATATCGCCCTCTAAGAGTTGTACTTTCTTAGCCTTATGAGAAATGAACTTATCGCTATTTTCAGCCAAGACCTCAAACGCTTTACCAGCCATAGCTATCGAACCAAGTCCCTTCTGACCAGGAGCCACGCATTCATAAAGCGTATTAAAACCGTTAGGGCGATAACTGCGATTGGTCTCCGACATAGCGTGCTTCCAGCCTCCCGTCCATTGGGTACCATCCTTCTGCAAATTAAAAAGCTTGGTGTTTACAAGAACGGTCTTTGGCATTTCGATATCAGCTATACGGACAAATCGCATCAGATCCGTTCCGTCTTTCATGTTGCCGAACACTTCTTCGTTTGACTTTTCGTTCTCACGAAGGTGATGGAACAAAGCGGATCGCACGGAACCTTTGATAGAGCTGCCTGCTACAACGGGCTTATCGTAGAACTGAGTGCGAAGAAATGACTTGATGGCATTGGCTGTAGTAACAGGCGATTGGAACACTTGTTTTGACACACTTTCCAGTTTGTTGCCTAATAACTGGCTAATGCCTTTCTCATCTGAATGCTCAAACAGACTTGTCAATTTGTCGATATCCACACCTTGTTCTACGGCTTTCTTGATGTCAAGGATATAGACCTTACCATCTTTCTGAATATAGTCTATGCCACGCATCCAGTCATTGTCATTGCCAGCACCAACTGACAACGGGGTGATAACTTCCAGTTCTATCGCATATTTCTTATCTTCCATATACTTCTAATTATTTCAACTTGATAGGTACCATAATAGACTTTCCGCATCTCCAGATGGGATGATCAGGCGTCAGTTCGCCAATCTCAGGTCTTAAATCCACAATCTTGCCTATGATATGGCTAGGCTCGTTTGTTTTAAAGAATACAGATCCAGGAAGGAAACCATAGATAGCATTCTTGCGGAGCGTGGTGAATGGATAAGTTGTAATCCAACCTCCTCTGCGTGTGAAGTCATAGGCAACGTTGTCTGAAGCCAGAAGTTCTCCCAGTTGTTCTTTTGACTCTGGTATCAGAAGTGATAAAGCAATTTGATGATCGGCATCTTCTGGTATATTCAGACTCAGACTATCTGATGTGTATTCAAAGAATCCGAAGCCGACGTTCCTGTCTGTGCCAACACCTTCAATGGCGAGTAGGTTCAGGGCCTTCTCCAATAATTCCGTATCACCTTCTGCAATGAAATAGAGACCTGATTCATAACGGAATATAACCTTATCCACATAATAAGGTTTGGCATCTTCATCGCCCGTCCTGCTATTTAATGTCACTCTTTGCGACACTTCAGACATAACAAATTCCTTGGAGCCATTAGTGTCTTCAGGTAATGCACGCTTTGTCAGGTAAGACTCTTGGATATATGGGACATACTCACTGGAGCCATCAAACAGTCTGACGCCTGTCAAAACGTTACTATATAGCTCGGAATCTATCCACTGTATTCGTTTCACCTTCTTGGCCATTGACACATCAGCAAGTTCTGACAGGCTTGCCTGCATAGGCATTGGCAGGAAATAGATGGGGTTGTCATCTTTCCCTCGCTGGAAATAGGGGAACAGACTGCTGATTGCGAACCCCAAATCTCCATCTTCAGGCATCGCGACGCCCGTCTTTGCCAAGCATGATGTAAGGGCAGCATATAGCGTATCAGACTGAATGGTCTTCATACTATTGCTCTCGTCCTCATGCCTGTCTGCGATGTGCAATGGTGAGGTGAAATGCAACTTGAATATTTTATATGTTGCTATTGCCATATTACTTAAGCTTTCCAGTCGTTAGCATCAGATAATTCAGTCTTCTCAAGCTCAGCGAACTTGATTTGTCCGTATCCGCGAGAACCACTGCCTCCAAGATAGTCATTCTCCAAAAGTCGGATTCCCTTCTCGAAGAGCGCCATAAGTTCTTGTTCATTATCATCATCCCAAATGTTCAGTACAAATTCTGCATTGAAAACGGCTCCCGCGGGAACACGCTCCGACTGTCTGGGATGCTCTGCTACACCTTTAGTGCGATCAATCACATTTTCCCATTTGTTCTCAGTATAAGGCATGTCAAGATTATCACAAGCCAGCAGAGCCTCTTTTGATTCTTTGCTCAGAATGGCATCCCTAACTATCAATTTTGAAGGTTTGTTGTCCGTGTTTAGAGTTCTGCTTTCCGTTATTCCAAACAGGTTGTTCACTTTCTGATCCATACCCACCTTAGGAGCACCTGCTGCCTGCTCAAGCAAGCAACGCATTTTGCCCTTCAGCGAACTCCCAGGAATATAGGGTTCGTTACCTCTTGTGGCCAACTTGATAACCGGGTTGTCAATACCACCGATTTCAACATTATCACTGCTGCCTCCAATGTGCAAACCTGTTACTAAGGTTATTGAGGTCTGAATCTTTATTTTCTTTACTAATTTTTCCATTTTTCAATCATATTAAAGTAGGTGATTACTTTTTCTCTGCGGATTTATGATAGGCAACAATGGCCTCAAAAGCCGTAATGAAATTCTTAAATGCCTTAGGCTTATCTGTTGAAGCCTCCACTTTGTCAATAGCATCAGCCATAACCGAGTAGAAATCTTCAATTTTCTGATATTTTCCCTTTCTACCATTTTGTTTAGCACGGCCAACAGCGTAAGCAAGTTTTGGCTTCAGCATGACGAATTCTGTATCGTCATACCCCGTCATCTGCTGGCGTTTCACCTCTCCAAAAAACTTTCGGAGCTGGCTCGTTGTCAGAGGTTCTGCCTGATCTTCCTTTTCTGCAAGATAATTGCCAAATTTCTCTGCAAATTGAACAGTAACATCTGTTACTTTCTCTTGGATTTCCTGTTTGGAAATCATGTCGTTTTTATCCCAACTCATATAATCTTGTTTTTAATTATTGTTGTCCCTTAATAATAATTCAGCCCATCTGGCAGCCAGAGCTATCAATTCCAGATTCCGACCTTTTTTATAGTCAATATCTTTATCTCGAAGTTGACGGCAGAAAGCGCATACTTCTTCATTTGGCTTATATCTGTTGATAAAGCGAGTAAGATAATAGCTGATGTGCCAGATATAACTGAAATCTTCAGGTTTACCTTCTCTCCTGCGGACTTTATTCTGATCTGCAATGGAGGCGTATAACATGATCTTATGAAGAAGACTCTTACTAAGGCCATACTTTTCTATTAGCGTCGAGAACTGGTAACAGTATCCTTTCACGAAATCAAACTCATCCTTCCATGAGATCGTTTTACCTAATAGGCTGAAGGCATTTTTCTCTCCATTCCGGAACTGCTTGGCTGCATCTTCTGCTTTACCAGCAAGCTCTGCTGCTTTAGCTATGGGGTATTTTGGATTTACAACAACCATTCCTCCTGAGATGGTGATTCCATCTTTACTGAAACGGGTATCGACTTCTTTATGAATACGTTCTGCGAAGTCGGTTACCTTATCCCATCTACCTACGACAAACAGATCATCGCCACCCGCATAGATGATATTCAGATATTCGCGGAATTCTTTTTCCTGCTGAATCTTTACCGTCTCTTTTTCAAAGAATTCTACTAACCGTTTTGAAAAAGCCTTGTATTCCTGAATAGACTTAAATCCCACTACGAATCGTTTACCAAGTCCATCAACATCCATTCGGAGTATGCCCAATTTAGTATCTCCAGCATAGTCTTCAAATGTCTTGAAGTGTTGTAGGTCGCGTAATTCTTCACCTAACTGGATTTGTTCTTTTACCGAAGGCAGAATATACATATCTTCTAATTTCACACAATCAGGAGACTCTATGCCTGTCACAGCACAAACCTTCGTTTGTCCTCCTACGGGCAAAGGCTCAAAGAAATCTTGATAACTATCAATCAGTAGATCCTTGAATTTCTGACTTTTCTGATGATGGAAATCAGCATTAACAGCTTTCCATAGGCAGCCAGGTTTCTGATTCTTTTTCTCTTCACAATCAACTGTTCCATCAGCATTCTCTGTAAATGGAGTATAACTGATGTTGATTCCCAATTGTCCCATGTGCTCTTTCCACAATTCTTGTTTAACTTGCTGAGAGCATTCGTCGATTGCTTTCCTTATCTCAAGGCTGTTGTCCGTCAAGAGATAAAACTTGCCACCAGAGTTATAAATGACTTCCACATGCTTTGCTCCAGCCTGATTCACGGCATCTTTTATCTTCTTGCAGACATTATCCATGTATTGCTGAAGATAGAAAGAACGCCCCTTCAGACTGACAGCGGCTTTCTTCGATGAGATGTTGTAGAGGAACTTCTGGATACCAGATAGGTCTCCGCCTACAAATAGTTGTTTATACTCTTGTTCCATTGATAGTTATTTAGTTATTATCTTTCTTCTCCAAATGTACTATTCCGTATCCTATGCTGGCATTCTTGCCTACTCCCACATTGTTCGGGATAGTTAGGTTGCAATTGAAATCGGCGTTGAATGCAGACATACCAATACCTTTATTATATAATATGTATGGATCACTCAACTGAGTGATTTTAACAATCAGCTCCTGATCCAGATGAATATCCAAGCCTTTGAGCATAGACAGAAGATTCGCTTTAAGTATATTTTCCAACAATGCAATCTTCTCCACCAATCCTTCAGTATTCTGATAAAGCTGGTAGTTCTTAGGATTCAGTGGCAACCATCGACTAATATGATATTGAAACGTATCTTCCCAGGTCTGAATAAGGAGTCTGGCTGGCTGTACTCGTCTTGTACTCCATTTAATCTCTCGGTTTCCAATTTTCAAAGTATCGCTTGTCTCAGTCAGGAACTGACCTATCAAATCTGCTCCTTCTTCTACACAGACAATAGCAGCTCTTCCGCCTAAGCGTTTATACTGTATCAAGGGATAGGAATATCTAAATTTGTCATCATCCAAATGATTATGGAATAACAGATTTGCCTTCTCGCCGAGGCTATTGAGAACTGCCCCTCGAAAGAGCGGAACCTCCTTTTGATGGATTTCCGCATCTGTTTGTATAGTTAGAGTTCGTATATATTTAGCCATTGGTAATCAAATTTGTGAGGTCAAATATACAAATTATTTATATAATGGCATGCAGAGACTTCCAATTTTTTGCAATAATTAATATTCAGAGCCCTTTTCATTACTCGTTGATGGTGTTGTCATCGCTCCCTTTTATTGCGATATTCCACTTCTATTTTCGCCTTATACGACTTTACGTTGATCAGATCCTGAAGCGTCCAGTGGCAATGGTCTATCATGTTATGAACGCCATAGATGATGTTCAGATTTGCTGTCTTCTCCCGATCCATATGTTCATTCCAGTTGTCAGGCTGTTCAGCCATATAGAGCATATTCATTTCTGTATTATTTTCGTTTATTCCGTAAGGCTTGTCTGCTGATTCGAATATCACTTCATGGGCCACACCATATCTGTAAAGACCAGAGTGCTCAGGCATCTGAAGAATCTCAGAAAGATAGTCACTCATATGACTACCATACTCCCATCCCTCCATCTCCATATCGTCGACATAGAGCATGCCAGTCACATTGAACTCTTTGTCGTCAGGACAATTAGCCAACAGATGATTATACGTATCGAGCGCCAGATTGCGCATATCGATAAGCGCCTGTTTCATCTTTTCGTTCATAGCCACCAGCTTTGCGATGAATTCATCATTCCAGACGATGCTTTGATGCATCAGCCTCCATCGCTCCATCAACAGAGATTCTATTTCGTCTGAGGTCTTATCATCGTTGGCTCCCTTCTCGTATAGCTCAACGATACGTTCTTCTATTTTTCTAATATCCATAGTCAATATCATTTTATCTCATACCTCATCATCGTCCTCTTTGCCGTTGATGAGTTTCAGCATTTTCGAGACATAACCCTTGTGAGCATAGAGTTGCTTGAAACGATGCACATTGTTAGGTACGATTTCTATACGTCCATCATCAGTCTCATGAATCACAAGATCCAATAGCCCAATAATATGTCCAGCCTTAGCGATGGTGATGCCATATTTGTCAGCCAAAGCCTTGCGCCCTATATAATAAGTAATGTCGCGAATACTCCTTGGACTGATATCATCAAGACTAATAATAGGATAATTTTGACGAATAGCAGCAATCAGGCCATCCTTCTCAGGCAATCTTGCACTCACCCCAGGCCAAGCAATAGCACTAAAATCCACATGACCGTTCTTTGCAGGCTGAGGCACTCGGTTAGATCCCATCCGAGCCAAGTCTGCCTTCATCCTGCTAACAACCTCAGGAGCCAATCGCTCCTCATCCAATTTCTTTATCAGATGTTCTGGAACAGGCTTTTCGCAGATTTCTATCAACGTTCTTCCTTCGCCATTAATATCTCCATTGCCAGAAGGCTTTATATTATCAATGTTCATACCTTATTAGTATTATATAATCAAGAATTCACATTGCAAAAGTATACATTCTTTCTTGAACGACCAAGTGTTATGATGAATAGAATGGTAACAGTTTTCGAAGAGAAGTGTTACCATTCTATTTGAATAAATAATTGTATCTTTCAAAAAAGCGCCGTATCTTTGCACCCAGAAATCGAAGCATAGTGCTGAGATATAATCCAAAACATCATAAATATGAATTGGAGCGTTTTCTTAAGCATCGTGGTTGCTGTTGCTGATGTTCTGTTGAAGAACATGGGCGAGGGAAGCAAATAGATTGTTTCCTATTTCCATAAGCCTAAAGTGCTGTTAGGCAGTGGACTTGTCAAAGACAAGAATTAAGTACAGCACGTGTTACTAACAAACTAAAACAATAACTCATGTATTGGAAGTTAGCTCTTTCTATAGCCATTACGGTTATTCAGGTGTTAGTTAGCACCGCAGACAAGAGGGGTTAAGACCTCCTTGTTATCCGCCACTCCTAAGTGTTGCAGAAGTGTCGGGCTTGCCATTGCGAGTGAGTAAGAGCACACAAGCTACTAACCATTAACACGTGAATAAACCACAAAAATCCGACAGCAGAAATGTTGCCGGATTTTTTACCTTGTTAAGATGAAAGTTCATACATCCTGGAATCGTGAAAAAATCAATCATTATCGATGGATTCGTTCCAGTCTTCCATACGCTCTTGGTAATCTTCGTCTGATTCACCTTGGCAACGACCCCAACCAGGATAGCAGTCATCATTTCTTCGATTTCTTCTTGCCATAATTCAATATTTTTAAATAATTATTCTATTTGAAGAGTTTCTTTATTCCAATAATCACATTGCCCAACAGTCTTCCTGTAGTCTTGTTGCTTCCACAATGCGGGCATGGGACTCCTGCTGAGGGAAGACGAATCACTCCATCGGAGAGAGTGAACTTCTCTCCACATGACAAGCAACGGTAATATCTTGGATGAAACATAGCTCTTTCTGTTTTTAGTTATTATTTTATTGTGGCAAAGATAGGGATTTTTTTTGAATCGACAAAGCATTTACTCACTTTTTTCATATCACGGAAAAATATTTCTATGTTATACACTCATTGAAATCATATAGCAAACTCCCAAAGCAAACAGATGTCTGTATTGCCATAAGGCTGGGGTTCCCGGGTAGAATTCTTCTTCAGTGAGAGGAATTGACATGATGGCACATGCGCCCCAGAGCAATGCTGTATAGGAAAAGATTCTGGGGACACCTGC
>ODAJ012047051.1_pt1 | contig 12117 bp, 9 predicted proteins | sample 1539241 | NCBI WGS metagenome assembly ODAJ01 (sample SAMN02144231, study PRJEB22623) | gut metagenome | biome: sheep rumen | host: Ovis aries | place: New Zealand | reverse complement strand
TCAAAATAATTTACGGTCAGAAAGGTAATTACAAGCATGGCAAGACATGCATTTATAATCCTCTTCGGTTTGAATGCTTCCTTTAAAACGGCCCTGACTGCTTTCAGAATCAGGCGGATGATTGTTTTCATACGGCTGTCCCCCTGTTACAATTGCGACCATACTATTATAAAGTATTTTTTTAAAATGATAAAGACATAAAATAAGCCACACGCGATGTGTGGCTTAGATTATCATTAGTTGTTGTATTTACGCTTTCTTGCTGCTTCGCTCTTTTTCTTGCGCTTTACAGAAGGCTTTTCGTAGTGTTCTCTTTTACGAATTTCCTGCTGGATACCAGCCTTTGCGCAGCTTCTCTTAAAACGACGTAATGCGCTGTCTAAGGATTCGTTCTCTTTTACTTCTACTCTAGACATATCTCAACCCTCCTCCCAGTTTGTGAATTGTGCAATAACTGTTCGGGTATTTCCAAAAAAATGCACATTCCTTATTATACTGATTTTTCAAAGTCCGTCAAGTTTTTTCTTGATTATTCGTATGTATCCGGCACATATACGGAAAGACCGATGTACTTGTCTTCGTTCATATCGCCAAAGCAACGGCTTACGGATAAATCGTAAAGGTAGTCGAATTCATACCAGCACCTATAAGTAAGCTTCCATAATTCACTGGTGTCATAGTCAAAACCGTCGTCCGGATCTCCAAACTCACTCGTGTAATGTTCAATCATGGCATTATACGTTGCGGATTTATCTCCGGTGCTTCTGAACTGGACATTTTTTACGAGTCCGGATTCGTTAAAATCGATTTCCATCGAATCAAAGTAGAACGTATATCCGTACAGTTCTACCGGTTTCTGGGAAGAATCGAATTTCACAATCCACCAGGGACTTGCGGTATCCTGTCCTTCTTTTGAAACGGAATAGGACCCGAAATTCTCGGAAAGCCAGTATTCTGCAACATTTTCGTCACAGCCGATGACACCGTCCACTACGGTATAAGGATGGCTGGCAGACCCGGCGTCCGGATTACTGTAAGATCCCGGTGCCGGCTCGCTGGAAGCCACAGTGTAACCGGGAGTGACCGGATTCGTCGTGACCGGATTCGTCGTGTTCGGAGTTTTGGATGCACTTCCGATCGCCGCAAAAATAATAATCAGTAAAAGGATAAAAACCGGAATGATTACAACGGCTACGCCGGCGATGATAACGACAGGAATCCACCATTTCTTTTTCTTGGGTTTTGTCTCAGCACTCTGTGTGCTTACAGGTGTGGGAGCAGATGCAGTATTCTGCGCGGGTGCGGATGCATACTGTCCCTGTGCTGGATATCCGGAATTCGGAATCTGCTGACTCGGAGTGATTTGCTGGCTCGGCATAATCTGCTGAGACGGTGCAATCTGCTGACTCGGCATAATCTGCTGAGACGGTGCAATCTGCTGACTCGGCATGATCTGCTGCGACGGCGTAACAGCTGCCTGGACGGGCGTAGCTGCCGGTGCTGCGGGAGCCGTAAATTCAATCCGGTTGGTTGCTCCGCCGGCCGCCGCAGCTGTTGCGGCGCTTACTGACGAAGCTCCGAGAATTCCCTGCTTAAATGCCGTCATGGACTGGTAACGGTCACCTGCCTGCACGCTTAATGCCTTCAGGATGGCATCTTCAGCCTTCGGATCGATGGCAACGCCGAGTGCGCTCGGCGGAACCAGATCATCCTCATCCAGACGTTCCACGGAGTCGGGCGGACGTTTTCCGGTCAGTGCAAAATAGAAGGTTGCACCGAGTGCGTAAACATCGGTGAAAGGTCCCTGTTTTCCGTGTCTGGTATACTGCTCTTTCGGCGCAAAACCGTGCTTTAATACAACGTCAAGGCTTCGGCTCTTATCTCCGAGGCTGTATCTTGCGGCACCGAAATCGAGTAATTTTATGATGCCTTCGTTTGTAATATAGATATTATCGGGAGTTACGTCACGGTGAATGATTCCCTTGCTGTGTACCACAGCCAGTGCATCCATAATCGGAAGCAGAACGTTCTTTGCCTCCTCAAAGGAAATTTTACCGCCTTTGGAACGGATATACCGGTCAAAGCTTGTTCCTTCCACATAATCCATTACAAAATATGCGGTCCCGTATTCCTCAAAATAGGTGTGAATACGCACAATATTCTGATTGCCGATAAACTGGGCCAGTGTTTTGGCTTCGTCTAAGAAGCAGGTTTTTCCGTAAGTGTAGCTTTCCCCTCTCTCGCCGGTAAACGGAGTAACAATTGTGGCATTTGTACGGGTTGCCATGCTGTCCGGGAAAAATTCCTTTACGGCAACTTTACTTCCGTTTTTGTGGTCCACGGCTTCGTAAGTGATGCCGAATCCGCCCTGTCCGAGGACTTTTTGAATGACATATTGTCCCGCAAGTACCGTGCCGGCCGGAAGGGCCAGAGGATACTTATTGTCTGTGTCTCCCACTTTAAAATCTCCTCGCTGTCTTTATCGAATTATTGAATCTGACCTGCAAGCACAGCCTCAGCTTCGGCAATTGCATCCGGAATGCCTGCCGGATTCTTGCCGCCGGCCTGTGCCATATTGGGACGTCCGCCGCCACCGCCGCCGACCTTGCCGGCAATCGCTTTGATTAAGTTGCCTGCATGAGCTCCCTTCTTCTGTGCTTCGTCGGTCGCCATAACCACCATGTTGACCTTGCCGTCTGCCTCGGAAAGAAGAACGACAACACCCTCACCGATCTTATCCTTTAAGGAATCTCCCAGATCACGGAGTCCGTTCATATCAACGCCGGGAACCGCGGTAGCAAGAAGTTTGACTCCCTTAACTTCTTTCACACTGTTCATAACGTCTCCAACCGCTTCCTTGGCCGCTTTGCTCTTTAAGGACTCAATCTCTGCGTGCATGGATTTTATCTCGGCATTCATATGCTCAAGTTTGCCTGCAAGTTCCGCCGGCTGCGATTTTACAACCGCACAGGCAGAGAGGAACAGTTCTTCCATCTTCTGATAATATGCCATCACGTTGTTTCCGGTAATGGCTTCGATACGACGAACGCCGGCAGCCACACCGCTTTCGGAAAGGATTTTAAAGAATCCGATATCCGCGGTATTCTTTACATGGGTACCGCCGCAGAATTCTTTGGAATCGCCCATGATGACAACGCGAACCTTTTCGCCGTATTTTTCACCGAAGAGTGCCATTGCTCCGAGTTTCTTCGCTTCTTCGATGTTGCAGACCTTGGTTTCAACCGGGTAAGCAGCCGAAATCATGGCATTGACTTTCTCTTCCACCAGTTTCAGTTCCTCTTTTGTTACGGCCTGGCCGTGGGAGAAGTCGAATCTGGTACGGTCCGCATCCTGATAGGAACCGGCCTGCTCCACGTGATCACCCAGGACTTCCTGCAGAGCCTTCTGCAGCAGGTGGGTTGCGGAGTGATTCCTGCAGGTGCTCTGTCTGGTCTTTACATCAACCTGAAGGTTTGCCACACTGCCGTTTGCAATAAAGCCTTCCTCGCAGATACCGATATGGCCGACTCTGTCTTTGGCAAGCTTCACGGTATCGGTTACCTTAAATACGCCGTCTGCGGTTTTAATCACACCGATATCCCCCTTCTGGCCGCCCATGGTGGCATAGAAAGGAGTTTTTGCAACAATTACGGTTCCGGTCTGTCCCTTTTTTAGTTTATCGGTCAGGCTTTCCTCGCCGCCGATTGCAAGGATGGTTTCCTCGCCGCTTAAGGTTTCGTAACCGGTAAATTCCGTTTTAATCTCATCGGAAAGACTTTCGAATACATTCGAACCTGCCGTGGATTTCTGGGAGAAGCTCTGTCCCTCACGGGCTTTCTGCTTCTGCTCTTCCATGGCGGTTTTAAAACCTTCGCCGTCTACCGCAAGGCCTTCTTCTCCCGCAAGTTCTTCGGTTAATTCAAGAGGGAATCCGAAGGTGTCATAAAGATAAAATGCATCCTTGCCGTCTATCTGCTTTGCTCCCTTTTCCTTTACGGCATCCAGAATCTTCTTGTATTCCTTTAATCCGTTCTCGAGTGTGCTTTCAAAACGTTCGATTTCCTTCTTCAGTTCTCCGAGAATCCACTCTTTGTTCTTCGGAAGCAGAGGATAACTTTCGTTGTATATTTCGTCAATGTAAATGGTTGCAATGCGAAGGATGTCTTCCTTCTTAAGACCCAGCATTCTTGCATGACGAACCGCGCGACGAATCAGGCGTCTTAAAACATAGCCCGCTCCGGCGTTGGAAGGAAGCAGTCTTGCTTCATCACCGATTAACATGACGGAGGTTCTGGTATGATCTGCCAGAATTCTCATGGAACGGCTGAAATTGTCGTCCGCATCATAACTCTTGCCGGAAGCCTTCTCGATATCGGCAATTACCGGCGCGAAAAGGTCGGTTTTATAAACATCCTTGGTACCGTTTAAGAAAGCTAAGTTTCTCTCAAGCCCCCATCCGGTATCCACGTTTTTCTGCTTTAAGGGAATTAAGGTACCGTCTTTTAATTTTTCGTACTGCATGAAAACGTCGTTTCCAAGCTCGGTGTATTTACCGCAGCTGCATCCGGGTCCGCAGTCCGGTCCGCAGTCCGGCTTGTCGGCAACATAAAACATTTCGGAGTCCGGTCCGCAGGGTCCGTACTCAAGTCCCCACCAGTTGTCGTCAGCCGGAAGATAATAAATATTCTCTTTTTTAAATCCGGAAGCGATACGATACTGTGCACCTTCCTCATCACGGGGTGCATTCTCGTCGCCGGCAAAAACGGTAGCTGCAAGATGATCGGCATCAAATCCGAACACTTCGGTCAGAAGTTCATAGCTCCATTTGCAGCGTTCTTCCTTAAAATAGTCACCCAGGCTCCAGCTTCCCAGCATCTCAAAGAAAGTCACATGGCTCTTATCGCCCACGGAATCGATATCGTTGGTACGAACACAGCCCTGCACGTTGCAGAGTCTGGTTCCCATGGGATGTTTTTCCCCGAGAAGATAAGGCATTAAGGGCTGCATACCCGCTACATTAAAAAGGACACCGGTGGATCCGTCTGATACCAGGGATACGGCGCCTACATCCACATGGCCGCGGGCTATGTAGAATTCTTTCCAGGTCTTTCTCAGTTCGTCTGAAGTAAATTGTCTCATTTTGATATATCTCCTTCTAAGGCATATGCCTGTAATATCTCAGTCGGTAAATACCTGTGTCCAGTAATAACCGTAGGTGCCGTCCGGATTATACGTAAATCCGATTCCGATTTTATTAAAACCGGGATTTAACAAGTTCGCACGGTGTCCTTCGGAATTCATCCATGCATTGAAAGCGGCATCCACGGAAGGATATCCGGCAGCAATGTTTTCACCGGCCGTTCCGAATGCCACACCGCTGTCTGTCAGGACCGTAAAACAGCTTCTTCCGTCCGGTCTCGTATGATCGAAAACCGTAACGATTTCATCGGCTCGCACCTTGGCAAGGGCACAAAGTGTCGGATCCAGTGTAAGTGCACCAAGTCCCGCTTCGGCACGTTTCTGATTGATCATCTCAATCATGCGTGCTCCGGCATTGGCTTCTAAATCGGCAACGGAATTCTGCCTTTGTTCCTCTTCGGCGCGCTTTTGTTCTTCAATCTGTTTCTGGCGTTCTTCCTCGGCACGTTTTTCTTCTTCCTGCCTTTGTTTTTCCGCCTCTTCTTTTTTCTTCTTCTCTTCTTCGGCCTTCTTCTTTTCTTCTTCGGCCTTCTTTGCCTTCTCTTCTTCCTCTTTGCGGACTCTTTCTTCCTCTTCGGCCTTTTCTTTCTCTATACGTTCCTGCCGCTCTTTTTCCTGATTCTCGCGACGGATTTTCTCCGCTTTCTGTTCCGGTGTAATTTCGTTCGAACCACCGTCGGATTTCTCTTTTCCGTCCCCGGATTTTTCTTTTCCGTCATCGGAGGAGTCTTTGGAATCCTCTTTTGTCCCGTCCTTTGAAGAACCGTCTTTGGAAGAACCCTCTTCGGATGAGGCTTCTTCGGATGAACCTTCTTCGGATGAAACGTCCTCTGAAGTGTTTTCTTCGCCTTCCGATACCGCTTCCGAATTCTCCTCCTCTGCCTTGGCAAGTATTTCGGAAGAAACGTTTGCTTCTTCCGGAATTGCATCGGCCAGAGCCTGCAAGGTATCCTTCAGGACCGCAGAAAAACTGCATCCGCATAAGTATACGGACGTTATAACAACACATGCAAAAACAAAAAGTCGTTTCCTCATATGCCAAACCCCACAATAACACATTATAACCCTATTTTGTAATTATAGTATTTTTGGCCCGCAAACGCAATGATTTAGCATGCAAAAACGACCGGCTCTTAAGAGCCGGCCGTTTGCCATTGTTAAAAATATCAGAAAGTTTTACTGACTTCAAACCTGATTACTTGTTGTTCCAGGCATTGATGTCATGAACGGTTCTCTTCACATAAGAGGTGTGAAGAATGTGATGTGCTTTCTCACCGCAAGGCTCACCTAAGTACTCAGCGTAAAGCTTCTGTACGGAAGGATTTTCATGAGACTTACGAATCGGCATGCTGTCGTCATAGCCGTAAAGTACGGAAGCACGTTTTGCACGGTAATCCTCAAAGTTACGAACCTTTGCAGGTACCTGAGGCTGTCCGCCGCCGTTGATGCAGCCGCCCGGGCAGGCCATGATTTCTACGAAAGTATAATCTGCTTCGCCTGCGCGGATTTTATCCATGATTACCTTGGCATTGGTAAGGCCGGATGCGATTGCTACCTTAACACTTACGCCGCCTGCGGTATAGGTAGCTTCCTTGATGCCTTCGAATCCACGAACTTCCTTGAACTCGATGGGGCTGTCATTGGTTTCGCCTGTCAGTTTCCAAACCGCGGTACGAAGAGCTGCTTCCATAACACCGCCGGTAACACCGAAAATAACTGCTGCACCGGTACTCTCGCCCATGGGATCGTCAAATTTTTCATCGGGAAGAGCGGTAAAATTGATGCCGCATCTCTTAACAAGACGTCCGAGCTCTCTGGTGGTCATGGTGTAATCCAGATCGGGAACGCCTGCTGCGGACTGGTCGTCACGACCGATTTCGAACTTCTTTGCGGTGCAGGGCATAACGGATACGGATACGATGGACTTGGGATCCCAACCCATCTTCTCTGCATAGTATGTCTTCAAAAGACCGCCGAACATCTGCTGAGGGGACTTGCAGGAAGAAAGATGCTCAAGCTGATCGGGATAATAATGCTCCGCATACTTGATCCATCCGGGTGAACAGGATGTAATCATCGGAAGAACGCCGCCCTTGGTTACTCTTTCAAGTAATTCGTTTGCTTCTTCCATGATGGTAACGTCTGCTCCAAAATCGGTATCAAATACTCTTTCGAATCCGATTCTTCTAAGTGCTGCAACCATCTTTCCTTCTACCGGAGTACCGATGGGCAGATCAAACATTTCGCCCAAAGCTGCACGAACCGCGGGAGCTGTCTGAACTACAACGTGCTTCTCGGGATCTGCGATAGCTTCGAGAATCTTGTCTGCATCGGATTTTTCATAAATCGCACCAACGGGGCAAACCGCGATACACTGTCCGCAGCTTACGCAGGAGGTGTCGCCGAGACCCATTCCGAAAGGAGAAGAAACTTCGGTGATGAATCCACGGTTGTTTGCGCCGATTACGCCGATGCCCTGAGTCTTCTCGCAGGCAGCGATGCAACGACGGCAGTTGATACATTTGTTGTTGTCACGTACCATATGTGCAGCGGAATCGTCGATTTCGAATTCGTTTGCAATACCCTTGTACATATCAACATCTTCTACGCCCATTTCCTGGCAGAGTGCCTGTAATTCGCACTTACCGGAACGTACGCAGGATAAGCACTTCTTGTCATGATCGGAAAGAATCAGTTCAAGAGTTTTCTTTCTGTAGCCTAAAACCTTCGGGGTGTTGGTATAAACCTTCATACCCTCGGAAATAGGATATACGCAGGAAGCAACAAGTCTTGCTCCTCTTCCTTCGTCTGCTTCAACCATACAGATACGGCATGCGCCGATTTCATTGATATCTTTTAAATAACAAAGAGTAGGGATATCGATACCTGCAAGTTTGGCAGCCGCAAGAATGGTAGAGCCTTTCGGAGCTTCACATGCAATACCATTAATAGTAATATTTACGGTTTCCATTCTTTTTCCTCCTAAAATTTCTCTTCTTTACTTCTTGGAAATAGCTGCAAACTTACATGTACTCATACAAGCACCGCACTTCACGCACTTAGCGGAATCAATTGCCATGGCGGGAAGCTTCTTTCCGGGAGCGATGTAATCGGTCTTGCTGATTGCGCCTGCAGGACACTGTCTTGCGCACATTCCGCATCCGATACATTTTTCCTTGTCGATACTGAAGGAAAGAAGATCCTTACATACGCCTGCAGGACACTTCTTGTCTACAACGTGAGCCACATACTCATCTCTGAAGTAACGAAGGGTGGATAATACAGGGTTCGGAGCGGTCTGTCCAAGTCCGCAGAGAGAGTTTGCCTTGATGTAGTAACAAAGCTCTTCCAACTTGTCGAGATCCTCGAGTGTCGCCTGACCCTTTGTAATCTTATCAAGCATTTCATACATTCTCTTGGTACCGATACGGCACGGAGTACATTTACCGCAGGATTCGTCTACCGTGAACTCTAAGAAGAATTTCGCGATATCAACCATACAGTTGTCTTCGTCCATAACGATAAGTCCGCCTGATCCCATCATGGAACCGATAGCAATTAAGTTATCGTAGTCAATGGGAACATCGAAGTGCTCTGCCGGGATACATCCGCCGGAAGGACCGCCGGTCTGTGCCGCTTTGAACTTCTTGCCGTTGGGGATGCCGCCGCCGATGTCTTCAACAACTTCGCGCAGCGTGGTTCCCATGGGAACTTCCACAAGGCCGGTGTTCTTGATTTTACCGCCGAGAGCGAATACCTTGGTACCCTTGCTCTTCTCGGTACCCATGGAAGCAAACCATTCGGGTCCGTTTAAAATAATACGGGGAACGTTTGCGTAAGTTTCAACGTTATTTAATACGGTAGGCTTTGCGAAAAGACCCTTTACTGCAGGGAAAGGAGGTCTGGGACGAGGCTCACCGCGATTTCCTTCGATGGAAGTCATAAGTGCTGTTTCCTCACCGCAAACGAATGCGCCTGCACCGAAACGAAGATCGATATCAAAATCGAATCCGGTTCCGAAAATGTCTTTACCGAGTAAGCCGTACTCTCTTGCCTGTCCGATTGCAATACGAAGTCTTTCGATTGCGATGGGATACTCGGCACGTACGTAAATATAACCCTGGTTAGCGCCGATTGCATAACCTGCGATTGCCATAGCCTCAAGTACTACATGGGGATCGCCTTCAAGTACGGATCTGTCCATGAATGCACCCGGGTCACCTTCGTCGGCGTTACAGCAGACATACTTCTGATCTGCATCAGGAACTAAGGTTCTTGCGAGTTTCCACTTCTGTCCGGTCGGGAAACCTGCACCACCACGTCCTCTTAAGCCGGAAGCCAGAATGGTGTCGATTACCTGCTCGGGAGTCATCTCGGTAAGAACTTTACCGAGTGCCTGATAACCGTCTACCGCGATATACTCGTCGATGTTCTCGGGATTGATTACACCGCAGTTACGAAGTGCAACACGTTTCTGTTTCTTGTAGAAACCGGTCTCTGCAAGGGGAATAACTTCCGCTTCCTGAACGGTTTCATCATAAAGCAGACGGGTAACAACTCTACCCTTTAACAGATGCTCGGAAACGATTTCCGGAACATCTTCCGCTTTCACCATGGAATAGAACGATCCTTCGGGATAAACAAGTACGATGGGTCCGAGTGCGCAAAGACCGTGGCAACCGGTACGAACAACCGCTACTTCGTTCTCAAGATCGTTAGCTTTGATTTCTTTTTCGAATGCTTCGATAATCTGTGCACTTCCGGAGGAAGTACAGCCGGTTCCGCCGCATACCAAAACATGTGAACGATACATGAATCTTTCCTCCTTCAGTTAGTTTTTCATAATGGCACCGATGGTGTATTCGGTGATGGGGTTACCGCCGATGATGTGCTTTTCAACAACTTCCAAAGCCTTCTCGGGGGTCATCTTTACATAAGTAACTTTCTCTTTGCCGGGCTGGAAAACCTCAACAATCGGCTCATACTGGCATAAACCGATGCATCCGGTCTGCGTAACAGCTACGTCTTCGATTTTCTTTTCTGCAACCGCGTTGGATAATGCGGTAAGAACAGGTCTTGCGCCGGAAGCAATACCACAGGTTGCCATGCCGACAACGACTCTCGTGGAAGCTTCAGACTCGTTACGAAGTGTTACAGAACCCTGCATTTTGTCTCTGAGTGCTTTTAATTCTTCAAGAGATTTCATTTACCTTCCTCCTAAATATGATTAATTAGTTGTCCTTCCCAAACTCCGAAGTCTGCGGTTAAACGTTTACTCCGCCGTCACATTCGGCTTTCTGTTCGGTCAGGTAATCCATGATATACTGAGAAATTTCCGGTTCCTTAAAGGAAATATCTCCGAGAATTTCCCTGAATTCTCGCGTATCAAGGGTAAATTTGGCATCATCGAAAACGTATGTATAAAGGAAATCCAGTCCTTCATTATATACAACCAGTGTGTGGATGGTTCCGTTAATGTCTCCGAGCGGCATCCTGTCAATGTTGGATAAACCGAAGGAAGCAAAGGTCTCGGTTCCGACTCCGAGTTCGGACCTGATATAAAATTCTCCGCCCGCAGCAAGCGCTGCCTGTTTGTAAAACGGTATGCCAAGTCCTACTTTTCTGGTTTTTCTTGTGGTAAAAAACGGGTCTTCGACATTCTTGAGCTGCTCTTCGCTCATACCGCATCCGTTGTCTTTGATCCGGATGGAAAGAAGATCCTTCTTCCTGTCGATGATTACTTCTATTTCCACAAGGGTTGCATTGGCGCGAACGGAATTCTCCGCCACGTCGAGCACGTTCAGTGCGATTTCCGTCATCATAAGCGTTTTCTCTTAAGCCATGCAGGGAACTTAGTTGAATCTGTCAAGAATGCCCTGGACATCCTTCGGGGTAATTCTGCCGAATACTTCGCCGTTAACGGTCATAACGGGTGCAAGTCCGCAGGCACCTACGCAACGGCATGCATCGAGGGAGAACTTGCGGTCGGGAGTACACTCGCCGCCTTTAATTCCAAGAATTTCCTCAAGCTTTGCATAGATATCGCCCGATCCCTTTACATAGCAGGCAGTACCAAGACATACACTGATCTGATACTGTCCCTTCGGGTTCAATGCGAACTGTGCATAGAAAGTAGATACACCGTAAACCTTTTCAAGAGGAATGCCCATTTCGTCTGCGATTATGGTCTGCACTTCGATGGGAAGATATCCGTAGATATCCTGTGCTTTCTGCATAATCGGCATCAAGGCACCCTTCTCGTCCTTGTTCTCGGCGATGACTTTCCGAAGTTCTGCCTCTTGCTCGGGAGTGCCGGCAAAAGGTACATTTGCTTTCTTAAAACTCATCCCAAAAACCTCCTTGATATTTTTTTAACAATGGTATCGCTTAATACCACATGGTAAACAATATTCTAACACAGTAAAGAACAAAAATCTACAGATTAGTTTCGACTAATCTGTAGATTTTCGTGCAATTTTATGAAGTTTTTATGTTCTTCTTACTTTTGTCCGGGCAACGGCCCCACCGTCGGTTTCTTCCCTTCGACTTTTAATTCTTCGGTTTTTTTGATCGGCTCGGTTTTTTTGATTGGCTCATTTTTGTTCAGTTCCGCCACTTTGCTTTCCAGCAGAGGCTTAAACTGCTTGCTTTCCACGAGTTTTACCATATCCGCCGTTCCGTATTCGTCAAAAATCTGGTTTAATGCCTTTGCGTGCTGAGGTGTCGGATAGATGGATTTTCTGATTGTTTCGTATTTCTCACCCTTCTTCAGACCGCCTCTTTCCTTCATTTCTTCGGCTACCACGTAATCCATGAAACAGTTTGCCTTTGCCGCCCAGTAAATCTTTCCGTCAAGATACAGGCCCTTAGTATTACCCATACTTTCAAGGTTGAATTTACCGGTCTGTCCGAGATAGG
>ODAJ012170118.1_pt1 | contig 12119 bp, 5 predicted proteins | sample 1539241 | NCBI WGS metagenome assembly ODAJ01 (sample SAMN02144231, study PRJEB22623) | gut metagenome | biome: sheep rumen | host: Ovis aries | place: New Zealand | reverse complement strand
CACCTTGTTTCGAGGATTGCAGCGCCACACTTTGCACCTTTAGGTCAAAGAACTGTTTTTCGCGTTTATTAGTGCCTGTGTTTAGGCACTATCTATTGAATAATGTATATTTTTGCGCAAAAGTGTTTATATATAGAAATATTTTTGTATCTTTGCATCAAGTATTGCCAAAAGCACCGTAAACGGTGCAGGCTTCGCCCGCGAGGCTGAGAATCCCTGAGCGCAGGGTGGCGGTATGATTTTCGTTGGTTAATAATAGCATCAGCTATTTGTTCAGAGAATCATGAAACGTAGGAAATTTCAATGATCTAGTGCTCGAACAAGTCAGTTGATGCCCGTGCGATAGCGCGGGCATGACTTGTATCTTAGCACTACAGGTAATTCCTACGACCTCATGATTCAAGAGAAGAGCCATGACTCGCGCTTCTTTTGTGTCCTGAGGTCTCTTAGTGTTTACCTGTAAGCAAGCCTGAAGATATAGTCTGATTGCTCCTAAACTATCGTGCGCTATGCTTATAGACAATCGTAACGACCGTTATCCCCAAAGTGGCTTGGGCATCAAGACCGTGTGGGATTTCATCAATATGTATTCTGGCAGCCAGTCGCAGCAGACGGGCCGCCTGGATATTGTGACAGGCTATTTCACTATCCGTGCGCTGAGCAAACTATACAGGGACATTCCTGAAACGGATACCTTCCGCATCGTTTCTTCTGAAATGGTAAGGCCAGACGAGGCGGAGGATGATATTATCGACCTACTGAATGGCGACCAAAGTATTGACACAGCCCTCGAACTGGATGAATACGCTGAGGAAGCGAAGGCTTTCTTGGAGCGAAACAACGTGCAGGTGAAGAGCATCCAAAGTGCTTTCTGCCACGCCAAAGCCTATATGTTCAAGAACTCCAATCCTCGTGGTCAAGGCTACTATCTGACTGGTAGCAGTAACATGACTGACGCAGGCTTGGGTCTCAAGAAAACATCGAATGTGGAACTGACCATAGGCGAGGCCGTCAATGGTGCCAATCCTGACTATACGGAGGTTTGTTCTTGGTTTGAGGATATTTGGCGCGATGCAAAAGATAAGATTCAAGACCCTGATGACAGCAAGGCTGGCATGATTACTGTGAAGGAATTCTTTATCCGCAAGATAGAGGAATACTTCAAGAAATACACGCCTGAAGAAATCTACTACAAAATATTGTTTGAACTATTCAAGGCAGACCTCGACCTTGACGGCACACAATCCTTGGAACATCAGCAGGACATGTCGCTGCTACAGACCAGCGAGATATGGCGCACGCTGTTCAACTACCAGCAGAAGGGCGTTATCTCATTGATCAAGATGCTACGAAAGTATAATGGAGCCATCCTTGCCGATGCCGTTGGTTTGGGAAAGACGTTTTCTGCGCTGGCAGTCATCAAGTTCTTCCAGATACAAGGTTACACAACCGTACTGCTCTGCCCCAAAAAACTGCAACAGAACTGGACGCAATATCTGAAAGGTGCAGGTTCACGCTTCGACAAAGATAAGTTCGACTATCAGGTGCGCTTCCATACAGACCTTCAGAATGAACGCCTGCAAACGGCCTACGAGACATTCCGTTTGGACTACTTGCAGAAGCGCGAAAAACTGTTGATAGTTATTGATGAGAGCCATAACTTACGTAATGAGAAGTCTGGCCGCTATCAGGAACTGATGGAAAAACTCATCAAGATTCAGTCGCAGAAAGAGGGACACCAACTAAAAGTGCTCATGCTCTCTGCTACGCCCATCAACACAGGGCTTCGCGATGTGAAAGGTCAGTTCAATCTGATAGGGCGTGGCCAGGATAATGCTTTCGATACTGATGACTTTGGTGTAGAGTCGCTTCGCAACCTCTTTGCAGACAGCCACAGAAAATATACTGAATGGTGCAAGGATGCAGATCGTACCATTGGCTCGTTTATTGCCAAACTGCAACCCAAATTCTTCAACCTGACAGACAAACTCATCGTGGCCCGTACCCGTCAATTGATAGAAAAGACGCTGGGCGAAGATATGGGCTTCCCTGAGAAAGCCAAACCGCAGAATGTCTATCAAGGAGTTGATCACTTTGGCAAATACCAGAGTACAGACGAAATCTATGATGCCTTCGACAAACTAACGCTGACAGCTTACCAGCCCAGTCTATTCCTACCTGATTCACAACAGAAAGCCAAGAAAGGAGCCAAGAGCGACTGGGAAGATAATGTGAACCGTGAGCGTTTCCTCGTGAAGATGATGGGCATCCTGTTTATGAAGCGACTGGAAAGTTCGTGGTTCTCATGTATGCTCACCGTCAAGAAAGTGCTCAATGTGCATGAGCAGACGCTGCAAAAGGTAGTGGAATATAAGGAGCACAAGAGAAATGTAGAGATAGACATTGATGTGCCTGACGAGGATGAGAACTTCGATACGGACGATATGTTTACTTTGCGCAAAGGCACCATCCGTTTGAGCGACATGAAGAATCTTGGTGGCTTCGAGGCTGGCCTACGATACAATGTGAACCGTCTGAATGAAATATACAAGAGTCTGCAAGCCTTTGAAGAAGACTATCGCAATGGCTTTGAGCAAGACCTGAAGATGGAGGAACTTATCAGGATTCTGAACGAGAAGCAACAGGCCAAGAACAAAAAAGTGGTTGTTTTTACAGCCTATAGTGATACGGCCAAGTTCCTCTATGATGAATTACAGAAACGAGGATTTACACACATCGCTTCTGTATCAGGTACTGAGATTCACAGTTCTGGTCATCATCATACCAAGGATTTCCAAGAGGTGCTGCAAAGTTTTGCACCCTATAGTAAACTCTATAAGGAAAAGGACTGGAGTACGCTTTATGAAGATGCGAAACTTGACACAGAACAGTATTACAATGCAGAGAAGCGCCAGTGGAATGTGCCATACGATGTGTGGGAACAGTTGGTAAGAGAGAAAGAACCTGCTACGGCTCGTTTGCTCGATGACCCCATCGATATTCTGATAGCCTCAGACTGCCTGTCAGAGGGCCAGAACCTGCAAGATGCTGACATGCAGGTGAACTATGACATCCATTGGAACCCGGTTCGCTTGATTCAGCGCTTTGGACGTATTGACCGTATCGGCTCGCCCAACAAGTTGGTGCAATGTGTCAACTTCTGGCCTGCCAAATCCTTCGAGCAATACCTCCGTTTGGAGAGCCGTATCATGAACCGTATGGTGACGATGAATCTTGTTGGCTCAGAGACTCAGGAACTGAACGATGCCTACTTACAAATGGAAAAGGACAATCCGCTGGTTGATAAGAACGCAGACCGCCTGCTGGCAGAACTCGAAAACAACAGCATCAGCGACATCGAATCTCCACGCACCCTGTCGCTCAAAGACTTCTCACTCGAAGTATTCCGTCAGGATTTGCTCGACTACTTTGAACGCTACAAACAGCAGTTGGAAAGTATGCCGAATGGTATCTACTCTGGTTTCAGGAACGAGGACACGCTGTTTGAGAAGATTCCAGAATCGTTGGTGGCTGTTATTGGCTATCCCAAACGTGAACAGAACAGCAAGAGTCATCAGTATCGTGAAATCTACCTGATGTGTCAGCCTGCCGACCGCTCGCAGGCTCCCACCTTCACAGAAATGAATCGTGCAGAGATACTTGATTTCCTGCGCAAGAACAAATATCAGGATCGCTATCTGCCTGACTGGATAGAAGGACATCAGAAGGAACGTCTATCGAAGTTGTCTGCCATTGTGCAGGAATGGATGGAAGAGAAAGTGCCACAACAGGCAGCCAATGCCATTCTTCAGATTGCCCAGTCGCGCAGAGGTATAGACTTGACAACAAAGAATACTGGTCAACGACTGGAGGATAAGTTCAAGCGCGAGAACTTCGACTTAATAGCTTGGGAGTACGTAAGCAAATAACAAACCTAAACAACAGAAACGATGAATAGCATATTAAAGAAGTTTGTCGATGAGCCGCTGTTCGATGCCTGTGCAGCCATGCTTCACCATCTGCATATATCGTTTAACGAGGTAACTCGAACCCCAGTTCCCTTTGAGGGACTGTATCGTAATCCGCTGACCAAAGCCCTACAGGAGATACTCGTAAAGGTAGAGAACACCTATTTTATAGGAACTGTGGATGAAGCATCTCTGTCAGGACGTGCAGCCCGTCAGGATGAAAACAATGTGACGGCCAAAGCCTCAGAAGGCAAATACGTGGGCATGATGATATTCGCAGTTGATATCAAACCCAATCAGACGCTGACTCGTACGGAATTGGCTACGTTGACTCGTGGTTTCAATCGTATTGCTGCTGCCCAGCCTGTTGTGTTATTCATCAAACAAGGCAACCGCTTGGCACTTGCCACTTGCGAACGTAGCGAATATACCCAGCAATGGCGCGATGGCGAGAAATTGGGAAAGGTAAGTTTGCTTCGAGGCATCAACTGCTTGCAACCCCATCGTGGGCATATTGACATATTGGAGAGTATTGGCGATAAAGCCTACCCAACGTTTGAAGAACTTTACAAACATTGGATGCAGGTATTCTCCAGCGAACTGCTCACTCGTAAGTTCTACTCAGAACTCAGCGACTGGTATGCCTGGGCTGTTCAGGTGGCCCGTTTCCCCAACGACTTGGCTACGACAGAAGATGATGAGAAGTTCAACCATGAGAGTTGCATCCGTCTCATCACTCGTCTTATCTTTGTGTGGTTCTTGAAACAGAAGCACCTTATTCCAGAAGAATTCTTTGACGAGAACTATATCCGTGAACACTTCATTGAGAATTTTGATCCTCATGATCGTCAAAGCCTTTATTATAACGCAGAGGAAAGCAAGTATTATCGTCTGATTCTACAAAACTTGTTCTTCGCCATGCTGAATCGTCCTATCGTTCCAGAAGGTAAGGACACGCCCAATAATCGCCGCTTTCGCGTGAAGGGTAATTATCATGGCATGAATCCTGATTATGCAGTAAACAATCTGCTGCGTTATGAGGGAGATTTCAAGGATGGTGGAGCAGACGAGTTTCTCAAGATTGCTAATAGCAGCGTACCGTTCTTGAATGGTGGACTTTTCGATTGTCTGGATGATAAGCCCAAGAACCTCTATTACGATGGTTTCTCAGAGCGCAGGGAGTCGCTGGATCAACTCTATCTGCCAGACTGGCTTTTCTTTGGCGAAGAGGTTGGCAAGGGTATCGACCTGTCTCAATGGTACGATGATGCCAAGAAACGTAATGTCTCGGCTCGTGGTATCATCGACATCTTGAAACGTTATAACTTCACCATCGAGGAGAATACGCCACTTGACCAAGAAGTATCGCTCGACCCAGAACTGCTGGGTAAAGCATTCGAAAATCTTCTGGCATCCTACAACCCAGAAACGAAGACTTCTGCACGCAAGCAAACAGGCTCGTTCTATACGCCTCGCGAGATAGTGCAGTATATGGTGGATGAAAGTCTTGTAGCTCATCTGAAGCGAATCTGTGGTGATGAACTGGAGCCGAAATATCGCAGTTTGCTCAGTTATGCCACGGAAGAGACTACACTCAATGAAGAGCAGCGTCGCAGCATCATGCAGGCCATCTACAACTGTCGTGTGCTTGACCCAGCCTGTGGCTCTGGTGCCTTCCCCATGGGTGTGCTTCAGCAGATGGTGCACATCTTGCGACAACTCGACCCAACCAACGAGATGTGGAAGGACTTCATGATAGACATCGCCATTGACCAGTCGCGTAAGGCCTTCAACGCAGAGGAGGAAGAGGAGCGCAAAGCACGTTTGGCTGACATCGAGGAAGCCTTTAACCGCGATGTGAACGACCCAGACTATGCGCGCAAACTCTATCTGATAGAGCATTGTATCTATGGCGTGGATATTCAGCCTATTGCCGTACAAATCTCGAAACTCCGTTTCTTTATCTCGCTGGTGGTTGACCAGAACCCAACAGACGATGCCACTCATAATTTTGGCATCCGTCCGCTGCCTAATCTCGAATCAAAGTTTGTGGCAGCTAACACGCTTATCCCTGTGGAGTATGACGCTTCGCTCTTTGAATCAACAGAAGCAATCCTTTCTCTCAAAGAGAGTCTGAAAGAATTGAATCACGCCATTTTCTTGGCTAAGCGTAACATTGACAAACAGCGTATAAAGACAAAGATAAAAGAAACGCGCAAGGCTCTTGCATGTGCCATTGAAGATACAGGCTTCGTCAATCCTGGTGCCGCTCAAAAGTTGGCTGATTGGGATATGTTTGAGCAGAACACCCATGCAGACTTCTTCGATGCAGAATGGATGTTTGGGGTCAAAGGTGGATTTGATATTGTGATTGGAAATCCGCCATATGTGGTTGTTCCTGTGGGTTTATACCCTAATTATGAGTGGAACAATGATCTATACAAAATGTTCTTTGAACTATCATTGAAAAAACTTTGTCTCAGTAATGGTGTCGTTACAATGATAACACCCAAGTTCTATTTGCTTAATAAAGACGATAATAAGATGCGCCTTTACTTTATGAATCGTGTAGAACTATTATCACTTGTGACATGCAATCCCTTTGATGCTGTCACTGAGAATGTTATTACAATAATACAAACAGAAATCCCGCAAAGAATTACAGTTCCATATTATGATTACAATTCAGAAGATAAGATTTTTGAAAGATTAGAGGACTTGGATAAAAACTACTGCAAGACCAATAAATATAACGAAATGATATTTGGTTTAAGTACGGAGATAATAGCAATCTTGCAAAAGATGTACGAAAGAGGAAAACCTTTGGGAGAATTAACTGAATCAAAACGAGGAGCAGAAGTGTCAAAGAACTTTCTTCGCGAAAATGATTGCGGGTTGGAAACTCTAATAGGCCAAGACATGAGAAAATATTGCATTCTTTGGAATTCTACGTATTTACCACAAACTCACAAAGAATATAGGAGACTACGACAATTTTTTGACTCAGATGTAATATATTTACGAAGAGTTGATTCAATGCTCGAAGCGACGATTTCACCAGGGATGCATTATGGCTATAATAAAAATGTATATGGTATAAAGAAACGCGTGAACTGTAATTATGGATTACGTTATTTGCTGGCATGCATGAATTCAAAAGTGGTTGATTTCTATTACAAGAAAAAGTTCTCAACCAAAAAGACAGATGCGTTTCCTGAAATACAAACATATCTTTACGAACAACTACCTATACCAACAGTATCCGATAATGTTCAATCAAACATAGAATCTCTTGTTGATGACATTCTTGATGCTAACAAAAACGAAACTTCGACAACTGAAATGGAGCAGGAGATCGACCGCATCGTCTATCACCTTTATGGCCTGACTTACGATGAGGTGCTCATCATTGACCCAACTCCGCCATTCACGCAAGAAGAGTACGAACAAGACAACTTATGAAAAAGGTACTTGGCACATTGGCATTATCATTACTCTTGCTCTCATGTCAGAACAAGAGCAAGCAGGAGTATTCGCCTACATTGAAAGAAGCTCAAAGTGAAGAGTCATATCAGCAGCCTGATACGGCTGTGACAGAAGAGGTGAAAGAGCGGCAGGAAGAGGTGAAGGTGCAATCAACTCCTACTTCTTTTTCATCGTCTCGCTCTCATGAATCGAGCAGTTATGTCAATATGCGTGGCTTCGACCCAGCGTCAGAGGATGACATGGAGGATAATGGCATGAGCCGCTATATGGAGAATAATGATGAAGAAGGATGGGACTGACGATGTCTGATGGAAGAAGTATGAGGGTTGATGAATGTGACGGAGGGACAGGCATCACTTCACTGATTGAACAAAGTAACACTCCCAATTGCAGCAATGTGGTTGGGATTTTGTTTTACCAAATGTTTTACCATTTCCTTTAATCTGTCATCAAGAATCTTTGAGAAGTCCTTTATATTCAGTAGAACCCCATTTTTCTATTGTAATCCTAACGGGATTGGAACGAAATTGGGGGATTCCTAAAATCTCTTAATAAACATCTTACATTAGAATAAAAGTGATAGATTATTCGTACCTTTGCAAACCGAAAATAAACATTGAGATGATACGATTTAAGATATACACATACGAATTCAAACCCATTAAGGAACCGGCAGAGGGTGAACTGTTTGCGCCTGATGGAACCACATGAGTCACACCCAAGAAACCGACTGATGGCTAACGTGTTCTATCTGGCAGGATTCATTGAAGCATGGGGACGTGGCATGATAGTCGCGTAGGGTACATCCGTCTTTTCGTAAGCACAGATAAAGCCACGAAAGCACCAAGAAGTTTTGCTAGGGAAGTCAGAATCTATACTGCACCTTCATGTTGACAGCATGGCGGTTGACCAGTGCATCGCTGCAAAACGCGTCGAACATATCGTGCCAGTCGACACTCACGTTCCATTTCCGCCCAAATTGCTTGCCGACCGACAGGCAGCCATATACGGGTACGCCTGTCGCCTCGCGCCTGGGCGACTTCTTGGTGTAGTACACCACCTGTGCGCCAATCTGCCACAGGCGGGGAAGGAAGACTGTGGGGGCTAAGCGGAACGAGGCATAGGCTTCGCTCTTGAATGCATATAGGCTGGAGCCACCCGTCAGACTCAGCCCATTGGTTTTCCAGTAGGCCGATGCGCTGAGTTCCATGAAGTTCTCGCCGTCTTCAATCATACAATAGCTCGCCTCCGTCTGCACCGTCAGCCTCTGACGGCTATAGGCATACGACAGCTTCGCCTGTTGAATAGTGCGCTCGTCCAGCTGTCCTTTGGTGATGGCCCATTGCTCATCAGAAAGGATGTCGGCCTCCATCGCGAGCACTTCATAGGCGGGATTATAGTATTTGCGGTAGTAGCCCAGGAGTATCTGATGACGGCTGTCTGGGGTATAGATGATGCTGGCATTCGTATTGTTGCGGGTGTCAGCATGCTTCTGGCTATTGCCGCCATCCGTCAGCTTGTAGTTATAGAACATCACGCGATTGCCTACAGTAAACTTCCACTGCGGCAAAGAATAGGTGAGTTGCAGATAGACATCATGGTTGAAGGCATCCCAGCTCCTGTCCGTATCTTTCTGGCCGGTCATGAGATAGTCGGCCTCAAAGCCCAGCATCATGCTAAGCCGCTTGGACAGCAATGGCGTGTTCAGTTCAGCGATATACATGGGCAGTTTGTAGGAAAGGAGAGGGTCGCTGGCATATTGGTAGCCGCCCACCAAGAGCAGCTCAGTGCCCAGGTCGTTGAAGGTATGGAAAAATCTGGCCCTGCCCATGACCTTGCGCGACTTACCGTAAGGACGGTCAAGGTATTGTTGGGTGAAGAAGGTCAGCAGCCTGTTGCGATGGTCAAAGCGGTTGGTCATGTGAAGCGTCAGATACTGCTCGTCCACATCGCGGTGGCGATAGGACAGATTGGTATAGAGGTCGGTGTGCTTGCTGCCGTACAGCGCATTGGCGGTGGCAATACCTTCAAACCGCTTCCCAGCGGCCCCTTGTCCTTCCACGAAACCCTGCCATGCTTCGGGCATCTTCAGGTAGATGTCCAGCACGCGGTTCATGCCGATGGTCCCCTTCGATACACCCGTGTTGTCACAAACCTGTATTCGGGCTATGTCCTTGGCTTTCATCTGACTGAGAATCAGCCTTGTATCAGCGTTTATCGGGCAGTTGCCGATGCGTAGGTTATAGTTGGTGATGACATCCTCGTAACCCGCTATCATCAGCGTGGGCATCATCTGTAGTATGTCCATCAGCGTTTCCTCCCCCTCCAGCTCCATCCGCTCCGGATAAATCACCGTCCTGTCTGCCCGCATCTCGATGACGGGCAGGCCGTCTGCTGGGTACGCCATGACCGTCGACAGCAATAAGCTGATAAAGATGCCAATATAGCGAAGCATATATAGAGCCTTATACATTAAATATTAATAGAGGAGGAGCACGATGAGGTAGCCCACGGCGATGCTGACAAAGGTGGTGATGAAGCCTGCCAGCTGGAACGAGTGGTTGACCACATAGCGGCCAATGCGGGTGGTGCCGGTGCGGTCGAAGCCGATGGCAGCCACCGCGGTGGGATAGTTGGGCAGGAAGAAATAGCCGTTCACCGCCGGAAACAGCACCAGCAGCATCAGCGGCGACACGCCCAGGGCCAGTCCCACGGGATATAGCGTCCGGGCGGTGGCGGCCTGCGAGAACAGCATGATGCTGAACACGAAGAGCGGTATGGCGAAGAGCAACGGATAAGTGGCGAACATCCCCTCCACACTGCCGAGAATGGCATCATGATGACCAAGAAAGAACGTGCTGCCCATCCAGGCTACTCCAAAGATGGCTACCATTGCGTTCATGCCAGAGGCGAACACGTTGCTCTTGGCGGCCACGCCCACGTCGGCCTTGCCCACCAGCAGTATCAGGGCCGCGGTGCTCATCATCACCATCTCGATGGTAGTCGTCATGTTGAGCGACTCGCCATCGAAGGTTGGTCGCAAAGCGGGGAAGAGGGCAAACAGCACCACCAACAACACGCCAAACAGGAAGGCCAGTACAGCCCGGCGGGCATGAGGGAGGTCGGTCTTTGTCTCTTCTGCCGTCTCTGACTCATCCAACAGGCCTTCGCTGAGCCTTCGCAGATACTCAGGATCTTTCTCCAAGGGCTTGCCCACGTAGTTCTGAACCAGCGAGGCTACCAGAATGGCGATAATCGAGGCGGGTATGGTGACCATCATCACGTCCTGCAAGCCGAAGCCCATGCTGCCTAATATATCTTGCGACAGGATGGCCGCTGTAGCTGCCGACACGGGCGATCCCGTGCAGCCCATCGATGCCGATATGGTGGCCACGCTGAGCGGCCGCTCCGGGCGCACCTTCTCCCTGCGGGCTATCTCGGAGATGATGGGCAACAGCGCATAGCTGGTGTGTGCCGTACCTGCCACGATGCAGAAGAACCAAGTAACCATAGGGCCGAGGAAGGTGATGCGATTGGGATGCCTCTTCAGGAAGCGCACCGCCACGTTCACCATGTAGTCCAGCCCGCCTGCTGCCTGCAGCGTTGCCGAGGCGGTGATGACGCTCACGATGATAAGCATCACATCGACGGGGATGGTGCCGGGTTCCAGACCGAAGACGAACACGAGAATGAAGACACCTACCATACCGTAGATGCCCAGGGCGATGCCCCCTTTTCTGGCTCCGATGAGTATCAACGAGAGCACAATGAGCAGTTGGAGTATCAGTAGCATTGTTGACATACTGCGCGTAGTTTATAGTTATTAAGTTCTGCAAAAATACAAAAGGGAACTGAAAGTACCAAATTTTACGGCAGGCATTTTTGCTCAAAATCGCTTTTTCCGGCTTTATTTATTAACTTTGCATGCAAAAAGACAGAAAACACGTGCGCCGCGCCTACCGAAAATACATGCCGACCAACAATGAGGTTTTGCAAACTCTACCTTACATTAATATTAATGGTTAGCAAAAAAGTATTAAATGTTCATTGCCGCGTGTTCAACATTCAACGTTTTTTCGTACCTTTGCGATTCGAAAAAGATAAACGACAAAATAATATAGTAAATCATTAAATCGTAAATTACATCATGACTATCAACGAAATGAACTTTGCCGGTAAGAAGGCAATCGTACGTGTAGACTTCAACGTACCCCTGGACGAGAATGGTAAAATCACCGACGACACCCGCATCCGCGGTGCGCTGCCCACACTGAAGAAGATTCTGGCTGACGGCGGCGCTGTCATCATCATGTCGCACATGGGCAAGCCCAAAGGCAAGGTGGACATGAAGAAGTCGCTGGGGCAGATTCGTGAGGCTGTCGAGAAGGCTCTGGGCGTTCCCGTAGCTTTCGCTCCCGACTGCGCCAAGGCTCAGGACGCTGCCAAGGCACTGAAGATGGGCGAGGCGCTGCTGCTGGAGAACCTGCGCTTCTATCCTGAGGAGGAAGGCAAACCCGTAGGTGTGGAGAAGGGTACTCCCGAATACGACGAGGCTAAGAAGGCCATGAAGCAGAGCCAGAAAGAATTTGCCAAGACGCTGGCTTCTTATGCCGACTGCTACGTGATGGATGCCTTCGGTACCGCTCACCGCAAGCACGCTTCTAC
>ODAJ012175330.1_pt1 | contig 12121 bp, 11 predicted proteins | sample 1539241 | NCBI WGS metagenome assembly ODAJ01 (sample SAMN02144231, study PRJEB22623) | gut metagenome | biome: sheep rumen | host: Ovis aries | place: New Zealand | reverse complement strand
CGTTGGACTTGGAGGCGAGGCTGGCATGGACGGACCGGATGGCAAAATCCTCGGCGTCGATGTTCATTTCACCGTCCAGGACCGGGGAGGTCACGAGCCGTTTGGGATGGAAGCGGAGCGTGTAGGTCTTCCGCCCGTCCACCTGCAGGGAATCCACCAGAAAGTAGTTGTAGAACGGGTGTCCGGCCGCGCTGGCGGGTGAGGGGAGGTCCAGGTTGAAGACACTGATCTGGTTGCGGTAGAAGTTGGTTTTCAGGAGGTAGGAGCCGGAGAACTGCCGGAGGATGTTGTCCTGTTCCAGGCCGGAGATCCGGCTTCCTTCGATGATTTCCTTGTCCACGGCGGGCTCCAGCGCATGGTATTTCCGGGCCATCGTCTCCGAGATCATGATCGGGATATAGGATGTGCCGGTGACGGCCGACGTGTCCCGGTAATCGAGTACGAATCCCAGCGTATTCTTGAGGAAAGTCTTGTCGATCAGGTCTTCGGCGTGGGTGGCGTCCAGTTCGATCTTGCTGTACAGGCGGGTCTGCCAGGCCTCCGCCAGTTCGGGATCGTGCTTCGCCCGGGCGCGGTCGATCCGGTCCAGGATGGACCGCAGGTAGCGGTCGTCGGGCTTGACGAGGGCCGCCTGGAGCTGCCGCATGTCTTTGTGCAACAGGAAGTTGACCTCCGAGAAGGAACCTTTGGAAACCGTCACCGTCTGGGATTCGTACCCGATCAGATGTGCCGTCAGGGTCGTAATCTCCTTGGAACGGGTTTCGAGGGAGAAGTTGCCGTCCAGGTCCGACGAAATGCCGATGACGGTCCCGTCGAAATAGACGCTGGCGAAGGGAATGGGCTCTCCCGTTTCGGCGTCCCGGACGGAACCTTTGACCTTGGTGGTCTGGGCCGCGGCGGCGAGGGTCAGGAAGAGGGAAAGGAGGAAGAAGTATCTTTTCACAGTTAAAAGTCGATGTCCAGGCCGACGTTCACGGCGAAATCGCGGCCGTTCCGGTGCGTCAACTTCCAGAAGCAGTCCACCCGGAGGAGGTGGAAGATGTTGGCGATGCCGACGCCGGCCTCCACATAGGGCGTCTCCAGGGACTGGAGGCCGTCCATCAGGAGGAAGGGAGCCTGGCTCCGGTTCTGCTCGGACAGGGTACCCCAGGCGCCCCGGACGGTGACGACTTCCCGAAGGTCGAGCCGCTTTACCAGCGGGACGATTCCGAGCAGGAGCCCGTTGAAGTTGTGTTCATAGAAGCCGGTCACCCAGCGGTCGGAGCCGAACTCGTAGAAGTTCATCAGGGCGAAGGCCGACTTGTCCAGCAGCCCGACGATGGGACTTCCGAAGAGTTGGCTCTGGTTCCCTTCGTGGAGTTTCAGCAGGGGATAGGGGACGCTTCCGAGGATGGCGCCGCCGTTCAGGTGGATGCGCCCGAATCCCAGGATGCCGGCCGGGATCCGCCAGTCCAGCGTAAGTTCTCCGCGCAGGAAAGAGCAGTCGTCGGCCGTAATGCCTTTCACCCCGCCCAGCAGGTCCACCGACAGGATGGGATACCGGGTGAAGATATAGGACTTGTCGAAAACGCCGCGGTTCACCCGTTCGTCCCAGGAGAACCTTCCGGTCCAATGGACCTGGTTCACGGAGAAACTCGGGGCCTCGGTTCCGTCCGCGCGGACAAGGGGGATGTCGGGGCTCCCGTAGATCCGCATGTGCTGGAGGACCAGCGACGAATTGAAGGACGGACTGAATTCGTAGTCGTGCCTCAGGTGCGCCTGGAACATCATCCCCTGCTTGTCGAATCCGCCGGGGGCGAGCAGAGAATTGACGATGTTGCGTTCCGTGACGACGCCGGAGCCGCGTCCCAGGTTCTGGTAATCGCGGTTGGCGGCCAGGGTAAGCTTGTTCGTGCGGACCTTGTTGTCGCCCAGCATGAACTCGGACGAGGCGCTCCACTTGATTTCCTTGTCCTTGAAGCCGTAGCCCAGCGAGGCGCCGAGACGGACCTTCGTACTGAATTCCTTCGTCGTCCTGAGGCCGCCCTGGATCCGGACGCCTTCGGTGCCGTTGAAGGTGACGGTGCGGTCCCACGGGCCGTAGCCGATACCGACCTTCGTATTCTCCAGGAAGCCGGTGACGAACATGTTGCTGATGGCCGAGATCCATTTGAAGGAAGGCCGTTCCTTGAAGCGTTCCGCCGTCGTGAAGATGGACTGCTCCCGGGCCGTAAGCGGCTCGGGGCGGGCCGTTTCCCACCAGGCCGGGTCCTTTTCGGGATTCTCGTCCACCGCTACCTTGTCTCCGCCGGTCAGGGTGTCCATGCCTTCGAAAGGACCGAAGGCGACATCCGTGTAATTGATGTTCCGCTTCATCTGCAGGGCGATGACCGTCATCCGGTCGTTCAAGTGCACGGACGCGTCCAGGAACAGGTTCTCCCGGTCCAGGAACCAGGTCCCGTCCTCCCGGCGGACGTTCTCGCTGTCCACGTACAGTTGGCGGATCCAGTTGATGTTGGCGCTCGGGGAGAGCCGGGCGTGCACACTCCGGATGGCGTAGTCCTCCGCATCCACGTCGAACCGTCCCTCCATTGTGGGGGAGGTGATCATCTTCTTGGGTACGAAGCTGATGGAATAGCACTTGCGTCCACCTATGGAGAGGCTGTCCACCAAGGTGTAATGGTAGAACAGATGTCCTACGGAACTGGCGGGGGAGGGAACGCTCAGGTTGAAGACCGGGAGGATGTCCCGGTAGAAATTCATCCGGAGCGTGGAAGAGCCGGTGAACTGCCTCAGGACGTTCTGCTGCTCCAGGCCGGAGATCCGGCTGGCTTCGAAGACTTCCTTGTCCACGGGAGGCTCAACGGCGTGATAGCGTCGCAGGACGGCCTCCGAAAACAGGACGGGGATGTAGCCGTTGAAGGTCGTGTCCTGCATTTCCGGGACCAGGTCGTTCCGTTTGCGGAAAAGGGCCCTGCCGGCGAAATTGTCCGCATCGGCCACGGCCAGTTCCACTTTGCTGTACAGGCGCGCTTCCCAGGCCTGAATCTCCTCCGGATCGTGCCGGGCGCGGTTCCTTCCCAGGTTGTACAGGATGGAACGGACATAGCGGCTGTCCCTGAGGGTCGCCCGGTCGATGCTGCCGTCGGGAATCAACTGGAAGTCCACGGTCTGGTCTTTCCCGGGAACGATGGGAAGGGTACGGGGGATATAGCCGCCGATTTCCGCCGTGATGGCGCGGACTTCGGCCTCGGATACTTCCAGATTGTAAAGGCCGGCCGCGTCGGCAGATGTTCCGGTCAGGGTTCCCGCGAAATAGATGGTGGCGTAGGGGAGGGCCTCGCCGGTGACCGCATCCGTCACTTTGCCCTGCACCCGGGTCACCTGGGCGGAAACCCAAGTGGAGACGAGCAGCAGCCAACAGGCCAGGGCGATATGACGGATTCGCGGCATAATCCGTCAAATGTACGCTTTTTTATTCAAAAGAGCAAAAACCTAACTGTACAGAAAGTCCAGCAGGGCTAATTTCGCTTTCTCCGGAAGGATCCGGACCAGAAAGCCCACAGCCCCGTAATCGATCCTGGGAATCACGCGGACGCACATGTGCCTGCGCCGGAGTTGCCGGAGGATGGCCCGGCCGATGACTTCAGGCTGCATGCCTCCGAGTTCGTCCTTCTCGATTTTCCGGAGGTTCCGGTCCATCCTTGCGCGGTAGGGCGAACCGGGATCCTGGGCGGCGGCGGTGAAAGTGCGCGCGGCGGTGAACCCCGTCGCAACGTCTCCGGGCAGGACGCTGCAGCATTCGATGCCGGTGCCTTTCAGTTCCATCGACAGGGACTCGCTCACGGAAAGCAGGGCGGCTTTCGCTGCGGAATAGAAACCCTGGAAGGGAAGTTGGAGGATGGCCATGACGGAGGTCACGGTGATGATGCGTCCGAATCCCTGGCGGCGGAAGACGGGCAGGCAGGCCTGGATGGTCCTGAGGGAGCCGAAGTAGCAGGTTTCGAACTGGTAGCGCGCTTCCGCGTCGGTGGACCCTTCCACCGGACCGTAAATACCGTTGCCGGCGTTGCAGATGACAGCGTCGAGGTGTCCCTGTTCGGAAAGGATCTGTTGGACAGCCGCTTCGGGCGAACCATCCTGGTTCACATCCAGTCGGATAGGAATGATCCGAGGCGCCGGCCTTTCGACGGTTCCGCGACGGGAACCGGCATAGACGGTGATGCCGGATTCGGCCAGGAGGCGGGCCGTGGCGGCGCCGATGCCGCTGCTGCCGCCGGTCAGGAGGACGACTTTTACTTCCATAGTTCGGAGCGTTTGATATAGGTGGTTGGTTCCGCCATTCCGTCCACACTGGCACGGAGATAGTCCCGATACGCTTTGAGGTCCGGAAACCGGTCCTGCTCCTCCACGGAGATGACCTGACCGATTCCGACCCGCGGGAAGGTACCGCGCTTGTTGAAGAGTTCGTGGAAAAGACGGATGAAACGGACCCTGTAATCAATGAGTTCCAGTCCGTAATAAAAAAGGGTGTTCCGGTCGAAGAACCGGATGGGAATGACCGGAACGCGGGCTTTCTTGATGAGCCGGACGGCGGCGTTCTGCCATTCCCTTTCCCGGAGGGCCCAGTGCTCGCGGGGCTTGATGTCGGCCACGGCGCCGGAAGGGAAGAGACTGAGCGGATGGCCGTCCTTGAGTTGGACGAGGCACTGCTTGATGCCGTTGATGCTGGTGGAGGATGTGGTGCCGCTGATGGCGGTCTTCGGATTCACGGCGATGAAATTCGGGGCGAGTCCCCGGATCCAGAGCAGCATCTCATTGACCATCACCTTCATGTCCGGCCGTTTGTGTCCGAGGATGTCTATCAGGCAGATGCCGTCCAGGTGTCCGTAAATATGGTTGGAGACCGTGATGAAAGGCCCGTCAGGCAGGTTTTCCAGCCGCTCCGGGTTGCCGATGCGGAAATCCACGCCCACGTCGTCCAGGATTCCTTTGGCGAAGTCCGGTCCATAAGGGATGCCGGCCGCTTCCACCCGGTCGTGGGTTTCATTGACCTTACCGATACCTGTCGCCCAGAGGGCCAGTTTGAACAGGATCCCGCCCCATTTCCCATCGAAAACGGGTGAAATCCGCTCGGCGGCCTCCTGTGCGGTGATGACAGGCATCAGTCCTGTTTCTTGGGAGGGTCAATCCGGGAGAAGTACTTGATGTCCTTGAAGAACCCGATCAGATAGAAGCAGAAGAGGATGATGGCGACCAGGATGGCGATGGCGTCCAGGACACCGAAGTCGAATTCGTTGTGGAACAGGACGATAGGGGTCTTCCAGGTGGACAGGGCCGGGATGTAGATGAACATCAGGTTCACCAGGATCGCCAGGATGCGGAACTCGGTGGGACCGAGGCCGCCGTAAGTGAGACGCATCTCGCCCTTGAGGTGGCAGTCGATATAGACGTACACGCTGAGCATCAGGTAGGCGACGAGGACACCCATCATGAAGGTCATGTTCACGAGGGGAGAGGTGCCCACGCCCACGAACATGATGGTTTCGTTGATGACATCTACATTATGGTCGATGAAAAAGCCGTAGGTCTTGCGCTGCGTCCCCCGGACACGGGCGATGCTTCCGTCCAGGGAGTCGCCGAACCAGTTGATGACGAATCCCAGGCAGGACAGCCATAACCAGTTCAGGTTCAGGTTGGAGAGTGCATAGCCGGTCGCTACGACGCAGGCCCCGATGAAGCCGACGAAGGTCAGGTGGTCCGATGTGACCCAGGCGGGCATCCGCTCCGCCATCCAGACGAGGGCTTTTCTTTCGATATCGTTGAGAATGGATGTCTGTATCCGGTTCGCTTGTTGCTGTTCTTCCATTTTAAAATTTTTTTGCACGCAAAAATAGCAATAAAAATCCGGATTCTGCAAATATGCCCTTTTTTGATCGGAAATGGAGTCATTCCGGACATTTATTTCTATCTTTATGCGATGAAACTGCGCAAGAAGACCAAATTCTGGATGATCGTATCGGCCATCGCCACCTTGCTCCTGGTGTTGCTGGTCTCATGGATCGTACGGTCCGTGAAGAACTGGCGCTGGCATCATGCCGGACCCATCGAGAACCATCCCGTACGGATCTACGATGTCCAGTTCGCAAAGGAGTTCAACGACTTGAACGAGGTCCAGCTGACGACGGCGCAGGCGATCGGCGTCCCGCCGGTGAAAGACCGCGAGGCCGCTGAGCATCTGAAAGGAAAACTGGTGGAGATCACGGACAGCGACCTATACAGTGTGGACGAACTCACGCATTCCATACCCTTCCTGATCCCTTCCGCGGCGGACCTGCTGGAACGGATCGGCCGGAATTTCCAGGACTCCCTGGTCTCCAAGGGCCTGAATCCCAACAAACTTTTCGTCACCTCCGTCCTCAGGACGGAAGAGGACGTCCGGAAACTGAGGCAGGGGAATCTCAACGCATCGGAGAATTCCACCCACCGGTACGGAACCACGTTCGACCTGTCCTATTGGCATTATGTCAAGGTTCCGGAACTCCGGGGCCGGCCGTATGCGGACGTCCCGCCCGAGTATCTGCGCGCTACGCTCTCGCAGGTCCTCAAAGACCTGCACGATGAAGGTGTCTGCTACGTCAAATACGAGAAAAAACAAACCTGTTTCCATATAACCGTCAGAAAATGAAAAAGTTCCTTCTTGTTTGCGCTGCCCTGGCCGCGCTTGTGGCCTGCAAGGGGCCCAAAGATGCCGACAGCGAATATGCCGTGGACATGCTCAAGAAAGGGGAAGCCATCCCTGCCTTCTCTTTGAAAGACCGGACGGGCGTCCTGCACTCCCAGGCCGATTTCGCAGGTAAGTATGTCGTCTATGATTTCTGGGCGACCTGGTGTCCCGACTGCCGGGCGGACCTTCCGGCGATGAAGGACCTGTATGCGAAATACGGGGACAAGGCCGTCTTCGTAGGCATTTCCTTCGATACGGAACCGGAGAAACTGGATGCCTACGTGGCCGAGAACGGCATCGGCTGGATGCAACTCAGCGATTTTGTCGCAAAAAAGGAATCCGCTGTCGGCGATGCGTTCCGCATCAAGTGGATTCCTTCGATGTATTTGGTGGATCCGGAGGGCAAAGTAATGCTCGGAACTGTGATGGTCAGTAAGTTAGCCGCGGCGCTGGAAGCGCTTTAGGATGCTTTTGATCGCCCGCCAGCCAATCTTGGAGAACGTGTTGGTGTGGCGGTCGATTTTCTCGGGATACAGATCCTCGAACGTGATGAGGATGCCGGAGTCCAGGACGTCGGCAAATTCGTCGTTGATGCCCGTCCCGAAATAGATCATGGTCGGGGACATGTTCATGTACGTGTTCACCAGCGGAGGGATGCTCACGCCCAGTTTGCCTACTTCGGCCTTGAGAATCTTGTAGTTCTCCTTATAATTGAGGCCGGTGAAGACCTTGTGGAAACGGCGCGGGTTCTCGACCTTGATTTGCTTGCGGATCTTGATGAGGTCCGCTTTCTCCCCGAAATACTTCTTGAGGAAATACATGATCAGGTCCCTCGCGTTCTTTTCGTAGGTGGGATAAATGGTCATTTTCCCGAAAAAGTACTTGAGCCGGTCTTTGTACAGGACGCCGAGGGCGGCGATCCCGTCAAAAAGGTTGTCCAGGGCGTACAGGCTCTTGGACCCGGACTTGGAACTCTGGTATTCCACGGAGACGAAGGAACGGCCGAGTTCCAGGGTGTAGGGGAGATAGTCCCTGAGGAATTTCCTGCTGAATTCGAACATGTGGGAGGAAGTCAGGATTGGCTGGCCGAAGCGGTCATAGACACATTCGTCGCACAGGCAGAACCGGTATCCGCCGATAATCTCTTCGGCCTCGGGGTCCCACAGGACGAGTTGGCGGTAACCATACGCGGGATCCGTGTCGAATTTGTCGATGTCGAGCGGTTCGCCGGTACCGCCCCCGTCGTTCCGGAAGGCGATTTCCCGCAGCCGTCCGATTTCCCGCAGCACGTTCGTACTCTCCGGGCCGACGACATACAACTCGTTGCCGGCGCGGTTGGTCTGACGCAGGTGGTGCTCCTCATTGAGCTCCACCTTCAGGAGCTCTTTGTCCACAGGGTTGATGATTCTTTTCATATCTGGTTCGGTTTTAGTACAAAGGTCTGTCGCTCAAAGCTTTTCCACTTTCTCTTTCATCCAGGCGGCCCAGTCGGCAGGACGCCGGGAAGCGTCGAAAGTCTCCCAGGGGACCGGGTCCCCGATGACGATCCTGTACGTGCGGCCCCGCGCCCGGTACATCTCGTCCACGAGCAGGATCATCGCGAGCGGGAATCTCCTGTTGATCCCCGTCACCTTGCCGATCCAGTCCATGAAATAGAACCGCCAGGAGTTCCTGCCGTAGAAATGCATGGGCACGATGTCCCGGTGGGTCTCCACGCTCTTGGTGATGAAGGTCTTCTTCCAGGCCGGGTCCTGGATCTTCCCGTCGATGCGGCGGGCGCACTTGCCGGCGGGGAAGAAGAGGATCTGCGCGTCGGAATGGAAGATGCCGTCCGTCTGGGCGGACAGGCCGCGGGCCTGTGCGCTGCCGACTTTGTTCACCGGCACGAAAATCCCGTTGAGCTGCTTCAGGACCATCAGGAAGTCGTTCACGAGGATGCGGACGTTCCCGTCGAATTTCCTCCCGAAAAGGGAAACGAGGGCCAGGGCATCGTGGCCGCCGAGGGGGTGGTTGGACGCAACGGTAATAAGTCCCTCGTCCGGGACTTTTTCCAACCCTTCCACCTGCAGGGTAATGTCCATGTATTCCAGGGCCTTTTCGCAGAATTCCACACCGGTATAACCCTGGCGGAAGAACTCGTTGAGGAAATCCTCGTGGAGCAGTTTCCGCGCCAGACGGATGATCCAGCGCGGGGTTTTCTCCCCGAACTTTCCGCGGATGACCCGGGCGATGTCGATCGTGTAAGGGCTGGGATGTTCCATAGGTTTTCAAAGAGTAAAATTAAATCATTCCGGTGACTTTCGCAATTTTTCGGGCAAATACTTGCCTTTAGGGGCAATTAGTTCGTATATTTGCACTATGCACAAGGAATACAGGAACCGTTACGTGGACATCCTGACGAGATTCGTCGTCTTCTCGGTCACCAGCGGCGCAGGTACGCTCGTGGACCTGGGGCTTCACTGGCTCCTGTCCGCCCGGTTCTTTCCGGACAGTTACTGGTGGGGGCTATGGATATCCCCGTTCATTTCCTTCGAAGTGGCGGTCCTCGTCAATTTCCTGATTGCCTACAATTATGTCTGGAGGGAGCGCATATCCCGGCGCGGGACGCGATCCTTCTTCCGCCACTATGCCGCCTACAATGCGACCAACACCGGCGTTTTCTTCGTCAAACTGGCCGTTATGCAGGGACTGCACTTCGCCTTCGTCTATCTGGACTGGTTCCAGGACGCATCCTTCGAGCCGGTCCTGTGCAACATGCTGGCCCTGTGCGTCTCCGGCCTGATCAATTTCTTCGTGAACGAGTTCGTGATCTTCCGGAAAGTGAAGAAATGAAAGCGGCGGACCGTTTCCGGACCGCCGCCTGAAGCGTTTTATTTCAGCACCCCGAGTTCCTTGCCGACCTTGATGAAGGCCGCGATGGCCTTGTCCAGGTGTTCTTTCTTGTGGGCCGCCGAGAGTTGGACGCGGATGCGGGCCTGGCCCTTCGGAACGACCGGATAATAGAAGCCGGTGACGAAGATGCCTTCCTCTGCCATCTTTGCGGCGAATTTCTGGGACAGCGGTGCGTCGTAGAGCATCACGGCACAGATGGCGGACTGCGTGGGCTTGATGTCGAAGCCGGCGGCCATCATCCTGTCGCGGAAGTAGTTCACGTTCTCCACGAGACGGTCGTGCAGTTCGTTGGATTCCTTCAGGATCTTGAAGGTTTCCAGGCCGGCTCCTGCAATCATCGGCGGGATGGAGTTCGAGAACAGGTACGGACGGGAACGCTGGCGGAGCATGTCGATGATCTCCTGCCGGCCAGTGGTGAAGCCGCCCACGGCGCCGCCGAAGGCCTTGCCCAGGGTTCCCGTGAAGATGTCGATCCGGCCGTAGCAGCCGAACTGTTCGGCCACGCCATGTCCGGTCGGACCCACGACGCCGGCGGAATGGCTCTCGTCGACCATCACCAGGGCGTCGTATTTCTCCGCGAGGTCGCAGATCTTGTCCATCGGGGCGACATTGCCGTCCATGGAGAACACGCCGTCGGTGACGATGATACGGAATCGGCAGGCCTGCGCCTCTTTCAGTTTCTCTTCGAGGTCGGCCATGTCGGCGTTGGCGTAGCGGAAGCGCTGGGCCTTGCACAGGCGGACGCCGTCGATGATGGAGGCGTGGTTCAGCGAATCGGAAATAATGGCGTCCTCGGCGGTCAGCAGGGGCTCGAAGACACCGCCATTTGCGTCGAAGCAGGCGGCGTAGAGGATGGTGTCATCGGTGTGGAAGTAGTCTGCGATGGCTTTTTCCAGCTCCTTGTGGATATCCTGGGTGCCGCAGATGAAGCGGACGGAGGACATTCCGTAGCCGCGCTCTTTCATCGCCTTTTCCGCCGCCGCGACCAGCCGGGGACTGTCGGCGAGGCCCAGGTAGTTGTTGGCGCAGAAGTTCAGCGCCTTGCTGCCGTCCTGGAGGGTGATTTCGGCGCTCTGGGCCGATGCGATGTTACGTTCTCTCTTGTAAAGACCGGCCTCCTCGATGGCCTTGAGCTCGTCCTGGAGGTGTTTTTGGAATGTACCGTACATAATATAAAGGTGTATTTGTGTTTCTGATTTCAAATTTATGGATTTTCTCCGGAAATCGTACCATATTTTACGAAAAACTCATAAATTTGTACTGCTAAAACCGAAGTCATGAAAAATGTCCTTGTCATAGGTTCCACCGGCCAGATCGGCTCCGAACTTACCATGAAAATCCGCCGGGAAATTCCCGGCAGCACCGTTGTCGCCGGATACATCCCCGGCGCTGAACCCAAAGGCATCCTCCTGGAGAGCGGTCCGGCCGAACTGGCCGATGTCCGGAACGCCGCCCAACTTGCCGAAATCGTGGACAAGTACCAGATCGATACCATCTACAATCTTGCAGCCCTGCTGTCAGCCGTGGCGGAGAAGAAGCCCCTGCTGGCCTGGGATATCCAGATGAACGGCCTCCTGAATATCCTGGAGGTGGCACGCGAGAAGAAATGCGCCGTTTTCACGCCGAGTTCCATCGGATCCTTCGGTCCGGAAACCCCGCACGTCGGGACTCCGCAGGATACGATCCAGCGTCCCCGTTCCATGTATGGCGTCACGAAGGTGGCCACGGAACTCCTCTCCGACTATTATTTCCACAAATACGGCGTGGACACCCGTTCCGTCCGTTTCCCGGGCCTGATCTCCAATGTGACGCTCCCTGGAGGCGGAACCACCGACTATGCCGTGGAAGTCTATTATTCCGCCGTGAAGGGGGAGGAGTTCGTCTGTCCGATCGCTCCGGGGACCTATATGGACATGATGTACATGCCGGACGCCCTGGGCGCCGCCGTCCATCTGATGGAGGCCGACCCTTCCCGCCTGGTGCACCGCAATTCCTTCAACATCGCTTCCATGAGTTTCGAGCCGGAGCAACTCTTCGCCAAGATCCGCGAGTATATCCCCGGCCTGAAGGTGCGCTACGAGGTGGACCCCGTCCGCCAGGCCATCGCGAACTCCTGGCCCGACAGCATGGATGACAGTTGCGCCCGTGCCGAGTGGGATTGGAAGCCCACATTCGACCTGGATTCCATGACGGTGGACATGATTGCCTGCCTGCGCAAAAAGTTACTGTAACGTTGCAATTTATAACCGGATTTTTCCGTGAACGGACACGGGGAGGGGCTAAAGAAGTCTCTCCCCGTTATTTTTAGTGTTTTCCTTTGTGTGAGAGTGAAAACATGTTGTTTGAATATATGCTGAAAATCAGCGTGTTACAATATTTGTAAAAATATTTCAAAAAAAAGTTTTGAAAAAATTTGCGAATTCAAAAAAATGCCGTACCTTTGTATCCGGAATGAGGAAGCAAGGTTCTCTTGACGGAATCATTCTATTGGTTATTAGTTTTAGTGTTATTAATTATGTGGTT
>ODAJ012133308.1_pt1 | contig 12123 bp, 11 predicted proteins | sample 1539241 | NCBI WGS metagenome assembly ODAJ01 (sample SAMN02144231, study PRJEB22623) | gut metagenome | biome: sheep rumen | host: Ovis aries | place: New Zealand | reverse complement strand
GGCGGCAGGCTCCTCCCCCTCAGCAGGCTCGGCGGCGGGCTCCTCCTCCTCATCGGCGGCGGGCTCCTCGCCCTGCTCCTGCCCCTTGTACTTCTCGTACCTTGCAAGCAGTCCCTTCAGTGTTGCCTCTTCCTCATCCGACAGGGGGCCGCCGTCTGCGGACTCCTCATCCTGTCCGGTCTCGAGCGCGGCAACCTTCTCGGCAATTTTGGCCAATTCGGCCTTGAGCTCCTCAAGTCTATCCATTTTTGCTCCCGGTTTGCTGTCATAGACTAGGACATCTGCGCCCGCCCTGCCCTCTTCTACAAGGGCCAGGTGGTTGCCGCGGATGTCCCGCATAATGAAGTCATAGTGCTGTCCGTCAAATTCCCCCGCCTTCATCTCCGGGCGGTAATGGTACGCCATGGACAGCTCTCTCAATGCGCCCGAATTGATCGCCTTCTGTGCGTCGGCGTCAAAGATTGTCAGGCTATTCATAAGATACGGCGCGCGCCACTCGGCGTCGGTGCCCGTTGCCCCCACCCTGGTCTCCCGGGCGGGCGCGTCGGCAAATTCCGCGTGGTGCCGGAATTGCACGGGGATCCCGTTGATACTCGCCACCGTCTCCGGCTTGCTCAGCTCTTCCGCGGGCCTGTAGCCGTAGTAGATCTTATCCGGATCCAGCCCCAGCTCCCGGTAGCCGGGGATCTCCCGGCCATAGTACGGCGCCACCTGTTCTTTTGTGAAGGGGCTGATCTTAACGTGCATGAAGCCGTTATCGTCCATCATACGGACGCTGGCACGATCAAAAGCGATCAAGTCACCCATCTAGCAGATCCTCCGGGATCACAGTCCGATATATACAGCGGCAGTAGGGCAATTCCGCACAGTGGATGAAGCGGTTGACCTCCGGATCGAACATTCCCTGCTGGAGGTTAAAGCGCTTCCCGTTCATCTTGATATGACTCTGCCGGGACTCAAATTGCCCCGGGACATGGATCCAGACGCCTTCCGTGAAGCCCATGGCCTGATCGTTCGCCCGCTTGACGGACTCCTGCACCTTGTTCACCGCGTCAATGGCCATACGGTGTACGACGTCCCGGCGGAAATTCAGATCGGCAAATTGCGCCTCCATCTCCGGGACGCTCATCCCTTTTTCAAACGCCGCGGCGATTTGCTCCTGCACCGTGTCAATATGCTGCCTGGTCAGCAGGGCGATCCGATCCGCGTTCTGCTGGATCAGCTCCGGCAGGGCCGCCCGGGCTCCCGGGCTGACGTACTGACTCGCCAGACTGATCCGCTCCCGGAAACGCCTGCCGCCTTCACGCCACATCCTGCGGTTGACCCCTGGTGCCAGGGGATCGTTGTATGCCGCTTCTGCGGCCCGCTCCCGCTGTCCGGGGACATCGCTCCATGCCGCCGTGCCCCGCTCGCCTATACCCAGCGCGCCCAGGTCATTCCCGGCTCGGGTGATGATCACGCCTGCCAGGTTCTCCGGCGTCCTGACCGTAACCGCGGTCCCGCCTCCCAGCATACCGCCACCGCCCCCGGCGGCCGCACGGCCCAGGGGGACAGGAGGCGCTTCCACAGTGATCGGGAGCGCTTTCCCCGGCGGCTTGAGCCTTGACCGGATCGCCGCGCCTGATATTCCCGCCTTCTCCATCGCCTTAACCTGCGACGCGGCGGCATGATCGGCGCTCCGGGCGGCATACTTTGCCGCTATGCGCAAGATCCGCCGTTGAGCAAAGCCCATGACAGCAGATCCAAGCGTGGACAAAAAATCCACGATCCCAGATAGCATTGTATGCAGAGAGGCGTCTTGTGTGACCGGGTTTTCTGTCCCATCTGTGACGCGCTTAACATATATTAATGCGTTTTTGCGGTAAACGGACGACACCCGGCGCATGAGTGCCAGGATCTCCCGCTCATAAGCCGCCGCCACCCCCGCGTTCCCCTCCTGGGCAGGCAGCACCCGGGGCCGCCGGGCCGTCATGCCTGCGCCACCTCGGCAACGGCGGACTCGCCCCCGGCAGGTGCTCCGGTCTCCCCGGGCGCCTGCTCCCCTCCTGCCGGAGCCCCGGCGGCGCCGGGGCCAGGGTGATCGGCCATGAAGGACGCCACCAGCTGATCCAGCTCGTCCCCGCCCTGCACGTCAGCGCCCTCATTAGGCTCCGGGGCGTCATCGGAAATAAAGTCCAGCCCCATCCGCGGATCCTGCTTGACACGCTGCCGGGCCTCTTCCGCGCTGATCACGTTACCCTGAAGCAGACCGGACAGGGTTTGTGCCACGGTTGCCCCCACTTGCGCGTCAGCCGCGGCGTCATCGGTGCCCAGACGGTTGAAGTCAAAGGAAATTGACGGATCGATCTTGCCCGTCAGGTGCAACTGCAGGCAGGTGATCGCCCGCTGGATCCCGTCCCTCAGTAATTCCTGCTTACTTGCGATATGGTCATAGTAATTGCGTATGTCGCTTTCCCCGGTGGCGTTAAAGCCGGAGGGGCTGATCCCCAGCAGCTTGACCGCCGGGGTCCGGTTGATCGCCGCAATAAACTCCAGGGCCTGCCGCACAACCTCAGTGACGCCGGAGATCGTCAGGGTCACGTTCTTAACGTCTTCCATGTTGCGGTCACATACCAGCACCGCGTTATTGCTCCGGTAACGCGTCAGCGCCAGCATTTTCGCGTCCAGCTGGGAGACGCCGTTCATCTGCGATAAAAGGTCTTCAGTGTTAGTCTGAAAAACCATCAGATTTAGTTTTTCCAAAATGTCCGCCGCCGATACCCGGGCGCGGTTCCAGTGGAGCACATAGTCCCATAAGATTTGCGCCTGGGGGATGCCCATGAAGTTATACGCGGGCCGGAGCAGGGTGGGTGGAAGGTTATCCCGGAGGATGATCAGCCGGGTCTTGTGTACCCGCTTTGTCAGCACGATCCAATACTCCGGATCGGTCATGTAATCAGGCCGCAGCGGATCGGTGGCGTTATACAGCCCCGGGCTCACGTTGACCGGATCCACCAGCACAAAGCGCAGCTTGCCCCCGGGCTGCAACTCGTCCGACGTCTCCGACAGCCGCAGGGGCAGGGAGGGATCGTCCGTCCCGGTGTCAATGTAGATTAACGCGCCGCCCATATAGCCCATGGTGGCGATCGCGTCGGCCCACAGCTTGCGCAGCTTGTGCCGCTCCATGGACTCAGCCAGACGGTCAAGATCTTCCTGCGGGGTCTCATCGCCGCCCGTCAGCTCGATCCACTCCCGGGTGCAATCATCCGCCACCGTCTGTATGCAAGTCCGGATCATCCCGTTCTGCGCAATCTGCTGAAGGACGCCATAACCCACAAAGGAGGTCATGGGGAATTGCCCCAGATCCTCAGCGTGCCCCACCAGACTGTCCGCCATGGCCGCCAGACCGTGGTCAAAGGCCATGTCCCGCTGATCGATCTCCTCCGGGCTCATCCCCGCCCCTTCCGGATCGGCAAGGGTGACCGGAAGGCCAAAGACGCGCTGCGCGTCCCCCAGGGTCTTGACGCTCCCCAGGGAGTCCGGCGGCGGCACCTGCAGATCCGCCATCGCCCCAGGGCTGATCGCCTTTTCATGTGCCATGATTATCACCTCCCGCGGGCCGCCGCCCTTTTTCTTTTTCCTGCTGTCTGCCATCAATGCACTCCCGCCAGTGCCAGGATATTCGCCGCGTGTATGCGGCCGCCTGTCCGCAAGTCTGCCAGAGCCTGGGTCGTGGCGTCCACCTGATCGTCATGCGCCCCCGCCGGAAACTGGGTCAGCTCCATCACATAATCCCGGATCCACGGCGCCCGCCGCGGGGAAGGGATATACACGTTGTGCGCTTCAAAAAGCGTGGACACGGCATTGCACCGAGCCTCTTTGCTGTCCTTCGGCGTCACCGGGATGATCCCCGGCACCTGCCGCCGCAGGACATCGATCACCGCGCTGCCATTAGCCTTATCCTCAATCAGCCGCCGGGTTGCCCGCGGCCATTTTTGGCACAAGGCCACCACCCGCGCCACCGTGTCCACAAAAGACCAGCGGCCCCGCACCTGATCCAGCAGGTAGAAGCAGGCTCCCACCCGGCCCCATACCTGCCCTACTACAAAGTCCGACGTGTCGGCATCCTTGAAAGTCATATCCCAGGACATGACCAGCTTTTCAAGTTCCTTCGGCGGCTCATCATAGTACTGGATCCAGTCCTCATGGATGATCCCGCCGCCGTCCGGCACCGGGCGGCACTGATACAGCGCAGACCATACCCTGGTCCCCACCGCCGCCTTGATCGCCTTGAGCGCGTCCAGACCATAACGCTCCGGGTGCAACGGCTCCCCGATATGGCGGTGCAGCTCCTCCCGCTCTGCTATCGCCGGGAAGTCAAACACCTCCCACTTGTCACCGCCCTCAGCCTGCTCTGCCAGCAGGCGGCCCACCAGATCGTCCATGTGCCAGCGGGTCATAACGACAATCACCCCGCCGCCAGGACTCAGCCGCGTGTATGCCGTGGACGTGTACCAGTTCCACAGGGCCTGCCGGAGATTTGCCGACCGGGCCTGCTCATCGTCCTTGATCGGATCGTCTATGATCAGGAGATCCGCGCCCATGCCCGTTATGCCGCTGCCCACGCCCGCGGCGCGGTATGATCCTTTATGCCCCGGCAGCTCAAACAGATCCGCCGTCCGGGTGTAGAGTTTAGATCGCCCTGGATCGGCGGCCACCGCCTCAGACCGGGGAAGAACCACGTCCGGGAAAGCGCTCCGGTAGATCGCGCTGTCCATGATCCGTTGCACGTCCCGGGAAAACCGCTTAACCAGATCGTCGCTGTAGGAACAGGAGATCACAGACAGATCGGGGTATTTGCCCAGGGCATAGGCCGGAAAGCGCCGGGAGATTAATTCTGACTTGCCGTGCCGGGGCGGCACCGTCACAATGATCCGGGGGGATCGCTTTTCGGCCACCGCCGCCAGGAAGCGATCCAGCAGATCGCACAATTCCAGGTGGAACCACCCCACGTCATAATGCCCCGGATAAGTGACCACCGTGAAGCCCAGCAGACTCCGCTCCATCTCCCGGCGGTTTGCTGTCCGGAGATAAGCCCGATCACGATCTGCCCGCTCCTCGTTACTGATCCGCCCCATCGGTCTCTGCCTTGCCCCAGCGCGCCCGCGCGCCCAGGATCGTTGTCAGACGATCAGCCAGCTCATCGTCCGGCACGTCTTCCAGCGGATCGCGGAAGGTTACGCTCTGCGTCATCTTGACATCGGTCTTGTCCCCATAGACGCCCGGATCGAGTCCCTTAAGCAGGAAAGTTCCCGCAGGCACGCTGTCCCCTTCCAGGAACAAGCTCCGCATTTTGGACTCCAGCTCCATCATGCCGTCCGCCGCCGCCTGCCGGATCACGCTCACCAGCTCCGGGCGTTTACGACAGGCCGCCTCCCAGTCCAGCTTGCTCACATAGCCATAAGCCTGATACACCCGCGACAGCCGCGGGGAGTCCATTATGTCCTCTTCCTGCGGATCACGGCCCAGAAGCCGCGCCCGCGCCTTCAGATCTTCCAGGTCAATCGCCTCCGGCGGGACGGGCTTACATTTCGGCCGCCTTGACATCAGACGCCGCCGCCGGAGTTATCGTCCCCGCCGGAATTGTCGTCCCCGCCGGAAGTATCATCCCCGCTGGAGGCGGCATCCGTCAGTGGGATCATGACTGCCCACGGGCCGCCTGCCAGCTGGATCGGAGTCCCCGCCACTTTGCCCTCGGGTGGTGTGTAGTCGTTGATCGCTGTCTCCAGCGCCGCCAGATTGTCCGCTGTGATGATTTTAACCGTCATACCAGTCTCCCCTATTGCTCATCGTTGCCGTTGCGATTTTCACCCGCTTTTTCCCCGTTCCCGGGGACGGCACGGGCCAGCCATAAGTCCAGGATCTTGATCAGCGCCAGCTTAAGCCGATCAACTCCGATAAAGCCCGCCGTGGCGCCTATCAGCATCCCCACGGAGCTGTCCACCCCCAGGAGCCCGATAGCCGACTGGGAGAGGGCCATGGACAGCAGTCCGCAACTCAGCCCTTCCAGGCACACAAAGCCAAAAGATCGGTTTGTCTCTGACAGCCCGATCCGCAGTCCCGTGAGCGCCAGCGCCAGACCACCGCCAGTGGTCACCGGATGCGCCTGGAGCCAGTCCGTCAAATTGTCATAGTAATTGTGCATACATAGATCCCCTCATGCCATTATACGCAATATCCTAAAACCTGCACGCCGTCAACGCCACCGCGCGTGATCGAGTCCACAGTTTAGCAAAGCGGCACCCGCCGCGGGATCGCACGGTGTACTCCCGGTAGCCCAGGGCATGGAGGGCGCTCCGCAGTCCCTGCTCCAGCCGCCCCGTGCCCACCTCGCACAAGTCCACCAGCAGGAAGTGCCAGGCGATATACTCCAGGGAGGGCGGCACGGGCCAGCCTCGCAACTCATTCGCCACCATCCACCCCCGCAGCCTGTCCTGGATCTCCTGTCGCCGCCCCTCATCGGCAAACAGCCTCTCCCGCCATTCCCGGGTGCAGCGGTTCCGCAGCAGGGGCCAGTCCTCCGGTCTCTGCCGGGTATAGGGCAGATCTTCCTGTACCCACGGCCACCATGTCCTACGTCCCCGCGCCCCCAGCAGGGCATCCGCCGCTGTCATATACGCCTGCACCCGCTCCCGGGTCATGGGCACCTCACCAAAGCCCCGGGGCCAGGTGTACTCCCGGAGATATGGGTCAAGGCCAAAAAGCGCCATGCCTCCATCCTCGGCAGGCCCCTCCCCGCCCTGCTCCACCGCCAGACGGACGGTCCACCCGCCCGCCCGGGAGCGCGCTGTCTTCCACAGACGCGCCTCATCCACCCGCAGCAGGACCGCCCAGCCGTGGATCATGCTCTCCCCCACCAGCCGCACCGGAGGCGGCGCTGCCGTGCCCGCCACCGTCCCCAGCAAGGCCAGCAGGCGCTCCGCTGTCTCAGTGTCCGCCGTCCCCTCCGGCTCACCCCAGGGGGTGCAGGTCAGAGCGATATACCCCCCTGGGCCGCACCGTGCCCAGGCGCCATGCTCCGCAGGAACGCGGCTCAACTGGAGCCGCCCCCAGAAATCCCGCCGTGTGATCGGCCCGCGGTGGAAAACCGCCTCCCCGGTTTCCGGGTCGCGGGTGTACGCCGCCATCCTCCCAATCAGCTCCTGGGGGAAGGTCATTTTCGCCCACGCCGGGCGGGGTTTACTGGTGGTCATTTTTAGTCAACTCCGCGCCTTTCGGAGGGGCTTACGGGCGGTCATTTTTTAATCAATTCTGCGCTTGCCGGGAGGGTTGCAAAGGGTCGCTTTTAATCCGGCGGTCTCCGATCTTGAGGGGTTTACAACTGGTCAAAAAACGAGCGATTTTGTCACCGCTATGGCTGGTGACATCGGTGACAATTCGCGGTGACACCTTATCCGGTCAAGCTTTGCGGCCGATTTGTCACCGCGACGCAAAAACCCTTACTCCCCCCCTATATTACACCCCCTATTCCATCACCCTATTCTCCCCCTCTTCTTTTTCTACTACTTTATAGAAAAAGATGTCACTGTGACATTTTACCCCAAAAAGCACGGTGGCATAAGGCTTTACCCCGTTGTCACTGGGCTTGTCACCGGGGGTAACCGAGACGCAAATCGCGCATTTTTTATACAATTTTGCCCCTGCAAGGGTCATTTTCGGTCCGCAACTTGCAAAAGGTCACCCTTTGCAAATGACCCTTTGCAACCCCCTTCCGGGTGACCCTTTGCAAGGGTGGAAAACCCAGGTAAATCAAAGGCTTAACCCCTCCGGACGACCCTTGCAGCGACCCTTGCAAGTATGGCGACATGAAAGGCGATCACGATCACGATCAGATCTGACCCCTTGCAAGGGGTGAAAGCCAGTAAAATCAATGACTTATGCCCGCGCGACCTTTTGCAACCTGCTAAAGGTGACCCTTAGCAGGCGGTGCCCGGACCGCTTGCTAAAGGTCGCGACCAAAAAAACGGCCCCGATGGGTCAGATCGGGGGCCAGGAGAGGGGCCAAAAATAACTCGGAATGAGTCCGCTATTCGCCATCCTTCTCCGGTTTTACCGGAGGAAGGGTGACGCGCTGCCACACGCGGTGAGTGCCGGGGAAACCGGAGATCCGGTGGGCAGATCCCTTCTCCAACTGGAAGCCCAGTGTCCGCATGATCTCCGCCACACGCTGCTGATCCTGGATCCGGCGTTGCCCCCGGTCAATGTTGAGCGCATACTGGAGGATCGCGCGGGTGCTCAGCGGATAGCGGGTGCCCTCCGGCTTTTTCTCTTGGGCGGCGATATACTCCGCAATATCATCCGCCCAGGCGTCCTGGGTGGCGTAGCGGATGTTCTGCTCTGTCTTGGCGGTGGCACGCTCCAGGCGCGTGTGCAGGCGCTTGGCACCCTCCTCCATGAAGATCCGCCGCCCTTCCGCCCACAGCTGGAGGCGATCCCGCTGGATCAGATCGTCCCGCATTTTGGCCACCTCTATGACGGCAAACCGCCGGGAGCCTGTTGCGTCCCGGAGGATCTGCTGTTCGTTGGTGGTCATCACAAACACACAGCGCCGGGTCACGGTGCGGATGTCCTGAGAGTACATGACCCGGTAACTGTCCCGATCCAGGGAGAGGAAGGCCTTTAGATCGGAGTTCTCCCGGCGGGAGAAGCCCTGCATCTCCGGCACCTCGATCACGGTCCGCCCGCTCATCAGCATGGCCAGCTCCTTGTTATCCTGCCGGAAGTCCAGCTCTGCGGCAAAGTCCTCTTCCAGGGCCAGGGCGCGGACGGAGGAGGACTTATGGCACCCCTGGGGCCCGGTCATTATGATGCTTATGTCAGCCTTGCAGGGCTCCGGGGAGGAAGCGCGGCGGTAGAGCATACCCCACAGATAGCGCCCGGCGGCCCGGGCCACCTCCGAGTCCTCCGCTCCTCCATAGTCCAGGAAAAACCGCTCCGCCCGGTGTACCCCGTCCCACTCCGGCAGGACCGCGGCGAGATAGTCCTGCATGATGTCCACATGGTGCTGGGCGGCGCGGTGGTTCACGGCGTCATACAGCAAGTCCTTTGAGATGGATCCCGGTTTGAAGCGCATGATGGGGTTCTCCAGGCGCACCCGTAAGGCAAAGTTCTCCGCGTCACAGAATTGCCGCCAGCCGCCCAGGGGGCAGGCATTGGCGGGGCTGTTATGTTCCCGGAGGACGATCTGCCCCCGGAAGGTGTCATAGGCGATGTCCATGCCACACAGCACCGGATCGGAGAGGACGAGCTGGAGGGTGGTGGCGCAGGTCTTGAAGAGTCCGGTCTTCTGATCCAGCCACGCGGTGAGCTGCTGGGCGGCGGTGGGGTCGTCCGGCTCCCTGGAGTCCGCCGTCCCCCGTCCCTGGGCCGCGCCGCTCCCCGGGGCCTGCTGTCCCCTTTCCCCGGTCCCCGCGCCGTCGCCGGGGTTATTCTCCGGGTTATTGGTGCTATTTTGCGTTTTTAAGGCTGATTTTTGCGGATTTTCCGCATTTTTAGCAGATAAAACCGGGGTTATTGGTGCTTTATTCCCGGCGGCGGTGCCGGAAGGCTCCTCCGTGGGGTAGGCGGTGACGGGCACCTCGCCCTCCCAGCCCTCAGTGCGGGCCCAGATCCGCAGATCGTCGGCGGTGCGGTGATCGCAGTGGGCATGGAGGCAGCGGAAACCGCCGGAGGAATAGCCGTTGACCCCGGCGGGGAAGTAGACGGTCTCCCCGGGAGCGCCGCGCTTGGTGTGCAGATCTTCCCAGGGGCAGGTGATGCACAGGCCGCCGTCCCGGTTGACCGCCAGCACCCTGCCGGATGCCCGGAGCCAGTCGGCGAGGCCGTCGGGGGCTTGATAGGACTCAGCGATCTGCCGCGGGGTGGCCTCACCGCCGCCGCTGGACTTCACCTCCCAGGGGGCGAGGGCCTCCCGGAGGCGGGCAAGGGCGGCGCAGTCAGTCTCAATGAGCCGTGGGCCGTGGATGTCCCTTCCGGTGGGGCCCATGATCCAGCGGTAGTGAGCGCCGGAGGGGTGACGGCCGCAGCAGGCGAGCTGCTGTCCATAGCCCAGCAGCTCCAGCTTGTTACCGTCCCCCAGGTGGATGACGGCCTTTTTAGGGCGCCCGGTCAGCCCCTGGACATGGAGGAGGCAGGCCCAGCGGTGGCCGCCGCGGGTGCGCATGGGGAGGTCTTTCGGATCCAGCCCCAGGGAGTCGCACATCAGGCGCATGACGGTGATGGACATTTCCAGATCGTCCGTATCGCAGTCGGCGGCGATCACTCCCTGGATCCCGACGCGGATCCCGTATCCATAATCCGGATCGGCGGCGTACTTGGAGAGGTCTAGGAAGGACAGGCTTTTGGTCTGCCAGCCCGGGAGCCCGGTCACGGTGCCCCGGGAGGTCTTGACCGAGGGCACCTTGCCCAGGGACTCATCAGGGAGCCGGGACAGGGGATCACGGGGGACGGCGGGGTTGGAGACGATAGGGACTGCCAGGGACATCAGCAGATCGGAGCCCATAACAGTGCCCCACTCCTGGGGCGTGGCGCCCGCTGCGGGCGCCTGGGCGGGTGCGTCAATCGGTGGATTGAGCTGTGTCATGGTCGGCTCCTTTTCCAGGGACGGGTAAGGATAAATAAGCGATCTGCAGGGCTGCGTGTGCCCGGGCGCGCAGACCGTGGAGGCCGCGTCCGGCCCGGTAAACGGCAGTCCGGGAGGCGCCGATCATGTGTCCGATCTGCGCGTCGGACATTCCCTGCCGCCGGAAGGTGGCGATCATGTGCTTATCATCCAGTGCCAGGACGGCGGCGATCATGCGCTTATTGGTCAGCCCCAGCGCGGGGGACGTCCCGGGGGCGTCAAGCCCGGGGGCGTCAAGCCCGGGGGCGCCAAACGCGACAGGGCGCGGCTCAGGCGGCTCGGAAGGAGCCGTGTCGGCTCCGGTTGCAGATGTGATCATATAAGATCCTCCGGTATAAGATTATTTGTTGCAAATGTGCAACGCTCAATTATATCCCCAGGAATTGAGGAGGCAAGGTTACTTTGGGCAAAATGTGATCGGATCAGCCCGCAGGACGCCCGGATCCGCCCCGCAAAAGCCCCCGGATCGGTGATTTTGTGATCGTGATTGCAGATCGGTAAATAAAAATTGTTGCACTATTGCAACAGCACCCGGCAGGCGTATAATGACACTCAAGCAACGGGAGACCGGGGCGGAAAACGCAAAAACGCAACATCGCAACATCGGAGAGAAGACATGACCGGATTTACCTACCGCGGGCTGAGACAGTTTAACCCGCTTGACATCGGCGCCACCTGGGACTCGGTTTCTGAGTGGTACTGGAACCCCCATCAGCAGTGCTTTGAGTGCCTTCACGACGGCCATCATATCACCCTGACGCCCGATCTGATCGGCTACCAGGACGGCAGGATCCACATCACCTATCACAACGGCCCGGACGAGGCATGGCTGGAGTGCCTGCCTGAGCCCGGCGATTACCACCTTGCCTGGCGGCTGATTGGCCGGAGCGGTGAGATCCGTCAGGAGATGGCAAAAGGCTGGGGCGGTTATACGGTGGCTCCGCACCCCGATCTGCGCTGGCTGTGGGGAGATTTTGACTCCCTGCCTAATGAGCTCCTGGTCCTGGTGGTCGCCGCGGTGATCAAGTCCGCAGGATACCGGAACAAGGGGATGTTCATGCACGAGATTAACCCTGCCTGCATCCGGGAGGACTGGATGTATCCGTATCTGTCCATCCCCAGCGGGGTGGTGGACGATGAGACCGAGGAAAAGATCCACGATTGCTTTTATCAGTATAGGAGAGCATAAGCAAATGATTGAGGATGATCTGAGGGCCTTAACCGAGGCCATTAAGGCAAACACGGAAACTATCAAGACTCTGGGGGAAGCGTTGAAGGTTGCGCTGGCGGCTCCGGCTCATAGTTCCGGTCCTACCATTACTCCCGTCCGGGCAGTGGTAGAGCCCGCGGTGCTGACAACCCCGGCTCCTGTTGCCCCGGCACCTGTTGCCCCGGCTCCTGCTCCGGCTCCTGCACCTGTTGCCCCGGCTCCTGCACCTGTTGCCCCGGCTCCTGCACCTGTT
>ODAJ011831569.1_pt1 | contig 12124 bp, 5 predicted proteins | sample 1539241 | NCBI WGS metagenome assembly ODAJ01 (sample SAMN02144231, study PRJEB22623) | gut metagenome | biome: sheep rumen | host: Ovis aries | place: New Zealand | reverse complement strand
GCTTTTCCCTTTTTGAGGAGTCGGGCTTGTTTTCGAGGGGTTAGGTATTGTCCCCTAACTCCTCTTCGCTCGGCACGCAGTGACGCTTGCCTAAGCAAGAACTCCTCAAACTATCCGAACTTCAGAAAGTTGAGTTACGAATAATAAGAATTCGAGGCATTCGAGCTTCACTTGCAAAGAATCAATCCTAATTCCAACCATAGGGAAGGGAGAATTTAAGAATATTATGCGTAATTATGGTAATTCATTTCTTGAATTTTCCAGGCTAAAATTCAACTCCTACGAAATGACAAAATGAAAGCTATCATTTTACATCGTAATTCGATAGCTTTTACGACGTAATATGATAGCTTTTACAGTGTAATTTGATAGCTTTTACGATGCCACCCTACATTTAACATCAGTTAAGAATTCGTGTCAAAAAAAAGACACAAAAACAAACAGAGTGTAAGCAAAACACCATGTTTTACTTACACTCTGATTTTGGGGGGTTATTCCTCTTCGTCGTCAGCCCAGAGATCCATTGAGGTACCCTTGGCACCCCACTCTTCAGCCTCGCCGCTACCTTCCGGAATAGTATCGTCCACTGAGCCTGCGAGTATAGGCTGGCTCTTTATATACACCACCTTTAACAGTGGTTCTATGTATTCTCTGTGTATCATCATCTTTTTAATGCTTTACCTATTTATTACTTGTTGACAATCTTCTTACCGCGCTTGATGATGATGCCCTTGGCACCCTTCTTCACACGCTGGCCTGCAAGGTTATATACCGCTGCATCATCAGAGGCTACGTCCTCCACTACATCAGCGATGCCGTCAGCTTCTTCATCCTCCACAAACACGAAAGCCATCTTTGAGGCATTGTCAGCAGGGAGATTGAGATATACTATGCCTGCCGTGGTGTTGTTCTCGACAGTCCACTTATAGAATGCCACACCGTCTTCTGAGTTATAACCCAGGCGCAGCACGTTGAGGTCTTCGCCAGCACCTGCAGTAACTGCAAGGAGGTTGTCACCAGTGTACACAGCAAGTTCATCATCACTAGCAGTCAGAGTCATCTGATAGTAAACATCGCTTTTTGGTTCAGCAGCCACGCCAGTGGTCTTGAGGATTACCGGAGTATTTGCAGGTACGGTTGAAATCTTTCTCAGACCGATGAGATTATCCTTTTTCTGTATAGCAACATAAGCCGTTGTATTCTCATCCAGCGTATAAGACTTGTCAGCATCATAGAAAGACTTGTAACCCGCCATATTCTGAGTAGTGGTAAGAACCCGTGACAATGGCTCAAGTACACCACTGATGGTGACAGGGGTACCGAGGCGATAGTTCGTCACGCCTGTTTTGGCACCATCGTAGCAGTAAATACTGAGTGTTACGTCGCCAGTGTATGCCTTTTTCTCTGAGAATGTCAGCGTAGAAGTAGTAATCTGACCCTGAGTAAATGATGCAGCTTCGTTTGAAACAGTGTTGTTTGCGTCAGAGAGTGTCATCTTTACGTATGCATCCTTGCTGATAGGCTGCACCTTTGCTGATGCGCTGTAAGGTACGAACTTATAGCCGGCTGGCACGGTAAAGCCAACGGTTGCAGCAGCGTCCGTTTCGTTGCCACACACCAATTTTACCGTAAGGTTTTCCTTGCCGGCATTGTCTGCGGTGGTGGCAGCAATGTTTGTAAATTCAGTTATTTTATCGTCTGTAGCAGATGCCGTGCTTGTAAGAGCAGTGGCAGCTGTACCTACAGCAACGGCAAAGATGATGTCACCAGACTCGCTTGATGCCGAAGCCTCGCCGAAGCCTCCGCGACCGTTAGCGGCACGCACTGTATAGAGTCCGAAGTTGTCGACTGTATATGACGTCTCGGTAGTCAGTGCTACGAAAGTGCCTTGCTTCTCAATGAGGTATGCATCAGAAGAACCTTCCCAGGTAAGAGTGTTGCCATCAAGCACTACATTGCTGACCTCTGCCTGAGCAGTGTACTGAGTAGGATTCCAATCACCATACATTGCATCCTTATCTGAATACGTGTCTGCCTCCTCAGAAGTAAGCACAGGATTGTTACTATGAGTATCAGCAAATGTACTCTTTCGACCAGAAAGGCTAATAGCATTGCCATCAGCATCCATAGAGTTGTACTCTGCAAAACGTGCTGGCCAACCGCCAGACATCTCGTTCCAACCTATTGTACTTGGCTTAACATTCATCTTGGTGTCAATGAATACTGCTACAGGAGTACCACTACCCCATGGACGACCAAGGGTATAATTACCATCAACGTCTGAATCATCACCGTTTATTATACAGTCTTTGAATACCCATCCTATGTTAGCAGGCTTTGAAGGTACAGCAGCATAGCCACCCTTCAACTGACGTAGTTCTACACCATCAAAGTATATGTCGCCTTTACCACAGAGATAGTCTGTTCTACCACGAACTACACCACCTTCAAAATAATACAGTCCATTATCATTGTTTGAAGTCCATGTATCTTGATAACCATGCAAGCATACATTCTTATATATATTTTGTGTTCCCTTATCCTGTATGGCAATGTCACGACCATAGGCATCAGCCATTCCTGTTGAAACAGTCAGATCTTGCCAATACAATCCACTTACCTTACTACCAATTTGAATAACATCACTTTTTCCGATTCCTTCATATATGTTTGCAGAACCATACTGGCCATCAAATACATAATCATTCGTATTTGGCTCAATATTCGTTATTACGACTCCATCACGGCTCTGTCCTACGAATGATATATTGCTTGTGTTAAGATACGTGATTGGGTCGTATGCATCACCATCCCAAAGTATTGCGCCTGTACTTGAGTGAGTATGTGTATAATGTCTTACAGCACCACGTGGTAATGTGTAAGTTCCATTCTTCAAGAAAATCTTTGCAGAAGACGCACTCGTTTCTTCAATATACTCTAATACATTTGCTAACTCCAAACCATTGCTTGGCATATAGTAACCAGCTGTAGTAGTAGGTATGTCAGCAAATACAGCGTAGTATGTCATATCACCAGAAGGAACCGTTGAGATTACAGCTTTACCCTCTGAACCATCTGTTACTTCATACCAACCACGGAAGCGTTTGCCTTCATCTGCAGTTACGATAGGTAGGGTTCCAAGAGTCTGAGTATCTGTTCCATCATTGTATATTGTCTTAGTATCTACGGCCTCTTCACCGTTCTTAAATATTACAGTATATTTAGAAAGTGTGCTTACAGATGATATTGAGACAAATGGTACATAGTTGCCACCCTCGATAGTCAGCGTAGTTGCATCACCTTCATAGTAAACAGTTACCATATTGGTAGAGGTGTTACCATGGTAGCATGTACCATTGTTGGTATTAACAGTTGCAACAGTCTCATTTGAAGCATTCTTTATAGTTACATTGCCACCCCACTGGCAAGTACCAAGTTTAATCTTAACCTTACCTGGAACCTTTACTATTGTCTTGAAATTTTGCAGACCGTGTTCACTATGGTATTTACCACTAATTGTAGCGATTGACAAAGGTGAATCGGCAGCCACACGTACGATTTGGCCATCCTCATCTACAGCAATACCGAAAGATACTGACGACTTGTCTGTTATTTCGTCAGATGTTATCAATGTACCTGTACCGTTGTTCAAGATTGCAGAGAAGTCAGAGAATAATGCTTCTTCAATCACCGTAACGGTACATATGTTTGAATTAGCTGTACCAGCAGCGTTGGTTGCTGCAAGATAATAATATTCTGTTCCCACTGCCGTTGGTGTGAAAGTCAAGGTTGAAGATATTGCGTCCTCCACCGCTGTAGCATTCTGACCATTAGCATCACATGAATACCACTGATATGCTGTTACTGCAGGATATGCATTTACTGTAGATTTAATAGAATTCGATACATTCAGTATTGCATAAGTTGTTTCAGGGATAGACACTTCTGCCACCTCTGGATCAGCATCGAGCAAGTTACCTGTAAACGTAAGATCTATAGTATTATCCTTTGAAGAACCTCCTTGATAGAAGTATATCTTTGCCTGATATGTACCAGACTTCAGCCCACTAAGCGCATTGGTGAAAGCTGCGTCCGAGATTGAAACCGTTGTCGTGCTGTTAGCAGTCGTTGACTTGTCTGATGAACCCCAAATCTGTGTTGCAGGATTATCTGAGTCACTGTTTTGCACAGAGATCTTCCAGGTCCAAGTACAATTCGAAGCATCTGAAAGACGGGCACTAACGCTTGTCAAATTTAACTTCTTGCCGTCAGGCACAGTAAAAGTATAGCCAGCATACTGTGCCTCGTCAAAAGCAGACCTATTGACATCCTTTCTGTAGCTCTGCGTAGCCGTATAGGTAACGCCATCTATTACATAGTCACGATTTTGACTATCAATAGAGACCTCGCTACCCTTAATCTCAGACAATGTAATCAGACCATTAGATGTATTCCAAACACTTGCTCCCATAGTTCCTTTTGCGCCTTCTTCTGCTGGTGCTGTCAACGGACGGGTAAGACCAAAGGTTACAGGAATGTATTCACTTGCAGTTACCGCACAAACCGCAGACACAGCACTGCCCATATCATTCGTAACAACGCAGTATATATATTCTATACCTTCTACAGACGCTGTATAAGAATAAGACGCGCCAGTGGCTCCCTCCAACACCACGTCATTATCAATGTCTACTGTAGTTCCTGAAGCCTTATACCACTGATATGAAGTAGCATCTGTAGCAACAATGGAGAATGTTGTAGCATTTCCTATGCCTACGACAGCCGTAGCAGGCAAATTAGTGGTAATTGTTGGTGCAGCTTTTACATCTCTCGTAATGCTCATAGATGTTAAATATGTTGTTGCACCTGCTGCACGGTATATATAAAAAGTAGAAACACCAACAAGCTCGTCACCTGACGCTATTGTGTAAGTCAAATCAGTATAAGAAGAATTCGTTGTTGTTATCGAGTCCGGAGCAGAATTAGGTCGAGATTCCTGTGTAGAAAGCCAGATTCCTTTCCATACATCATTTTTCCATCCACCCTGCATATTGACATGCACCACATCACCTACCTGCAAAGCGTCATTCAATACGACCTTAAAGAACGTATTATTATTCAGAAACGCAAAACGGACAGCATCACCATTGGTAGCAATTAAATCCTTTGCAGAAGTTTGTCCATTAGTTACATACATTTTTCCACCTGTCACTGTGGCATAAGTGGAAGAAATCTCCATATCCGTCGTCGAAGCAGGAACAGAGAGAACTGCTTTTGCCTCTGTAGAGAAAAGCGTCGTAGGCACCGCCCTTACCGACATCGTCCCCACAACAAGTCCGAGGACTGCGAGGAACATTGAAAATAGTTTTTGTTTCATAAGTTTTTATATTGTTTGTTTATTAGTTCAATTAGTATTAGTCTATAATTATATACCTTATTATAATGTATCCAGGACAAAGTTACTATTTTTTTATTGATTAGGCTATCAAAATCTACGAATTTATGCTATAGTGATTTAAAATTACTATATGGATGGAATATTTTTTATACCAAAAAGCCGACGAACACCCTTTACAAGTATTCGTCGGCCTAAAAAAACTAACTACATTATTTTTATTTTATATACTTCTTGCCACCACTGACAATGACGCCCTTGAAGCTGTCTGCCACGCGCTGACCTGCAAGATTGTATGACACGTTGCTTGTGCCTACCTCATTTTGTGCAGTTACTGTGCCAACGGCTGTCTCGATGCCATTACTTACGCTTTTAGATGCCGCACTGAGTCCGCCAAATTCATTGGCTGCCTTGACGGTATAGGTGGCATTAGCATCGTCGATAGTGTAAGAGGTAGAAGTGGTGAAATCGTAAGCCTTACCGTCTTTCAACACTACATAGCATATAGCGTATGGCACTGCCTCCCATGAGATTTTGCCCTCTGTGACGCTTATTTCAGGTGCTGCTGTTGCCTGACAGATAAGTTCTGGCTGCCATGCATCATTGCCGCGGAGCACGTTCTTGATGCTATACTGTGCAGCTTCCTCGTCGGTAAGGGAGTTCTTGGCATAGCCCTCTACAAGTTCGTTTGTATTGCGATCGGTATAGTAATAGTAGCTGCGCGATGCAGTGCTCATGGCATTGCCTTCCTTGTCTTTCATGTCATAGACTGCCCAGAGCTGTGGTATGCCACCCATCTTCTCATACCAGATGCCTTCGTATGTGGAAATCTCACAAGTGGTATGCAGGAATACGGTGATAGGATATGCGCTCCATGGACGTCCGAAGTAGCATGCTACATCCTTTGGATTGTCTGTCAGGGTTGAGGTGATGACGTTATTGTCGAACACATATCCCCACTTTGACTGCTTGGTGTGGCATGGCGCTACGATGTAACCGCCCTTATCACGTACGATGTTGATTGTATCACCGTCAAAATAGATGTCGCCCTGACCATAGATGAAGTCAACGGCACCCTCTATCCAAGAGTCCTTGACATACTGACGGTATGCAGAGTTATTGTAAGCGGTAAGGTATGTATCCTGATAAGATATGAGTCCGCACTTATTGAAGATGACGCGGTCACCATCGGCGAAGAGTGCCAGGGCCTGTGGACCGTTCTTTTCATCGCGACCGTATGAGTTGACGAGGTTGATGCCTTCGAAATAGAGGTCGTTAGAGAATGCGTCAACAGTTGCACCTTCCTGTACGTTGAAGTTTGAGCCGTCAGACTTCAGTTCATAGACATCGCTGCTTGAAGGAGTAATATTACCCAATGCACCGCAGAGTTTCTTATCCTCAATGCTTACGAGGTTACGATCCTCACCGATGAGGTGGATGTATGGCTTTTCCTTAGGAATGCTGACATGCTCCTTATATACACCAGCCTTGATGAAGATAAGGTATGGAGAACCCTGGTTTGACGGAGCGGCATTGATGGCTTCCTGAACAGAGGTATAGTCGCCAGAGCCGTCGGCTGCCACCACTGCATCATAAAGACGCGCTGCAGGTTGTGGGCGGTCCGCTGTGGTAAAGTTGATGCTTATAGCCTCGTTATACACATTGCCTGACGCGTCGGTAACAGAACCTGCTGGGAGGGTAAAGGTATAAGGTGTAGAGAACTCAAGTGCTGAATATGCGAAGAATACTGAGTTGCCAGAAACGGTTGGCTGTATTGTCTCGCCATCAAGAGTGCCTGCGGCATTGGATGCCAAAGCAACAGTTTCGTCAAATGTAATGATGATGTTTCCAGAAGTGCTGGCAGTGCCATCATTCTGTGGTGTGGTAGCCGTGAGTACAGGCGCTGTCTTGTCATTCTCATCAACGCCGTTGTCGTATGTAACGAAGATGTTTGTAACGGCAGCACAGTCGTTGCCAGAACCTGTGATGGTAGCGTCAGCGGCTGGATGCATTCTTACATATACCTTTTCCTTGTTGTTGGCAGCCTCTGGCAATTCAAAGGTCTGTGTCTCCCATGATGTATTTGTAGAGAAGTCATAGGCACCTAACTTATTCCATGTGGTATTGTCGGTGCTGTACTCTACGTCGTATGCTGTATAGCGGCTATAGTTGATTGCCGAAGCAGTCATCTTTACCTTGATGTTCTTCTTGCCTGTGGTAGAGAAGTTCCACTGGAAATAGTACTTGTCGTTGATATTCTGCCATGAGATAGCACATGGGTGGCCTACCCAACCGGTATGTGAGAGCCATCCTACGGAAGTGGTTCCATCCTTTGTGAGGATCAGCTCGCCCTTGTTATCGTCAGAAGAATAGAAATCACCTACGCGAGACTGCTTTGGTGACTGCTCATACAAGTCCCAAGCAACGATATAGTCTGAAGCTGTATAGCTTGCCACTACATCCTTGTCGCCACTCATGGTAAAGGTATAGGTCTTGTCTGTTGACTCTCCGTCATTCCATGAAAGGAAAGAGATGACTTCATTGTCACTGGCTGTGAGCTTGACAATGGTGCCTTCCTCATACATATTCTTGCCATCAACCACGACTGGGGTTGGAGCGACGCTTACGAGGTGATTGCTTGATACGCCCTGTATAGAATAAGAAAGGGCATAGGTGTTCTTTACTTCATAATTTGCGACGAAGGTCTTGCTCTTGTCCATCGTGGTGGTGTAATTGACACTGGTACCCACTACGTTGTTGTCACCGTCTGTCCAGTTAAGGAAACGATAGCCGAAGTTTGGAGTCGTTGACAAGGTAACCTCTGTGCCTTCCTCAAACTCTGAACCTGAAGGACTGACTGCTATGCTGCCTGCACCAGCAATGTTGGTAGAGACACTGAGAGGATAGGTAGTTTTGAATGTTTCTGCGTATGTACCTGTAACATTAATATAGTTAAGGTTCCAGTTGCTTGCATAGCCATTGGCTGCAACAAGGCGTACGATGACCTTTTCTTTGTTCTGGACTGATATTGACACGTTATTGTCATTATATATCCACCAGTTTGCCGCAGGAGTCTTCTCACCTGCTATCACCCATGTATTTCCATTGTCGGTAGAGACGACTATCTTCATAGGTGCAGCAGCATTGGCACCGTAAGCATAAGCGAAATTCACCTCTATATCCTTATAGTTAAGGGTAGGGAAAGATATCTCATAATATACATTATGCTGCGTACCGTCTGCAAAATCGGTTATATTGTTTGGCCTATCAGCGTTTTCTATGCGCAGCACCTTATTATTATAACCAGTACATACTTCCCAATAACGGTCTTTTGAGTAAGCTGTGAGATTGTAGTTGCTTGCATCTCCTACACAAGTAGTAGGTGAGATACTTGGGGCATCACCTTGATTGAACCACACTCTGGCCACATCTTCGGTGAAAGTCCACGATGCCAGAGTCGTATTCCCTGCCATCGACGTCTGTATGGACATTAAAAATAATGCCACAAACGATAATAGATGTAATAATTGTTTTTTCATTGTTTTTTTTTGTGATAGAGTTAGTAATTGAGTTAGTGAATATTTTCGCTTGCAAAATTACATATTATTTGAAACAAGCATTACACAAAATAATCTCAACGAATTCTCTTTTATATGGGTAAATTTATTTCTTTTTACCCATATATGGGGTAATTTTATTTTTTTTTTTACTAACTTTGCAACATAAAACATTATAACAAAGGAACTACATATCGACAGTTTATAATAGATACAAAAAACAATGAACATAATATATTATCCTAAAAGGTTAGTCCAGGTAATAAAAGACAAAGAACGTCTATACAAAATATTGTTCACAGACGAAGACAAATGGTCGAGGCCTGTGGACATAACCATAATGATTGCTATCGTATTGTGCGCTATAAGCGCGGCAATGGAAAGCGTGGTGAAGGTTAACGATTTCTCGTTGCACGCCCTGCTGGCACTCGACCTCACGACGAAAGGACTTATTAAGGCGGCTATCATTATATTAGAGTATCTGCTCAGCTTCATCTTCACCGTAGAATACCTGCTGAGGGTTTACTGCTCACCACGCAAACGCGACTACACGCTGAGCTTCTTCGGTGTGATAGACTTCCTCGCAACAATGCCACAGTTACTAAGCGTGTTCTTCCCACCACTGAGATACTTCTCCGTAATGCGTACCTTCCGACTGATACGCATTTTCAGGGTACTGAAACTATTCACCTTCATCAACGAAGGCATACTGCTGCTGGAGAGCATCAGACGAAGCATGACAAAGATTCTGGTCTATTTCCTCTTTGTTGTAGTACTTGTATGCATTATCGGCACTATAATGTATATAGTGGAATGTCATCACCCAGGCACACAGTTTACGGACATACCGACAAGCATCTACTGGGCTATAGTAACACTCACAACAGTAGGTTATGGTGACATAACGCCTGACACAGGAATAGGTCAGTTCCTTTCTGGCGTGGTAATGATACTCGGCTACACCATCATTGCTGTCCCAACAGGCATCGTTTCTGCTACAATGATTGACGAGACGAAGAAAAAAGGTTCAAACGGCTGTTGCCCACGCTGCAACCAAAAGACCGACCTCAATGCAAACTACTGCAAACACTGTGGTGAAAGACTATAGAAAAACTCTGTATGTTTGCATCAAGTCTTATTCACCTTACTTTATATACGTGATAATAATTGCACTTACCCTTATATTGGTAATCTAAACCGTGATTTACCCTTTCCGCTTTCAAATCAAGGGAATCAGTCGTAAACACTACATCGCCAGACTTAATATTCTCTGGCACCATCACATCTGATATGTCATAAACAACATCATCTGCCATAGAAGGGAGAAGTACACCTATCTTCCATCGCACATCGTGTATCACATGTATTTGTCCCGATTTGTCCTGCAGCAGACTCAAGACAGGAGTCTTTTTATAAAGATTGTCTATATTTGATTCGAACATTGGCATAACCATATATACCACGACTATCAATGAAGCCGCTATCCTTTTCCACCCAGTATTCCTCAAACAGTTTACTGCTGCAGGAATAACAAGTAGTAAAAGAGGTGATGCCGCCACCATATATCGATTTGTCTTATATGGAGCCAATAACATGACAACGAAGGTATAAACAAATGCAGGATAGAATATATATGGTATCTTATATCCCCTATACTTAATTGCGATTACAGCCAAAAGTAACAATACGGGTATATATAACGTGTTATGCATCATCAACAGTGCCCATGTCAATATTGAATCAAATAAACGCATGATGCTTCCACTTCCTGAAACCTTATTAGTTATTCGTTGGTCACCACCAAAACCTAGAAAATAGCTTTGATAACACATCCAGCATATCGCCAGTGCAAAAAGCAATGAACAGGCATAAAAAGCCCATCCTCCCTTAAAATAATTATACTTGTATATCCACCAATACAGAAACAATCCTAATACTGCAACCAATATCACCATAAAATATCCTGTCAACAATACTCCCGCTAATAAAACGGATGTAATTAGAAATACTTTTACATTATATTTCCATACGCCCAAGACCATTGAGTTAACCATTTTAGTTATCCAGTATGCTAACAATAACACCATTAACATCTGTAAGCTATACGGACGTATAAACAAAGTATCAGATATTCCTCCTACCATTAAGGAGAAACAAAACAACGTAGTAAATATTGCAAGAATATCATCTTTATAATATAGCAACAAGAGTTTAAAGAATACTATAAAACTCAAGACATATAATAGCATATTAAGAATAATACCACGCATCTGTATAGTCTTAATATCTGTCGTAACCAGACCTGCGAAGAAAACACGAAGGATAGAATAATAGAAATTAGTATGGTTATAGTCATACACATTGTGCCACATATATCTTAGGTCATGCAACACTCCTTTTAAACGCGGATCATGTATAAAATAAAGACAACGTAACTCCATCCCTGTAGTCCTCATTTTATCATCAATTTTGACATCTGGAGAATAATAGGCTCCATCACATTCTGCAATAGAGAATGAAGCCACCTCATCTACATGCATTCCTTCCTTTTGATTAGCCCAATACATGCGTACAATAAGGCCTATGACAATTATAAAAATAAAAAGATCAAGTCTTGATTTAGTACACAATAAACTTCTCACAATATAGATATATATCTTAATAACTCATTAAACAAATAATACCACTCTGTTTTTTCCAACTTCCATAAATCTCATCACCTCTTCATCCATTATTACTCCACTATTTTCTTTCCTCTCTATATTCTTTGCGTTTCCTCTTTCCACTCAATATATTTCTTCATCTCACCCTTTCTCATTTATCATCTACATCCTTTTGCTCCACTCCCTGTCTTCTTTAATCCTCTAACGTACTCTAACTTCCTCTATTATTCCCTTCGTATCTTTATCACACCCATACCAATCTCTTCTATCTCTCACTTCCCTTATGACCTTATGACCTTATTACCTTATGCCATCATTACCTTATGCCGCACACCCCTTCATTCCTTTAATTCTTCATTCCTTCAATCCTTCCGCTCGGCGCTTGCGCCGCTTTGCTTTGCAAAGAATCCTTCAATTTATCAATCCTTCTCTCCTCTCCTAAACGAAGAAAGCCTTGAACCGACATTTCGTCAGTCCAAGGCTTCATCGGCTTTAATAAAGAAGGCGGC
>ODAJ011676297.1_pt1 | contig 12125 bp, 13 predicted proteins | sample 1539241 | NCBI WGS metagenome assembly ODAJ01 (sample SAMN02144231, study PRJEB22623) | gut metagenome | biome: sheep rumen | host: Ovis aries | place: New Zealand | reverse complement strand
AAGTGAACGCCACTACCACTTGAAACTACATAGGTTGGTTTAGGTTGTACCTCATTTTCAATTTGAAAAAATAAATCTCTTATATGTTGTTCGGTTTCTATTCCATCTAAATCAATAGCCAGGCCATAAAGAAACCTGGCGTTTTCACTCTTCCTGGTTCTACCACAATATGTTATTGGACTTATGATTATAAAGTCTTTACTCTTTAATAAAGTGTCTATTTGGCTTAACTCATCTGTAACAATATATCTGTTTATATGTTTCTTATTTATCTTAACGGCAATAGCGTTATATTTGCCTTTTTCATATACGCCTTTTTTCTCTAAACTACCGACTGGAAAAACATCTCTGTAAAACTCTTTTGGTGTCACCTCATCAAAATAATTATAAAGATATTCTGTTATAAAATTTGCCATCTTGTACCACCTTACTTAACACCCAGGGGGCGTTATATTATCAATAGATTTATTGCACTTATTTTAAGTTAAAAATATAAGTAAATTATAACTAATAAATATATATAAAATAACCTAATTAAAGTTTAGTATAGGGGCGTTATATTATCAATGAGTTTTTTTGAACCTATGTTTCTGTACAACTTTTGTACAACTTTTGTACAACCTCTAGTTGTGTGTATTCCTTAAAACGCCCTATTTATCGGTTTTCTAGTGTCACAACCTGGGTTGTGTGGTTGTGTATAACTTGCGTTAAATACGCAACTTTTGTACAAGTGAGGTTGTATAAAAAAAATAGTGTCTAAAAAGTGCCAGTTTTGTGCCAGTTTTGTGCCATTTTTTACCACAATATTTTTAGGTACCTTTGCCCCCCCTATATATAAAAATATTGGTACATTTTTGGTACTTTTTTGGTACTTTTTTGGTTATTTTATACCCCCCTATGTCTTAAATTTTTCCCCTATATTTCCCTATATTTTTTTGCTTAAATTTGCTTAAATTTGCTCTTTTTTTCTTTCTCTTTTTTCTATGTTTTTTCTATGTTTTTTCTTCAATGTTTCTTCAATGTTTCTTCCTGGATCTATTTATTAAATATATATAAAAAATAGCCAGTTATTGCAACCGACTATTTTATAAATTAAATATTTTGTTTTGCTTGTTTCTTTTCCTCTTTGGCTTTTCTCTTTAGTTCTTTTTTATATTCTCTTCTTGCTTGTCTGTTTGTTGCCATTAGTTTTATTTCATTGTCTTTCTTTTGTTCCAGGTCTGTTTTCTCTTTGTCTTTTTGCTCTAATAACAACTGGCTATTGTTCGCTATTTTTTCTATCTCTCTAACTTTCTTTAATGTTTCATTTTCTATTCTTAATATTTCATTTTGTGATTTTAACTCTATCTCTTCTAATTGCTTTTCTAACTCTTCTATCCTTTTGTCTTTCTCATCTAGTTTTTCTTGATATTCTTTATCTTGTAAATTTTTATCTTGAACAATAACAACTGGCTTTTTACCGTTCAATATTTCTTGTGCTTGATCCGTTAAAACCTTTTTACCATTTTCAATTATAATATGGTCTTTTAACTCATCTTCACGCTTTGAAACTTGTTTTCTTACGCTCTCATAACTTACGCCCTTACTCTTTGCAAATTCACTAATCGTTAAATTCATTTTGTACCACCTTTTCTTAACTTAATTTATTCTTTTCCAGTTCTAAAAACCTTAATATATTCTCATCTTGTATATTATCATATATTTCTTGTTGTTGTTCTACTGGTAAACCCTGGGTTTCATATAATATTTTACTGAACCTTATCACGCTTTCTTGTTGCTCTTTTGTTAGTTCGTTCCACCCACTTTGTAATAGTCTATAAACTCTCTCATTTAACTCTTTTTCCCTCATAATATGTACCACCCTTTGTTTTTTATAGTCACAACTTTGGTTGTGAGTTGTGTTTTAGTTGTGTCTTTGTTGTACAACTTTTTGTGGAAAATTGCAACCTTTAACACAACCTCTTTTTTTCTGTGCTTTATTAAAACCCTTTATTTATCGTGCTTTAATAGGTCGCAACCCAGGTTGTGTGGTTGTGTGTCGGTTGTGTCTAGGTTGTGTCTTTGGTTGTGTGTGTGGTTGTGACTTTTTACGGATCAAACAAAAAAGGCTATGTATAAAACATAACCCCTTTTGTAAAGAAAAAATAAAAGAAAATGTATAGATAAAAGACTTAATCTTTAATCATCTTGCTTTAGTTCACGCTTATATTTATAAAAAGTATTCCTGGATAGATTTAACATTTCTATAAGTTCCTTATCACTCAATGTACCGTTAAAGTCTATACTATGCTTTAATATTTTTGGTTTACACTCTGTTTCTTTCTTAAAAACAACTTTTTTCCCTGGCTCTCTTCCCAGTTCTTTGCCGTTTATTCTTGCTCTTTGTAAACCCTCTTTGGTTCTTTGGCTTAATAAATCTCTTTCCTTTTGTGCTTGTTCAAAGGCTATTTCTATTTGTTCTTTGGCTATTTCCATTAAAAGATTATTTATAAAATCTATTGTTAGATCTATTTTTTTATCATTGGAATTAACCTTTATTTTTCTTTCTAGGCTCTCTTTATATACGCTTGTGTTTATGTGTGGTTCTTTAATAAAAACTAAATTAACGCCTTTGCTATATAATTCCTGGTAAACCTTAAAACCCTCTTGTGCGTTTCTACTTAATCTTGAAACCTCATCAAACACTATTGTGTCACCAGGTTGTACTGTCTTTTCTAATTGTTTCCACCCTTTACGGTCTAGCGTTGTTCCAGTTCCCTCATCACTATATATTTTAGCGTTCGGATATTCTCTTTTAATATTTGCTCGTTGTCTTTCTAGTCTTTGTTGTTTTGTACTCACTCTTACATACCCATATACCTTTTTCATAACTTGTACCACCTTTACTTTGTATTAAATTTAATCACCGTTAAATTTTATACTAAAATAATAGCAAATAAATATATAAAAGTCAACTACTTTGGTACTACATTTATTTTGGTACTTATGTTATAATATCCCTGGATAGAGTTTTTTAACTCTTAAAGGCCACCTCTAATTTTGTACCACCTTTAGACAATAACAGAGGTGGTCTTTTACTGTCCTAAATATTGTACACTTGTTAAATGAACAATGAGCGAACAAAGAAAAAATAAAAAAAGGGATATACAAATAAGTGTGGTTTTTAGGTGGTACACAATAGGCCACACAACTTAAATTTTGGCCTATATCACAACTTTTATATATCCCTTTATAACAAAATAATATGTGTCTAAATAGTTCTTAAATAGTGCCATTTTCTTTGGCTACATTTTCTTGATATGCTTTGTTCATTTTTCTCTTTTTTTCTTTCTCTTCTTTCAGTCTTAACTTTGTTATTCCTTTGTATATTCTGTTTTTGGTTTTCGGATCTGTTCTTTTTATCATTTCTCTTAAATCTTTTCTTAAATCTATTCTTTCCATCTGTACGCTATCCCCTCACTAAAAAATTTGGCTCTATTTTGTCCCTATTTTGTCCCTTTTTTTTGGCCCTTTTTTCTAAATCTTTGTATATCTTTTCTTTTAGTTCTTTATACTCTTCTTTTTCTAAAAACTTTTCCATAGTCTTTTTTAGATCCGTTCCACTCATTGTTTATTGTTCCTTTTCTGTTTCACCTATCATTTCTTGTACCAGTTTTATTGCCTTAATGTTTCTATCATCTGTACACGCTCTATATAATTCTAGTGCGATTTTCTCATAGCCATCTAATAACTTACTACTCATATAGTCTGTTTCTTTTTCCTCTAAAAGTGTTAATAGTGCTTGTTTTAGTCTTTTCTTTTCGTTCCTGGCTTTGCCACTTGCTATTCCACCTTTTTTGGCTATCTCTTTTCTTTCCTCTTCAGTTCTTTCATTTAACGGTGTTAAATTTTCATTATTTGCCATCTTTCTTTCCTCGCTTTTCTAATATTCATAATACCAGTCATTAAACCTTAACCCAAAGGCTTGTGGTTGTATGTGAATTATAAAAAACCTCGCTTGTCTTATAATCTCTTTCCACTCACCACCACGCTTTTTATATCTTGATAGTGTGTATCTTTCTATCCCTAAATACTCACAAAGGCCACTCATTGTTTTGTAATCGTTCCCATAGTTTAGATAATGTTTTAGTTTTTCTCTAAACTCTTCTAAATCTCTATCTTTCCTATATGTCTGTCTTACTATCATAAATAATACCTAAATAATAAATATAAAAAAATTATGGTGTTAATCTTGTAAATGTTGCACTTTTTACACACTCACTTTGTATAACTAATAATCTAATTCGCCATCATCTGTTATTCTGTCGTTGTACCAGTCATAACTATCTTCCATTAACTCTAAATATCCATTTAATAATTCTCTTCTTTCTCTGTCACTAGGTAAACACCCATCTTGTAAAATTAAAGCATTATAGCCATAAATATATATCCTTATACTGTCTATGGTGTCACACCACTCATTGTTTCTTTTTCGGTAATGGTATAAAGTCTGTCGGCTTATTCCTAAATACTCACACAACTCACCCATCATTTTGTGTCTATGGTTTTCTTTCAAATACTCATAGGCTATTTTCTTAAACTCTTCTAACTCATCTTTTCTGTAAATCACTAATAACACCTTTTAACCTATGCACTTTCCAGGCTATTTTCATATATGCCTATTTGTAATTCCTCATCACTAATATAATATCCATCATCTAATAGTCTGTTAGCACTCTTTAATATTGCTTGTTCCTCATCTGTAAATAATTCTTTTTCTAAAAAATCATCTATGGATCTACCCAGTTTTTGTTTTTCTCTGTGTATAACTCTTTTGGCTAATAATGATAGTCTTTCTTGCTCTTCTTGTGTCGGCTCTTCCTGGACTATCTCATCATAATCACCATTTAATATTTTCGCACAATTATGAGTTTTCATTACAAAGTCTATTGTGGCGTGATAGTCACTATTGTTTGTGTTTCTAGTTCCATTTAGTCTAGGCGTAACATTTACCTTTTCAAAAACTTTTTTTATATTTTCTATTCCTAGTTCTCTGTATGCGTTCACTATTAAGGTTTTTAGATAACTACTTACACACACTACTTTAGGTAAATGTTTTTGTGTGGTATTCCATAGATCTACAACCTCTTTTATTATCTTTTCATTGTTTTCTTTTGTGTTTCTATATTCCATTTTCTTTTCCTATTTTTTCTTATTTTTTCTCTAGTTAAATATAAATATAAATATAAATTTAACTATAAATTTAACTATAACTATAACTGTGTTAATTTTCTGTTAATATAATTAACGCTTATATTTATCCACTTAAAAATGATTTTCTTTTTCCATCTTCTTTTCCTCACTATCCCCTCACTATGAATACATAGTTATTCCTTTACTTGTTTCACTTGCTATACTTTCTATGTTTTTTCTTGCTTGTTCCTCTTTCTTTTTTTCCTGGAACCTAATTTGTCTTTGGTTCCCTGGCGTGTCCTTTTGGCTTTGTTGCATTTTAGGAACCTCATTTAGAAAATATATTTCTTTGTCACTTTCCTTAATTATTTCCATCACGCCTAATTCTAGTAATAGGCTTATAGTCTGTTTCACCATCTCTAACGGTTCATTTATTTCTTGTGCTATATCTTTGTCGGTAAATGGTAAATTATCATTTAGCATTAAAGCACCACTATATGAGGTTGCTAAACTCATCATCTTTATATATGTGTATGCTATGCCTTTACCGTTCGGCCTATTCTCAATATACTTAATTTTCGGATCACTATAAAATCTCTCAACTAACTTTATGAAAAATTTATAGGGTTTTTTGTTTTCTGTATCTTCTTTTATTTTTTCGTTTACTTGTTCCATTGGTTTTTAACTCTCTTTCCAGGCTTATAGTTTCACCTCTTCTTGCTCTCTTTCTTTTTCTAATTCTCTTAATGTGTCTAGTATGAGTTTAGCCTGGCGTTTTGTTATTTCTGTTTGTAATAATCTACATAGTTTATATCTTGATATTCCCAGTCTTTCGGCTATCTCATATTGGTGTATGTCACTTTTATAAATTGATAGTCTTAATTGCATATTTATCATTGTTAAATACCTCGCTTTCATTTCCTGGTTAATAACCTAACACGCTTTGTGTCCTCTATGGTGGACAACTTGTTTTAACGCTCTTGCAAATTCTGTGACTTTATACTACAATAAAAACACCAGGTAATAAAGGAAACAAATTAAAAGGTGGTACAAAATATGAATAATGAAAAGTGTAATAAATTAACGGATAAAAATTATAGAAAAAAGTTTATAGAAAACTTACAAAGTCTAATGACTGATTATATGAAAGTGAACGGCTTTACCAGTATTGAAAAGGCTTGTGAGGGTTGTGAGTATAAGAACGGCACACTAAAAGATGGTATAGGTATAAAGTATGAAACCTATAAAAAATGGATAACTGATTATTACAACTCAAAAAATAATACTCAATTTATTTACCCTAATTTTGAAAACATAGAAAAGTTATGTGTGGCCTTTAATGTTAGTTATGATGAGTTGTTATTAAGTGATAAATCTCACTCACGCCAGGAAACAGATTTAACAGTTAAACGGATCTGTGAAAAAACACAACTAAAAGAAAGTACGGTTCTTTGTCTTTGTGATAACTCTTATCTTAATTTAGAGTTAAAAAGGATATTAGATTATTTATGTATTTTAGATAAAGACACTAAAAGGCTTTTGAAACTTTACCAGGCTAGTGAAGATAAAAAAGAAAAAAGAAAGATAGAAAGACAAATACAAAATACACAAGTAAAAAATGACAATAATATCTTTGACTGGAAAAGGCGTTTCATAAACTATTTAGCGTTGTATCTTTTCAATAAAGTCACAAAGATAAAAGCAAAGACTAAAAACAATAATGGTTTAGATGAAACAGACAGTTTATATTTATTTGCTAATAGTGAGAATAGTAAAACAGAGGTAATAGCAGATATATATAAAATAGATCCAAAGGCTTATGAAAGTTTTTATCTTGAACGCTCTAATGACTATCTCAAAAACATAAAACAGTATTATTTGAAAAATGATTATGATGAGGAAAAGAACCTATATTATTTTAGGAAAAAGACTTACGCAACGGCTAAAAGTGTTACAATAGACTTTGAATTATAGATAAAAAAATAAAAATACCTATATAGGCTAATTTTGGCTTATATAGGTACTTTTGTTTTTAGGTAAACTTTGTATTATTAAATTATATAAAAGGCTTGTTTTCGGCTATATTTTAGGCCTTTTTATTCTTTCCACCACTTATATACAGTATTCTTGCTTATTCCAGTTTCTTTTATACATTGGTACTTTGTTTTCCCTGGGTTTTCTTTTTGCCATTGTCTTACTTGTTCACCTTTTGGCGTGATCTGTTTTTTAGTTCCACCAGGTCGGCCACCTTTTGTACATTCACCTATACTGGCCTTAAACTCTCTTTGGTTATTCATAAATTTTATATGTGTTTCCCTCTTTCTAAAATTCCTTTTATTTTTTTCTATCTGTATATCCGTTAAACTCGTTATTGTGTCTATTGGAAAAGTTATATAACTATCATTGTACATTTCTAACGCTTGTAAAACATCATATTCTGTAAAACGGTTGTTTTCACTTTCACTTATCTCATCAAAGTTTTCTAAAAGACTTAACGCCTTTTCTTTTAACTCTTTATAACTTATTCCACACTTTTTGGCGTATATACTTAATATCATTAAACAATAATATCTGTGGCCTACTGTCTTTTCGTTCTTGATCCGTTCATACCACCAGTCAAATAAATCACGCTTACACACCCAGGTGTTTTTTCTTTGCTTGTTTACTATCCTCTTTTCATACCACCCAGGATATTTTTCTTTTGCTTGTGCTAGTGTTAGTTTAGATTTATATGTGTATTCTTTCACTTTGTTTTTCTCATCTAATACAAAGTTATTCAAATATTCAATGTCTATTTTTTCACCAGTTAAAAAGGCTCTTGTTCTATCACCACTTTTTGTAACACCACCGACTAACCTAAAACCCTGGAACAAACTCTCATATTGGATATTTTTATATAATGTGGTTGTGTACTTGTTCCATAAACTTTTGATTAGATCGGCTCTTAATTTTCTTAATTGCTTAACTATGTTTTGAAACATTGGTATAGGTTCTTTGAATAAATAATATAAGTGAACGCCACTACCACTTGAAACTACATAGGTTGGTTTAGGTTGTACCTCATTTTCAATTTGAAAAAATAAATCTCTTATATGTTGTTCGGTTTCTATTCCATCTAAATCAATAGCCAGGCCATAAAGAAACCTGGCGTTTTCACTCTTCCTGGTTCTACCACAATATGTTATTGGACTTATGATTATAAAGTCTTTACTCTTTAATAAAGTGTCTATTTGGCTTAACTCATCTGTAACAATATATCTGTTTATATGTTTCTTATTTATCTTAACGGCAATAGCGTTATATTTGCCTTTTTCATATACGCCTTTTTTCTCTAAACTACCGACTGGAAAAACATCTCTGTAAAACTCTTTTGGTGTCACCTCATCAAAATAATTATAAAGATATTCTGTTATAAAATTTGCCATCTTGTACCACCTTACTTAACACCCAGGGGGCGTTATATTATCAATAGATTTATTGCACTTATTTTAAGTTAAAAATATAAGTAAATTATAACTAATAAATATATATAAAATAACCTAATTAAAGTTTAGTATAGGGGCGTTATATTATCAATGAGTTTTTTTGAACCTATGTTTCTGTACAACTTTTGTACAACTTTTGTACAACCTCTAGTTGTGTGTATTCCTTAAAACGCCCTATTTATCGGTTTTCTAGTGTCACAACCTGGGTTGTGTGGTTGTGTATAACTTGCGTTAAATACGCAACTTTTGTACAAGTGAGGTTGTATAAAAAAAATAGTGTCTAAAAAGTGCCAGTTTTGTGCCAGTTTTGTGCCATTTTTTACCACAATATTTTTAGGTACCTTTGCCCCCCCTATATATAAAAATATTGGTACATTTTTGGTACTTTTTTGGTACTTTTTTGGTTATTTTATACCCCCCTATGTCTTAAATTTTTCCCCTATATTTCCCTATATTTTTTTGCTTAAATTTGCTTAAATTTGCTCTTTTTTTCTTTCTCTTTTTTCTATGTTTTTTCTATGTTTTTTCTTCAATGTTTCTTCAATGTTTCTTCCTGGATCTATTTATTAAATATATATAAAAAATAGCCAGTTATTGCAACCGACTATTTTATAAATTAAATATTTTGTTTTGCTTGTTTCTTTTCCTCTTTGGCTTTTCTCTTTAGTTCTTTTTTATATTCTCTTCTTGCTTGTCTGTTTGTTGCCATTAGTTTTATTTCATTGTCTTTCTTTTGTTCCAGGTCTGTTTTCTCTTTGTCTTTTTGCTCTAATAACAACTGGCTATTGTTCGCTATTTTTTCTATCTCTCTAACTTTCTTTAATGTTTCATTTTCTATTCTTAATATTTCATTTTGTGATTTTAACTCTATCTCTTCTAATTGCTTTTCTAACTCTTCTATCCTTTTGTCTTTCTCATCTAGTTTTTCTTGATATTCTTTATCTTGTAAATTTTTATCTTGAACAATAACAACTGGCTTTTTACCGTTCAATATTTCTTGTGCTTGATCCGTTAAAACCTTTTTACCATTTTCAATTATAATATGGTCTTTTAACTCATCTTCACGCTTTGAAACTTGTTTTCTTACGCTCTCATAACTTACGCCCTTACTCTTTGCAAATTCACTAATCGTTAAATTCATTTTGTACCACCTTTTCTTAACTTAATTTATTCTTTTCCAGTTCTAAAAACCTTAATATATTCTCATCTTGTATATTATCATATATTTCTTGTTGTTGTTCTACTGGTAAACCCTGGGTTTCATATAATATTTTACTGAACCTTATCACGCTTTCTTGTTGCTCTTTTGTTAGTTCGTTCCACCCACTTTGTAATAGTCTATAAACTCTCTCATTTAACTCTTTTTCCCTCATAATATGTACCACCCTTTGTTTTTTATAGTCACAACTTTGGTTGTGAGTTGTGTTTTAGTTGTGTCTTTGTTGTACAACTTTTTGTGGAAAATTGCAACCTTTAACACAACCTCTTTTTTTCTGTGCTTTATTAAAACCCTTTATTTATCGTGCTTTAATAGGTCGCAACCCAGGTTGTGTGGTTGTGTGTCGGTTGTGTCTAGGTTGTGTCTTTGGTTGTGTGTGTGGTTGTGACTTTTTACGGATCAAACAAAAAAGGCTATGTATAAAACATAACCCCTTTTGTAAAGAAAAAATAAAAGAAAATGTATAGATAAAAGACTTAATCTTTAATCATCTTGCTTTAGTTCACGCTTATATTTATAAAAAGTATTCCTGGATAGATTTAACATTTCTATAAGTTCCTTATCACTCAATGTACCGTTAAAGTCTATACTATGCTTTAATATTTTTGGTTTACACTCTGTTTCTTTCTTAAAAACAACTTTTTTCCCTGGCTCTCTTCCCAGTTCTTTGCCGTTTATTCTTGCTCTTTGTAAACCCTCTTTGGTTCTTTGGCTTAATAAATCTCTTTCCTTTTGTGCTTGTTCAAAGGCTATTTCTATTTGTTCTTTGGCTATTTCCATTAAAAGATTATTTATAAAATCTATTGTTAGATCTATTTTTTTATCATTGGAATTAACCTTTATTTTTCTTTCTAGGCTCTCTTTATATACGCTTGTGTTTATGTGTGGTTCTTTAATAAAAACTAAATTAACGCCTTTGCTATATAATTCCTGGTAAACCTTAAAACCCTCTTGTGCGTTTCTACTTAATCTTGAAACCTCATCAAACACTATTGTGTCACCAGGTTGTACTGTCTTTTCTAATTGTTTCCACCCTTTACGGTCTAGCGTTGTTCCAGTTCCCTCATCACTATATATTTTAGCGTTCGGATATTCTCTTTTAATATTTGCTCGTTGTCTTTCTAGTCTTTGTTGTTTTGTACTCACTCTTACATACCCATATACCTTTTTCATAACTTGTACCACCTTTACTTTGTATTAAATTTAATCACCGTTAAATTTTATACTAAAATAATAGCAAATAAATATATAAAAGTCAACTACTTTGGTACTACATTTATTTTGGTACTTATGTTATAATATCCCTGGATAGAGTTTTTTAACTCTTAAAGGCCACCTCTAATTTTGTACCACCTTTAGACAATAACAGAGGTGGTCTTTTACTGTCCTAAATATTGTACACTTGTTAAATGAACAATGAGCGAACAAAGAAAAAATAAAAAAAGGGATATACAAATAAGTGTGGTTTTTAGGTGGTACACAATAGGCCACACAACTTAAATTTTGGCCTATATCACAACTTTTATATATCCCTTTATAACAAAATAATATGTGTCTAAATAGTTCTTAAATAGTGCCATTTTCTTTGGCTACATTTTCTTGATATGCTTTGTTCATTTTTCTCTTTTTTTCTTTCTCTTCTTTCAGTCTTAACTTTGTTATTCCTTTGTATATTCTGTTTTTGGTTTTCGGATCTGTTCTTTTTATCATTTCTCTTAAATCTTTTCTTAAATCTATTCTTTCCATCTGTACGCTATCCCCTCACTAAAAAATTTGGCTCTATTTTGTCCCTATTTTGTCCCTTTTTTTTGGCCCTTTTTTCTAAATCTTTGTATATCTTTTCTTTTAGTTCTTTATACTCTTCTTTTTCTAAAAACTTTTCCATAGTCTTTTTTAGATCCGTTCCACTCATTGTTTATTGTTCCTTTTCTGTTTCACCTATCATTTCTTGTACCAGTTTTATTGCCTTAATGTTTCTATCATCTGTACACGCTCTATATAATTCTAGTGCGATTTTCTCATAGCCATCTAATAACTTACTACTCATATAGTCTGTTTCTTTTTCCTCTAAAAGTGTTAATAGTGCTTGTTTTAGTCTTTTCTTTTCGTTCCTGGCTTTGCCACTTGCTATTCCACCTTTTTTGGCTATCTCTTTTCTTTCCTCTTCAGTTCTTTCATTTAACGGTGTTAAATTTTCATTATTTGCCATCTTTCTTTCCTCGCTTTTCTAATATTCATAATACCAGTCA
>ODAJ014760282.1_pt1 | contig 12135 bp, 11 predicted proteins | sample 1539241 | NCBI WGS metagenome assembly ODAJ01 (sample SAMN02144231, study PRJEB22623) | gut metagenome | biome: sheep rumen | host: Ovis aries | place: New Zealand | reverse complement strand
AAAAACAAGAAAAAGTGACTATTTTTTACCTAATAGCAAAAAATGCACACTTTTATTTGTATGTGTGCAAAAAAATATATACCTTTGCATCCGTGAAACTCCTCACGTTCAGCATACAAAAACAAATTTTATCTGCTCTCACTAAACCGGAGCTTTGCACAAAATTAAAAAAATTTGAGCAACTAAATCGACCAGATGGAAGAAATAAAAAGCTTTAATCAGTGTATAGAAGACAGTATCAAGAAAAACTGGGAACTGGATGCACTGACAGACTACAAGGGTGCCACTCTGCAGTATCATGACGTGGCAAGAAAAATCGAAAAGTTACATATCCTGTTTGAGAACAGTGGTATTCAGCGTGGTGACAAGATAGCCCTCTGCGGACGCAACATGAGCCATTGGGCTGTTGCCTTTCTTGCCACCCTGACATACGGAGCTGTGGCAGTGCCTATACTGCATGAGTTTACGGCAGACCAGATTCACCACATAGTAAACCATTCGGAGGCTCGACTGCTGTTTGTAGGCGATGTGGTGGCTGAGGAAATAACGCCAGACAAGATGCCGGCTCTTGAGGGTATCATCAACATTCCTGACTTCTCACTGATGGTATCACGCTCTGAAAAGCTCTACTATGCACGTGAGAACCTTAACAGGCTATATGGTGAAAAATTCCCAAAGTATTTCCGTAAGGATGACGTAAACTACTATAAGGAGCAGAGTCCTGAGGAGCTTGCCCTCATCAACTACACCTCTGGTACAACTGGTTTCTCAAAGGGTGTGATGATACCTTACCGTGCCATGTGGTCAAACCTCGACTTTGCATGTGAGGTGCTGGATGCTCATTTGCATCCTGGTGACAACACTATTTCTATATTGCCGATGGCACACATGTACGGAATGGCATTTGAATTTGTGAAGGAATTCATGAGCGGTTGTCACATCTTCTACCTCACACGTATTCCTTCTCCTGCTGTCGTAGCACAGGCATTCAGGGACGTCAAGCCTGTTGTCATTATTGCTGTGCCTCTCATCATAGAGAAGATTATCCGCAAGAAGGTATTCCCGAAACTTTCTCCCGCTATCCGAGTTCTGATGAAAACACCTATTTTGGGAGGCAAGATAAAGGAGAAGATTAAGAATCAGGTCTATGATGCCTTTGGTGGCAACCTCTACGAGATTATCGTTGGTGGTGCTGCCTTGAATCAGGAGGTGGAGCAGTTCATGAAGGATATCAAATTCCCTATCACAGTAGGTTATGGTGCTACGGAATGTGCTCCTATCATATCATACGCTGACTGGAAGACGCACAAGACTGGTTCGTGTGGCAGACAGGTGGTACACATGGAGGTGAAGATAGACAGCAAGCATCCTCATCGCCAGCCAGGCGAGATTCTGGCTCGTGGTATGAACGTGATGTTGGGATATTACAAGAACGAGGAGGCTACAGCAGAGGCTATAGACAAGGACGGTTGGTATCATACTGGTGACCTTGGCATCATGGACCGCAAGGGCAACATCTTCATAAAGGGTCGCTCAAAGAACATGCTGCTGGGTCCATCAGGACAGAATATCTTCCCAGAGGAGATAGAGGATGCACTGAATTCCCTGCCTCTCGTAAACGAAAGTATCGTTGTGCAGCGTGACCAGAAGCTGGTGGCTTTGGTACACCCTGATATCGAAACCTGCTCTGCAAGGAACATGTCGAGTGAAGACGTGATGAACCTGATGAACCAGAATCTGCAGACGCTGAACGAATCACAGCCTGCATACTGCAAGGTGTCACACATAGAGATTCACGACGAGGAATTTGAGAAGACTCCAAAGAGGAGTATCAAACGTTATCTCTATCAATAACCTGATTGTCATAACAGGACCTACCGCCTGTGGCAAGACACGCATTGCCACAAAGCTGGCGGCACGAATCGGTGGTGAGATACTTTCTGCTGACTCAAGACAGGTGTATCGACGCATGGACATCGGGACGGGAAAGGACCTGAAGGACTATGAGGTGGACGGAAAACAGATTCCCTATCACCTTATAGATATTGCGGAACCAGGGGAGCGCTATAACCTATACCGCTACCTGCAAGATTTTCACAAGGCTTACGAAGACATCGTAGCACGTGGCAAGCAGCCTATCCTATGCGGCGGCACAGGACTTTACATCGAGGGTGTGCTGAAGGGGTATTTGGGGAGTGACGAGTTTAACGGATATACCCTGATAGGTATCAGCATTCCTCGCGAATTGAGGAGAGAACGCATCACACAACGTCTGTATGCCCGCTTAGAGGAGGGTATGGTTGACGAGGTGAAAGGACTGCTTGACGAAGGAGTTCCTGCGGAAAGACTCATAGCTTACGGCTTAGAATATAAATACTTGACGAAATACATTCTGGGTGAGTATTCCTACGACGAAATGGTTCACCTGTTAGAGATTGCCATACATCAGTTTGCGAAACGACAGATGACTTGGTTCAGGGGAATGGAACGACGTGGGTTTACGATAGATTGGAGACCGTATGATGAGGAGTTGAACATTGAAGTGAAGAGTGAAAAGTGAAGAGTGAAAAGTGAAGAGTGAAGAATAGCCTCCGGCTTTTGACCATTGAATATTGAACATTGAACATTGAGAATTAATTGAAGACTGGTATCATATATTGCCCTTTTCATAGTCCTTACGAAGATGCTGCCAAGCGTCGTGAGAGGATTGAGACTCTGCTGAGGAATTACGAGGTGGAGTATGACATCGTGCAGAGCGAACAGCAGCAGAGTGTATCTCGACTCGTGACTATGATGATAAACAATGGTTATGACAACATCATAATCATTGGTGGCGACAGTGCCCTGAATGATGCCGTAAACTGTCTCATGAAGGTAGAGAAACATGTACGCGAGAAAATAAGCCTCGGCGTTATTCCGAATGGTGTCTTCAACGATTTTGCCACTTTCTGGGGTTTCTCCCGCAAGAACATAGAACAGGCTGTCAAAGCCATCAAGAACCACCGCATCCGTACCGTTGACGTGGGATGCCTGAGATATATAGACAAGGAGAGTCAGGAACAGCAACGATACTTCCTGAATTGCGTCAATGTAGGTCTGCTGGCACGTATTCATGCCTTGAGACAGAACACGCGAAAAGCCCTGTTCTCAAGAAAACTTTCCTTTGCCGTTTCGCTGGTTATGATGCTCTTCCAACGCATGGCATACGAAATGAAATACACCATCAACGGAACAACAGAGAATCATCGTGTCATGACTATGTGTATAGGTAGCGCATGGGGGTATCACCAGACACCAAGTGCTGTGCCATATAACGGCATGCTGGACGTAACGATAGTACGCCGTTCGGGGCTGACACAGCTTATCAACGGCATATACCTCTTCCTAAGAGGCGAAATGCTGAACCATAAACGCATAAGGTTGTATCGCACCATGAAGGTGGAGATAGAAGGCAGGGACCTTCCCGTTTCAGTTGACGGGCGTCAGATACACACCTCGTCTGCCCCACTCCGCATCGACATTGAAAAAGAAGAAATAAATTTCATTATTGAATAGTGTCAACACTATGGAATCATAATTATATAAAGGTATGGTCAGGAAACTTCATGATATTCTTTTCGTTCATGCTGATCATGCCGATTCTACCCCTCTATCTCTCTGAAGAGTTTGGTTCAGGAAAACACACCATCGGGGTTGTATTGTCAGGATATACCATCATGGCATTGCTGGCACGTATCTTTTCAGGATATATCGTAGATACCTACAATCGCAAGACTGTGCTGCTATTGTCATACGGACTTTTTGCCACCTTCTTCTTAGGATATCTCATTGGCGGTTCACTGATTCTCTTTGCCATAATACGTACCCTTCACGGAGCACCTTTCGGCACTGTAACAGTATCGAACAGTACTGTTGCTATCGACGTACTGCCGGCAGAGAGGCGAGCAGAGGGAATTGGATACTACGGATTGTCAAACAACCTTGCAACTGCCATTTCCCCTACTGTCGGTATATATATATATGAGGTATGGGGTAATTTCCAAGCAATCTTCTTGCTCTCTTTCCTGATGGCAACAGCCGGATTTCTGATTAGCACAACAGTAAAGCACACTCCTCCATCGAAGATAGCAGCAGGACTGGTGCCACCAAAGAACAGTCCCATCTCACTTGACAGATTCTTTCTCGTAAAGGGATGGTCTGTAGGTTTGATGCTCGCCATGTTGTCGTTTTCTTACGGAGTATTGTCAACTTATATTGCAATCTATGCCAAGGAAGAATTAGGAATGACACAAGGGGCAGCAGCCTTCTTCCTAATACTCTCTGTCAGCCTTATGGTATCGCGACTGACAGGCAGCAAATCGCTCCGCACAGGCAGAGTGGTACATAATGCCACAGTAGGCATGACCATTTCAGTTTTCTCATACCTTGCCTTCGCCGCCATTCATAACTACTGGGGATTCTTCGGATGTGCCATAATACTGGGTCTTGGCAACGGACATATGTTTCCTGCCGTACAGACAATGTTTGTTAACTTGGCACCAAACAACCGCAGAGGCACAGCCAATTCCTCGATGCTGACATCATGGGACGTTGGCGTAGGAGCAGGAGTGGTAATAGGTGGTATTGCGTCAGAGTTGTCCGGTTACAATGCTGCCTTCTGGATTGCTGCTATAGTGAACATCATCGGGGTATTGTTCTTCTTTGCCTACGTGAGGGGAACATATAACAAGAATAAGCTGAGGTGAATAAAAGGGAGTGAAAGAGGAGTGATAAAAGGAGTGATAAAAGGGAGTGAAAAGAGGGAGTGAGAAAAGTTTTAGGGGAGAAAAATAATTTTTTTTTATTATTTCTTGCATTATTCACAACTTAATCGTAACTTTGTCAGCAGATTTATCAATATATAAAAATGGTATTAAGAGAGAATTACATTGCCAGTCCTGACAGGTATGCCAACGAGGACAAGATGTATCAGAGGTGTGGATGCTCCGGCATCCTGCTGCCAAAGATTAGTCTTGGTTTCTGGCATAACTTCGGATATGAAGCCCCTTGGGATCGCCAAAGAGAGATAACCCATTACGCCTTTGATCACGGCATCACGCACTTTGACCTTGCCAACAACTATGGTCCTCCGTATGGTGCTGCAGAAGAAAATTTCGGAAAGCTGATGCACGATGACTTCCGTCCCTATCGCGATGAGATGTTTATCGCCTCAAAGGCAGGATATGACATGTGGCAGGGACCTTACGGCAACTGGGGTTCCAGAAAGTATCTGATGGCAAGCATAGACCAAAGTCTGAAGCGCATGCAGCTGGACTATGTGGATTTATTCTATTCCCATCGCTACGACCCCAACACTCCGCTTGAGGAAACCCTGCAAGCCCTCGTTGACATAGTACGTCAGGGGAAGGCTCTCTATGTCGGCATCTCACGCTGGCCCTTAGAGGCACTGAAGGTGGCAAGAGAATATCTGGCAGCCCATGATGTGCCACTACTGATATATCAAGGACGTCTGAACCTCATAGACCGTGCACCACAGGAAGAGGGAATACTGGACTATTGTCATACTCACGGCATTGGTTTCATCTCCTTCTCACCTTTGGCATCAGGAAAGCTGAGAGACAGATATGAAGAAGCCCTGAACTGGATATTGGAACAGCAGGGTGTGACGTCTATCTTGGTTGGCGTCAGCAAGGTAGAGCAGCTGCAGAAGAACATTGACTGCATAATGAAGTGAAGAGTGGAATGTGAAAGGTGAAAGGTTAAGAATAAAAGATGAACCTTCCTGAATATAAAGACTTGCGAATGAGGGTGACAGAAAGTGGTAGGCACGAGGTGCTGGACATTTTGAGACACCGTTTCGTAAACCTGACACCAGAGGAATGGGTGAGACAGCATTTCATTCATTTCCTGATAACAGACAAAGGATATCCGCAAGGACTGCTTGCCAACGAAGTGGAGTTGAAAGTGGGTGAAAAAAAACTGAGATGTGACTCCGTACTCTTTGACCGTGAGCGACGGCCTAAAGCCATCATAGAATACAAAGCGGAAAGCGTTGCGCTGACACAAAAGGTAATAAAGCAGGTTACGACATACAACATGCTTCTCAACGTAGAATACATCATGATAAGCAACGGACTGATGCACCTGTGTCTGCACTACGAAAAAGATGGCAACAAATGGGTCTTTCTGAAGGATATACCGGAATATCAGGAGGTGAGAGGTGAGAGGTGAGAGGTGAAAAGTGAAAGGTGAAAGGTGAAAGATAGAAAAGAATAAAACAATTCATTATAAAATAAAAGCAACTATGATTGACGTTAAAGAAGTTCTGAACGACGCTGAAGAGCGCATGGAGATGGCAGCAATGTTCTTAGAGGAGCAACTGTCACGCATTCGCGCTGGTCGTGCCAATCTTGCCATTTTGGATGGCATCAAAGTAGATTCTTACGGTATGAAAGTGCCTCTGAATCAAGTAGCAAACCTCAGCACTCCTGATGCTCGTACTATTGCCATCAAGCCTTGGGACAAAAAGGCTATCCGCGACATCGAGAAGGCTATCATGGACAGTGATGTCGGCATCACTCCTGACAATAACGGAGAAGTAATACGCCTCGCTATTCCACAGCCTACAGAAGAGCGTCGTAAGGAACTGATGAAGCAATGTAACAAGATTGCAGAAAAGGCAAAGGTAGAAGTGCGCAATGTACGTGGTGACGTGAAGGACAAGCTGAAGAAGGGCATCAAGGACGGTCTGTCAGAAGACCTCGAAAAGGATGCAGAAAACGATCTTCAGAAGGTTCACGACAAGTATATTGCAAAACTCGACAAACTCATCGAGGAGAAGACAAAGGAGATAATGACCGTTTAGTGAAGGGATTAGTAATAAAGAATACCGGGTTCTGGTACACAGTACTCACGGAGGATGGTGCTACGACTGACTGCAAGGTGAAAGGCAACTTTCGTCTGAAAGGCATTCGTAGCACTAACCCTGTTGCCGTGGGTGACAGAGTGGTGATAAGCGAGGACAACTGGATTACCGCCATAGAAGACAGGAAAAACTATGTCATCAGGAAATCCACCAATCTCTCGAAACAAAGTAGCATCATCGCTGCCAACGTAGATCAGGCGATGCTCATTGTCACCATCAACTATCCCGAGACATCTACTACATTCATAGACCGTTTCCTTGCCTCTGCAGAGGCATATCGCATTCCTGTGGTGCTGGTGTTCAACAAGGTTGACCTGCTTGACGAAGACGAACAGCGTTACCTGAAGATGATGCAGAATCTTTACACTACAGTAGGTTATGACAGCATTGCCGTCTCTGCTACAGAAGGCACAGGAATGGAGGAATTCAGAGCCAAGTTGGAAGGAAAGATTACACTCTTCAGCGGACATAGCGGAGTTGGCAAAAGCACAATCATAAATGCCTTGATACCAGGAGCCAATCTGCGAACAGCAGAGATTAGTGATGCCCATAATCAAGGCATGCACACCACCACCTTCAGCGAGATGATTGCCCTACCCCACAACGGTGATGTCACTACCCAGCAGAAACTGGCATACATCATCGACTCTCCAGGAATACGTGGTTTCGGAACATTTGACATAGAGAAGGAAGAGCTGACAAGCTACTTCAAGGAGATATTCCATTTCTCCAAAGAGTGTCGTTTCTCCAACTGCACCCATACCCACGAGCCAGGGTGTGCAGTATTGAAGGCTGTAGAAGACCATTATATAGCCCTATCACGATACAACAGCTACCTCTCCATGCTGGAAGATAAAGATGAAGAAAAATACAGAAAAGGATACTAAGATAGCATTATTACTCTCTGGCGGAGTAGATTCAGCTGTTGCCCTGCATGTATTATGCGAACAGGGTAACAAGCCCGATTGTTTCTACATCAGGATTGCCTCACAGGAGGATGCCGACCTCGACTGTACAGCAGAGGAGGATATAGAGATGGCAACTGCTTTGTGTCATAAATATGGTGTTTCGCTGGAGATTATAGACTGTCATAAGGAATATTGGGAGCAGGTGACAAAATACACTATGGAGAAGGTAAAGGCAGGTCTGACGCCCAATCCGGATGTAATGTGTAACAGGCTCATAAAATTCGGAGCCTTCGATGAGAAAAAAGGTCACGAATACGACATCATAGCCACAGGTCACTATGCCACTACGGAAGTGGATAAAGACGGTCAGAAATGGCTCTGTACCTCCCCCGATCCCGTAAAAGACCAGACAGATTTTCTGTGTCAGCTATATCCTTGGCAACTAAAGAAAGCCATCTTTCCAATAGGTCACATGAAGAAAGAAGAGGTTCGCGAGATAGCAGAGCGCGAACACCTCATCAATGCCAAGAGAAAAGACTCGCAAGGCATCTGTTTTCTCGGAAAGATAAACTACAACGACTACGTAAAAAAATATCTTGGTGAGAAGCCTGGTCTCGTAATAGATATCGAGACAGGCAAGAAACTCGGCATGCACAAGGGACTATGGTTCCACACTATCGGACAGCGTCACGGATTAGGCTTTGGTGGCGGCCCTTGGTTTGCCGTAAAGAAAAATATCAAGAAAAACATACTCTTTGTCTCCAAAGGCTATAATCCGAAGGAGGCATACAAGCAAGTATTCAAGATTCACGGAATACATTGGCTTACTACTCCCGTGGATGCAAAAGAAATCTGCTTTAAGATACGGCATACATCCGACTATCTTAAAGCAGAGATGAGAGACAATGGTGACGGTACCTTTACCCTCTTTTCAGAGCAACCAGTTCATGGGGTTGCACCAGGACAATTCTGTGTCATCTATGACACCAACCATCATCGTTGCTATGGTTCGGCAGAGATTACTGTTTAGTAAGTCTCACACCTATCTTCATTCCATCCATTTGCTTCATTGCTGCAACTACTGGTGACAGTTGTTGTACCTGGGCACCAATATTCTGCATAAACTCCTTGAACTTTGTAGCATCCATCACAATGACGAGAGAGCCATTATCCAATTGTGGAGTTACCTTACATGGCTTTGTCTTGCCTGCGAAAGTAAGAATCACTTCCTGATTGTTCAGAGTGTAAGTACCCTTCTTTAATGCCTTAGAACCATACTTTACAGAAAAATTCTTATCCTCGCTAAAGGTGATGCTGCTATTACCTTTCTTTAAGCCAATCTTTGAAAGATAAGATTGCAGTTTCTGCTCCAGACTCTTTGTAGCAACGGAGCTGGCATATTCTTTCAGGCTGCTATTACTGGTGAGCATAATAGCAGGTTCCTGATAAACCCACGTACCTACAATCTGTTTTTCGTTTGGAACAAGTTTTGAAGATATTGTGGCGATAGCAGAACTGAGGGCGGAATTTCCTTTTCCTGCATTGGAAACTGCACTCTTTGCTTTATCCAACAATCCACTAAGTTGAGCCTGGGCAACACCACAATTCAATGCAGCTACGGCAAAAAGAATAAATAACTTTTTCATAATCCTTTTATTTCATTTTTTAATTCTCAATTTTCAATTTACTAATGCAATTCGTGAGCCTGACAAATTCCTCATGTGTCAGCTGTTCTGGACGTTTTGTAAGGTCAAAATCAGGCACCATTTCTTCATTGAAATCAGGTACCAACTGCTTCAGGCTCACCCTCAACATTTTGCGTCGCTGATTGAATGTTGCCTTTACAATTTGCTTGAACAATTCCCAGTCACATCCGATATCCGTTCTGCCGTTTCGCGTCATTCGGATTACGGCAGACTTTACATTTGGCGGCGGATTAAATACATTCTCGTCAACCGTAAAGAGATATTCCGTATCATACCAAGCCTGAATCAGGACAGACAGAATACCGTATGTCTTACTACCTGGTTCTGCTGCTATGCGCTGTGCCACTTCCCTTTGTATCATTCCTGTGCAACATGGGATAAGCTCTTTGTTGTCAAGCATCTTGAAGAATATCTGCGACGAGATATCATAAGGATAGTTTCCTGTCAAGACGAACTGCCGTCCTCCGAATACCTCTTTCAAATCCATCGTGAGGAAATCTCCCCCAATGATATTTCCATGTAGCTTCGGGAAATGTTCCTCCAGATATTCTACTGATTCACGGTCTATCTCCACGCACTTATAGTCACGCTCCTTTGGATATAGATACTGCGTCATTACCCCCATTCCCGGTCCTATCTCCAACACAGGGATATCGGGACACGCATCAACAGTATCTGCTATTCTGCGGGCTATCGTGAGGTCAGTCAGGAAGTGTTGACCAAGATTCTTTTTGGGGCGTACTGATTTCATTCTGTTGTAATGCTATTCCAAGTGAATATCATGCTGTTCGCTCTCGTTGAGAATCTTCTGACATACCACATCCTCCACATAAGTCTGTATAGCACGACGCAATGGTCTTGCACCATACTGTATGTCATATCCTTCCTTTACAATCTTCTTCTTGTAATCGTCAGATATAGTAAGGGTATATCCGAGGTTTTCTATTCTCTTATATACGCTCTTCAGTTCAATGTCAAGAATCTGTCTTACAGCCTCCCTGTCCAGTTGGTCAAACATGATAATCTCATCCAGACGATTAAGGAATTCTGGTGCAAACTGCTTCTTCAGAGCCTTCTCAATGATACCGTTGGCAAAGGCTTTCGTATCTGTGATAGGAGCAAAGCCCACGCCGTTGCCAAAGTCCTTCAGCTGCTTAGTGCCAGCATTCGATGTCATTATGATAATGGTATTTCTGAAGTCCACCAGACGACCATTGCCATCTGTCAGCCTTCCCTCGTCCATTACCTGTAGCAGCATATTGAAGACATTAGAGTTAGCCTTCTCTATCTCGTCAAGCAGCACAATACTGTATGGCTTTCTGCGTACTCGTTCCGTCAGCTGTCCGCCCTCTTCATAGCCCACATATCCCGGAGGTGCCCCGACAAGACGTGATGTATTGAAGGATTCTGAATATTCTGACATATCTATACGTATCAATGCATCCTGACTGCCAAACATCTCTTCTGCCAGTTTCTTTGCCAGATAAGTTTTTCCGACACCGGTTGGACCAAGGAACATAAACACTCCTATTGGGTGATTTGGGTCGTGAAGCCCTACCCTATTGCGTTGTATAGCTTTCACCATTTTCTCAATGGCTTTATCCTGTGCCACGATAGAGCCTTTCAACCTGTCTGCCATACTGCGAAGACGGGCACCTTCGCTCTCTGCAACACGTTGTACCGGAACTCCTGTCATCATTGACACCACATCAGCGACAGCCTCTTGGGATACACGGTTGCTGCCTTTTAAGACACCAGTCTCTTCCTTCAGTTTTGTTGCCAATTCCGCCTCCAGACGATTATGCTGGTCACGATAGTTTGCCGCCAGTTCGAAATTCTGATTCTGCACAGCCTGCAATTTTTTCTCCTTGATATCACGAATCTGCTCCTCCAGCTTTGCCACATCCGACTGAGGATTATTGTGGGCGGAAGCCAGGTGCATGCGAGCACCTACCTCGTCCATTGCGTCGATTGCCTTATCAGGGAAAGCACGGTCTGTCACATAGCGTTGTGTCAGCTTGACACATGCTGTCAAAGCATCGTCTGAGTAAGTCACCTTATGGTGGTCCTCATAACGATCCTTTATATTGAAGAGTATCTGGATAGTCTCTTCTGGAGTTGTCTGCTCCACGATAATCTTCTGGAATCTGCGCTCCAAGGCACCATCCTTCTCTATCGTCTTACGATATTCGTCCAGTGTGGTAGCACCGATGCACTGTATCGTACCACGCGCCAATGCTGGTTTCAGCATATTCGCAGCATCCATACTGCCAGAAACATTTCCTGCTCCTATGATGGTATGTATCTCGTCAATGAAACAGATAATGTTTGGATTTGTCTCCAGTTCCTTGATAAGGTTCTTCAAGCGTTCCTCAAACTGTCCACGATACTTCGTACCAGCTACGAGGGATGCCATATCAAGAGACACGAGGCGTCTGTTATAGAGTATCGGTGAAACCTTGTTATCAGCAATCAATTGTGCCAATCCCTCTACAATGGAACTTTTACCCACACCAGGTTCTCCGATGAGGATAGGGTTATTCTTCTTACGGCGAAGCAATATTTCCTGTAGCCGCTGTATCTCCTTGTCACGTCC
>ODAJ012178167.1_pt1 | contig 12136 bp, 13 predicted proteins | sample 1539241 | NCBI WGS metagenome assembly ODAJ01 (sample SAMN02144231, study PRJEB22623) | gut metagenome | biome: sheep rumen | host: Ovis aries | place: New Zealand | reverse complement strand
AGGGTCTCGTCCTTCAGGGTCACGGTCAGCGTTTCCGTGTCCTCCGAGGGGCGGACAAAGGGAAGGCCGGGAATCGGCTTGCGCCCGGCGGAAATCAGATGGCCGGCATAGCGCGGATCCACGCTGCGGCTTCCGTTTTCACTGAGCACCCGCAGGGCCGGCGCCCGATAATCGCCCACGCCGGAGGAGGCGTATTCCTGCGGCAGGGTGTCCAGGGAGAATCCGCGGTTCATCCGCTGCTCATAAGGATTGCCGGAGAAGCCCCTGCCGGCCAGGCGAACGAGATAGGACATGTCTCCCCCGGTTTTTTCGCCGTAATAGAGATGAAGCAGGACGCCGCCCTCGGCCACCTGCATCTGATAGAGCTGATGGGCTGTTTCCAGAGAAAAAATACGGGTTTCCGCGTTATAGGCAATGCTCATGGCAACTGCGCTCCTTCCGAAAAACGATGAAAAATGCACCGGCACCATCATAGCAGAAAAGCCAGATTTCTGCTATATGTAAACCGAACCCGGATATGCGAATATGAACGGGAAACAGCGCTTCCGGAATGCGTGCGCCTCCGGGCGCACAAGGAAAACGGCATAGCCGCTGGGCGGCTATGCCGTGATTCCGGGAAGAGAAGCTTCCCCGTCTGATGGGATCAGTTCTTGTACTTGGGCCGAGCCGCATAGGTGGTATGCAGCAGCTCATGCGCCAGATGGCTGTTGGGCTCGCCCAGATAGTTGTCATACAGGGCCTGAATGGAGGGATTCTCATGGCTCTTGCGCAGCGGCTTGTTCTGATCTTCCTGATACAGCGCCGCGGCACGCAGGGCCTTGGGATCGCATTCCATCCGCTTCTGCGCGGAAACGATCGGCTGTCCGCCGCCCGTCACGCAGCCGCCGGGGCAGCCCATGACCTCGATGAAATGGTAGGTCTTTTCTCCACTGCGAACGCTGTCCAGCAGCTTCGCCGCGTTGGCGGTGCCATGGGCCACGGCGACGTTCACCGTCAGGTCGCCCACCTGCACGCTGGCTTCCTTCACGCCCTCGGTGCCGCGCACCGCGGTGAAGTCCACCTTGTCCAGGGTCGCGCCGGTCACCTTTTCGTACACGGTGCGCAGCGCAGCCTCCATCACGCCGCCGGTGGCGCCGAAGATCACGCCCGCGCCAGTGCTTTCGCCCAGCACAGGATCAAAGTCCTCGTCCGGCAGGTTCACGAAGTCGATGCCCGCTTCCTTGATCATCCGGGCCAGCTCGCGGGTGGTGATGACCTCATCCACATCCTGCAGGCCGTTGTGGCTCAGCTCAGGCCGCTGCGCTTCGAACTTCTTCGCCGTGCAGGGCATCACGGAAACCACGCGGATGTCCTTGGGATCGATGCCTTCCTTCTCCGCCCAGTAGCTCTTGATCATCGCGCCTTCCATCTCGTGGGGGCTCTTGCAGCTGGACAGGTTCGGGATGAAATCCGGATAATAGGTTTCGCAGAACTTGATCCATCCGGGAGAGCAGCTGGTGATCATCGGCAGGGTGCCGCCGTTCTGCAGCCGTCCGATGAACTCGGTTCCCTCTTCCATGATCGTCAGGTCCGCGCCCCAGTCGGTGTCGAAGACCTTCTCAAAGCCCAGACGGCGCAGCGCGGCCGCCAGCTTGCCGGTCACCGGGGTGCCCATGGGCATGCCGAATTCCTCGCCCAGCGCGGCGCGCACGGCGGGGGCGGGCTGCACCACCACATGCTTGGTCTCGTCGTTCAGCAGATCCCACACCTTTTTGGTGGAATCCTTTTCATGCAGCGCGCCGGTGGGGCACGCAGCGATGCACTGTCCGCAGTTGATGCAGGCCACGTCGTTCAGGCTCTGGCCCCAGGGGCTCCGGATCTGGGTCTTGAAGCCGCGGCCGACCGGTCCGATCACGCCCACGGCCTGCGTGTTGTTGCAGGCGGCGACGCAGCGGCGGCACAGGATGCACTTGTTGTTGTTCCGCACGATGGAGGGGCTCAGCTCGTCCACATCGTAGGTATTCATGCTGCCCTTGAAGCGGTCCACATCGTCCACGCCCAGGTCATTGCACATCTGCTGCAGCTCGCAGGTCTGGTTGCGCACGCAGTCCAGGCACTTCTTGTCATGGTTGCTCAGCAGCAGCTCCAGGTTCACGCGGCGCGCTTCCCGCAGCTTGGGCGTATTGGTCTTCACGTTCATGCCGTTGGACACGGGCAGAACGCACGCGGCGCCGAACGCCCGCGCGCCGGTGTCCACAATACACATCCGGCAGGCGCCGATCTGGTTGATATCCTTCAGATAGCACAGTGTGGGAATGTTGATGCCGGCCTTTTTGGCCGCTTCCAGAACCGTCGTGCCGGCAGGAACTTCAACACTGATGCCGTCAATCGTAAGCTTCACGAGATTTTCCATAGGTGTTGTTCCTCCTCGCGCGATTAGTTCTTAATGATAGCGCCGAACTTGCAGGTTGCCATACAGGTTCCGCACTTGATGCACTTGCTCTGATCGATCACGTGCTGCTTCTTCACTTCGCCGCTGATGCAGTTCACCGGGCACTTCCGCGCGCAGGCCGTGCAGCCCTTGCACTTGTCGGTGATGGTGTAGCTCAGCAGGGCCTGGCAGTGATGGGCAGGGCACCGCTTCTCGCGGATGTGGGCCTCATACTCATCCCGGAAGAACTTGATCGTGCTCAGCACGGGGTTCGGAGCCGTCTGGCCCAGACCGCACAGCGCGCTGTTCTTGATGTTCTCCGCCAGGGTCTGCAGCTTTTCGATGTCGCCTTCCTCACCCTTGCCCTCGGTGATCCGCTGCAGGATCTCCAGCATTCTCCGGGTACCGACACGGCAGGGCGTGCACTTGCCGCAGCTCTCGTCCACCGTGAAGTCCAGGAAGAACCGGGCGATATCGACCATGCAGTTGTCCTCGTCCATGACGATCATACCGCCGGAGCCCATCATGGCGCCCACGGAGGTCAGCGTGTCATATTCGACGGGGATGTCCAGCAGGCTCGCGGGAATACATCCGCCGGAGGGACCGCCGGTCTGCACCGCCTTGAACTTCTTGCCGTTCGGGATGCCGCCGCCGATGTCCTCGATGATGGTCCGCAGGGGGGTGCCCATGGGGATTTCCACCAGACCGGTATTGTTGATCTTGCCGCCCAGCGCGAACACCTTGGTGCCCGTGGAGGCGGGCGTGCCGATGGACTTGAACCAGTCCGCGCCCTTCAGAATGATCTGCGCGATATTGCCCAGGGTTTCCACGTTGTTGATGTTGGTGGGGCTCTCGAACAGACCCTTCACCGCCGGGAACGGGGGCTTCGGCCGGGGTTCACCGCGCTTGCCCTCGATGGAGGCCATCAGGGCCGTTTCCTCGCCGCACACGAAGGCGCCGGCGCCCAGGCGGATGTGGATATCGAAATTGAAGTCCGTCCCGAAAATATGCTCGCCCAGCAGGCCGTATTCACGGGCCTGGTCGATGGCCTTCTGCAGGCGCTTCACCGCGATGGGATACTCCGCACGCACGTAGACCCAGCCCTCGTCCGCGCCGATGGCGTAGCCGCCGATGGCCATGGCTTCGATAATCGCATGGGGATCGCCCTCCAGCAGGGAGCGGTCCATGAACGCGCCGGGGTCGCCCTCGTCCGCGTTACACACGAAGTACTTGTGCTCCGCCTTGCTGGCGCGGGCAAACTGCCACTTCTTTCCGGTCGGGAAGCCAGCGCCGCCGCGGCCCCGCAGGCCGGAATCCAGCACCTCCTGAATCACCTGCTCAGGCGTCATCTCGGTCAACGCCTTGGCCAGCGCCTGATATCCGTCAAAGGCGATGTACTCGTCAATGTTCTCCGGGTCGATCACGCCGCAGTTGCGAAGCGCGACACGATGCTGCTGCTTGTAGAAGCCGATCTCGTTCAGGCTCTTCTGCACGCTGCTCTCATGGGTCTTGTGATCCACATAGACCAGATGCTGGACCTTGCGGCCCTTGAGCAGATGCTCGCTGACGATCTCGTCCACATCCTCCACCTTGACGCGGCTGTAGAATGTGCCTTCCGGATAAACGATGACCACCGGGCCCGCCTCGCACAGACCGAAGCAGCCCGTCCGAACCACCTTGACTTCCTTGTCCAGTCCCTTTTCCTGCAGCTGCTCCTCGAAGCGCTCAATCAGCTTCGCGCTGCCGGAAGACGAACATCCGGTGCCCCCGCAGACCAGCACATGCGAACGATAAAGTTCCATTGGGTTTCCCTCCTCCAAAGATTCGTTTGTAGTCGCTTAGTCCTTGGCAGCGCCGATGGTGTATTCCTCCACCGGATGACCATTCACAATGTGTTCAGAAACGATCCGCGGCACCATTTCCGGCTTCACGTGGATGTAGGTCACCTTCTCCTGGCCGGGAAGGATCACGTCCAGCATGGGCTCATACCGGCACATACCGATGCAGCCGGTCTGGCTCACGGTCACATGCTGCAGATTCCGCTTCTTGATTTCCTCCATGAACGCCAGCATCACCGGACGCGCTCCGGCGGCAATGCCGCAGGTCGCCATGCCGATGACCACGCGCGCGGCGTTGTCGTCCTTGCGCATATTGATGTTTTCCAGCGTCTTCGCGCGAATGGCTTGCAGATCCGCCAAACTCTTCATGATTTTACGCACCTCCAAAAATCGGATTGATTTCTTCTTCCAGCGCCTGCTTCAGCCATTCGGCCACCGCAGGCTCGTTGAGCGGGATATCGCTTCCCAGGGCCGCCCGGACCTCCCGGGTATCAAAGGAGGCCTCGCCCAGGGGCGTCCTCCCTTCGAAAAGGAAGTCCGGCCGCAGCGGGTTGGTCAGCATCAGGCTCAGCAGCGTGCCCGACAGATCCCCCATCGGGAGACAGTCGATATGATGCGTGTCCATGCTGGCCGTCAGCGTGGTTCCCCTGCCCTCTTCGCTCTCCAGGGAAAAGGAACCGCCGGCCTTCTCTGCGTTCTCCTTCATCAGGGGGATGCCGAGGCCCACCTTCCGCGTGGTCCGCGTGGTGGCGAAGGGGCTGGTCACCCGGGCCAGCAGCTCGGGGCTCATTCCCTTCCCGTCATCCTTCAGCGTCATCGTCAGCAGACCCTGATCGTCCAGCTCCATACGGATGGTGACCAGAGAAGCGCCGGCGGTGATGCTGTTCTGTGCCAGATCCAGCAGATGCAGGCTGAGATCACGCACGCTGCCATTCCTCCTTATGTCTTACGCGCGATACTTGTCCAGAATCGCAGGCACCTGATCCGGCGTCAGCCGGCCGTAAACCTCTTCCCCGATCATCATGACCGGCGCGAGGCCGCAGGCGCCCAGGCAGCGGGTCGCGTTGAGGGAGAACTTCCCGTCCGCGGTGGTCCTGCCGGGTTCAATTTTGAGCTCCTCGCACAGCTTGTCCAGAATCTTCTGGCTGCCCTTCACGTAGCAGGCGGTGCCCAGGCACACGCCGATGACGTGCTCACCCTTGGGCTCCAGGGAGAACTGAGAGTAGAAGGTAGAGACGCCGTAAACCTCGGACAGGGTCGTACCCAGCCCGTCGGCAATCATCTCCTGAACATCCTGGGGCACATAGCCGAAGATGTTCATCGCCTCCTGCAGCACAGGCATCACCGCGCCGCGCTCGCCCTTGTGCTTTGCAATGGCTTCCTGCAGCTGAGCATACTTTTCCTTGTTGTCAGGCATAGAATACCGACCCTCCTTATATGGAATCTGAAATTGATACGGAAACATACCGCGGTGCGGCATCTTCCAACGGACATGTCGCATCAAGTTATACTACCACAGTTTTTTCCTTCTGAAAAGCGTTTTCAGACGGTTTTTTCCAACTTTTTGGGGTTAGTTGCAACTAACAGAGCCCTTGCCCGGCAAGCGCTCACGCCCTCTCCGGCATCCGGTCCAGCCCGGCCACCGCCTCGAAGAGTCCGCCCAGCGAAAAGCGGGGCGTCGGCATGTCGTTGACCGCCTCCAGCAGGTCTCCCAGGTGATGGGCATCGGAGGACCACAGGCGCCGCTTTCCGGCAATCAGCTTTTCGTTCACCGGGAGCTCCGGCCGAACCTCCACCACCGGGAAGCAGGGCTCCTCCGGAAACAGGCCCAGATTGATCAGCAGCCCATGTCCGCGGTTGATGTGGGCCGGCACGGCGGCTCCGCCGTGCTCCCGGATGATCCGGGTGCACTCCGCCAGATCCAGATCCGTGGAGCCGATCAGCAGCCGATCCTCCACCGCCACGATTTCGTCATCCGTGTTCATCACGTACTGGTTTCCGAAATAGTCCGGCCGGTTCTTCATCTTCGGCAGGTGCTCCGTAAAGATTTCCCCGACCTCCACCGCCGTCTCCACCTCCCGGAAATACCCCAGCAGGTGAACCTCCTCCCGGGTGGTGATTTCCATTCCGGGCAGCAGGATCAGTCCGTAATGGTCCGCCGCTTCCTTCACAAAGGGCAGATTTCGCGCCGTATTGTGATCCGTGACCGCGATCGCCTGCAGCCCCTTCAGATAGGCCATGCCGCAGATGTTGGCCGGCGTCATGTCGTCATCCGCGCAGGGGCTCAGGCAGCTGTGCATATGCAGATCCACAAACATCGCTTTTCCCTTTCCGGATTATTTGCCCGCCAGCCCGTTTCTGGATAGAATCGCGCAGATTTCGAAGGCCGTTTTTTCGCTCTGCAGCACGTGAATGCCCTCCTCCCGGGCCTTTTCAAGGCTGGGCTCCTCCATCTGGATCCCCTCCGGAATAATGACCACCGCCATTTCCATCAGGCTTGCCACCGCGATGACATTCATGTGCGTCTGCACCGTGATCCAGGCCATCCCCGCGGCGCCGTGCGCCATGACCCAGCTCAGCAGATCGCAGGTGTATCCGCAGGTCACCTCCGTGTTGCCGTCCGCCTCCGGCGTCATGTCCTCCGCGCCGATGAGCTCCGTCAGTTCCTTGACCGTCATTGTCTCCACGCTCCTTATTCTCTGCTCGTCTGGGCCAGGTTCACCATCTGCTGTGCCATGACCCGCAGCTGTTCCTTCATTTTGTGAATGCAGTCCATCTTGGTCGCCACACCCTGCACGATATCCTCCGCGAAGGTCCGGCAGGTCGGGCTTCCGCAGCTGCCGCAGTCGTAGCCCGGCAGCTCGCTGACCAGCTTTTCGATCTGATCCATCTTGCGCATGGCCTCCAGCAGGTCATCGTCCAGCTTCATGGCCATGTTTGGCTTGATGCTTTCATTGTTGTACAGGGAATATTTGGTCATCATCCCGCTGTCCACATGCAGATCCGGATCCGGATCCCGGCTGGACAGGCGCCGGATGCTGCTCCTGGCCACATAATTGTTTTCGAAGTTCAGCGGCCCGCCGACGCAGCCCCCGGTGCAGGCGGCGCCCTCGAAGAACTCCAGTCCCCGGAGCCGGTTATCCTCAATCTCCTCCAGCACCCGGATGCAGTTTTCGATGCCGTCCACGCTCATGGAATTCTCCGGGCTCACCGCGTCGCTCTCCCCGCCGCTCCGGGCCCAGCCGACCCCCAGATCCGATGCCGTTTCGATGGAGATATCGATGGGCGCGTTCCGGATCTGGCTGCTCAGAAGGCCGTAGATCTCCAGCACCGAAATGGCGCCGTCCACCGCGCTGGTCGCGTGTCCGATGGGATTGCGGATCGCCGTCACCTTGGCCGGGCAGGGAGAGATGAAGAAGCAGCCGATGTCCTTCTCATTCACCCCATGCCTGCGGGCAAACTCCCGCTTGGCAATCATGGCCGCCACCTCCATGGGCTGGCGCACATCCACGATATGATCCAGCAGGTCGGGAAAGCGGACCTGAATCAGCCGGACAATCGCGGGACAGGCGCTGGAAATCACGGGCCTGGGAAGGTCCGGATTCTTCAGCCTCTCCCGAATGGCCCGGCTCACCACATCCGCCCCCCGGGCCACCTCAAAGGCATCGTCAAACCCCATCTGCTTGAGCCCGTTGAGCACCTGGCTGATGCTCCGCAGGTCGTGGAACTGCCCGTAGAGGCTCGGCGCGGGCAGCGCGATCTTATACTTGAAGCCGCTGATGGCGCTCAGCGGATCGGTGACCGCGACCTTCGCGTGATATCCGCAGACCCGGATGCACTCTCCGCAGTCAATGCAGCGTTCGTCAATGATGTGCGCCCTGCCGCCCCGAACCCGGATCGCCTCCGTCGGGCAGCGCTTCAGGCAGTTGGTGCAGCCGCGGCACTTGTCGCTTTCCAGACGCACGGAATGAAATCTTTTCTGAGGCACTCCTCTCACCCCCGGTATCACTGCAGCGCGAAGCTCATGGTGATCGTGGTTCCCACGCCCACCTCGCTCTGAATGTCAAACTCCGTCGCGTTTCGCTTCATGTTGGGCAATCCCATGCCCGCGCCAAAGCCCAGGGTGCGCGCCTCCTCATTGGCCGTGGAGAAGCCCTCCGTCATCGCCTTGTCAATGTCCGGGATGCCGGGTCCCACGTCCCTGGAGATCAGGGTCACCTTCTCCGGGTCCACCAGCAGCGTCAGCGTCCCGCCCAGGGAATGAATCACCAGGTTGAGCTCCACCTCGTAGCAGGCCACGCTGACGTGCCGCAGCACCTCCGCGCTGATGCCCAGCTGCTTGAGCGTCCGCTTGATGGTCGTGGACGCCTCGCCGGCGGTCGTGTAGGCTCCCGCCTCCACGGGAAAACTCTTTTCCAGCAGAACCGCCATGTCCTCACGTCCCTTCCTTTTTCTTCGGCTTGGTGCCCGGCAGGCCATGTACGTAAAGCTCGCCGCAGGCCGTGTAGGTCGTCAGCGGAGAGGACAGCACCGTGATGCCGATCTCGTCCGCCATCTCCAGGATTTCCTCGCTGGGCTTCTTGCCCCGGGAAAAAACGATGCAGGTAATGTCCAGCATCTCGCTGGTCCGCACCACATGCGGATTGATCAGTCCGGTGATCAGCACGGTCTTGTCCTTCACAAAGGCCAGCACGTCACTCATCAGGTCTGACCCGCACGCCGTGTCCACCGGCGTATCCAGCCGGTCCGCACCCACCAGCACCGTTCCGTCCAGAATCTGCGCCACCTCGCGAATCGTCATCTTCTCTCTCCCCTTTTTCATGATCGGTTTGCGTCAGCACCGGCATCCCCGCCTCTTATCCGCAGCAGTAGCCCCGCATCTTGTTGGCGGTTCTTTCCACCGCGTCCCGGCTGTTTTTCCAGTCTTCCTTTTCAAAGCGGTAGTCAAACTTCTTGATGAACCAGCTGATATCCTCCTGGATCCGGTCCAGGTTCCGCTGCTCCAGCTCCGCCGCCTTCACCGCGAAGGCGCCCAGCTCCCGGGGCCCCAGCTCCTCCGCGCCCACCTCCAGCAGCTGTCCCAGATGCGGCAGGCACAGTCCCTTGCTCTCGTGAAATCTGCGCTGGAAATCGCTGTCATGCTGATACAGATGAAAGAAGGTGTGCAGATACCGCCGCATGTTTTCCTCAATGGTTTCGCACATCACGCAGCTGCCGGCCATCTCCCGGATTTCCGCCGCCTGCCGGAGCACCTCGGCCGTGGCGTTCCGGACCTTGCCGTTGAGCCGGTCTCCCAGACCGGATTCCTGCAGAGAGCGCCCCGCCGCCTGCAGCTTCTTTCCGATGGCTTCCATCCGCTGCCGGGTTTCGATGGTGTGGCTTTCCAGCATCAGCGCGTGCCCCAGCCGGTTGCTCATGCCGAAAAGCATGCCGTGGTGCCGTTTGCAGAAGCCCTTCTCATTGACCCGGATGCGCACATCCGGCTCCATCACCGAAGCGCCCAGATAGCGCTCCGCCTCGCCCTCCTCCGTCCTGCGTTCCAGCGCGCACAGCAGGCATTCGCTGTCCTCCCGGGCCGCGTCCCAGACCGGAATGGTATCGATATGGTATCGCATGCTTCCTCCTCACTGCCCCTCGTAGCGTTCCAGCGTCACGCCCGCCTCGGCAAACAGCTCCAGGGTAAAGGGATCCGGATATCCCTCCTGATAAACCACCCTGCGGATGCCGCTGTTGATAATCATCTTGCAGCACATGGAGCAGGGCTGATGGGTGCAGTACAGCGTCGCCCCGTCGATGGAAATGCCCAGCTTGGCGGCCTGCACGATGGCATTCTGCTCGGCATGCACGGCATAGCAGGTTTCCATCCGCGTTCCGCTGGGAATGCCGAGCTTGTCCCGCAGGCACTCTCCCCTGTCCCGGCAGGTCCGGATGCCCGCGGGCGCCCCGTTGTATCCCGTCGTCATGATGCGCTTATCCTTAACGATTACGCACCCGATGCTCCGCCCCGCTCGGAAGCAGCTGGACCATTCCGCAATGGTCCAGGTCATTTTCATGAAGCGCTCATCCCATTTGTCCATGTGCTGATCCTTTCCGCGTATGCTGTTATTGTCTGTCTTCCGGATTTCATTCAGACCTGAAAAAAAGTATACCCGATTTGCCCCTCCCGTGCAAGGGACAGATTGGCATGAAAAAGACGGCGAAGGCCCGCCGCCTGCGCCGTCCGCTTTTTCCCGTTTACAGCACCTTGTTCAGGAAGTCCCGGGTCCGCTGCTCCTTCGGTGCGGAGAAGATATCCGCCGGAGTTCCCTCCTCCACGATTCTGCCCTCATCCATGAAGATGACCCGATCCGCCACCTCCCGGGCGAATCCCATCTCATGCGTCACGCAGACCATGGTCATGCCCGTGCGGGCCAGCTCCTTCATGACGTCCAGCACCTCGCCCACCATCTCCGGATCCAGCGCGGAGGTCGGCTCGTCAAAGAGCATCACCTGGGGCTTCATGCACAGCGCCCGCACGATGGCGATCCGCTGCTTCTGCCCGCCGGACAGCTGGCTGGGATAGGCGCCTGCGCGCTCCGCCAGGTTGACCCGCTCCAGCAGGCGCATGGCCTCCTGCTCCGCCTGCTCCCGTTCCATCTTCAGCAGCTTCATGGGCGCGATGGTCATGTTTTTCAGCACCGTCATATGGGGAAAGAGGTTAAAATGCTGGAACACCATGCCCATCTTCTGCCGGTGCACATTGATGTTCACCTTCGGATCCGTGATGTTCACGCCCTCAAAGGTCACGGTTCCCGCGGTCGGCATTTCCAGCAGGTTCAGGCACCGCAGGAAGGTGCTCTTTCCGCTGCCGGAGGGTCCGATCACCACCAGCACCTCGCCGCGGTGCACATCCGTGCTGACGCCCCGCAGGGCCTTCAGCTCCCCGCCGTTAAAATGCTTCTCCAGATTCCGGACCGAAATCACGCACTCAGTGGTCACTGCTCCGCAGCCTCCTTTCCAGCCGGCCCACCAGATAGGTGAAGAACATGACCATCACCAGATAGATGGCCGCCACCGCCAGCAGGGGCATGAACGCGGAATAGGTCACCCCGCGGATAATGTCGCCCCCCTTGGTCAGATCCTTCACCGCCACATAGCCGGAAACCGAGGTTTCCTTCAGCAGCACGATGAATTCATTGGCCAGCGCCGGAAGCACGTTCTTCATTGCCTGCGGAATGATCACATACCGCATCGTCTGCACATAATTGAAGCCCAGGCTGCGCCCCGCCTCCAGCTGACCCCGGTCAATGCTCATGATGCCGCCGCGGATGATTTCCGCCACATAGGCACCGGAGTTGATGCCGAAGGCCAGCATGGCGATCAGCACCCCGTTGCGCGAGGTGGAAAAGATGATGTAGTACATGATCATCAGCTGAATGACCACGGGCGTTCCGCGAATGACGGTGAGATAAACCCTGCATAAACCGTTCAGGAACCGCAGCACCGCCTTGCCGGGCCCGCGGTGCATGTTTTCACTGTTCTGATCCCAGGTGGAGCGGACCGTGGCCACCACCACGCCGATCACGATGCCCAGCAGCACCGCCGCCAGCGTGATTTCCAGCGTCACCAGCAGGCCGTTCCACAGGTAGGTCCAGCGGCTGTCGTCCAGGAAGTTCAGCTTGAAATCCGCCGCCAGGGGCGACAGCTGCTTTCCGGGTACCACCTTTTCCGCGGCGGCGCCCACCAGCGCCATCATCGCTTCCCCGTCCTCCGGCTGCGCGTAGCTGACCCGCACCTCGATGCAGGCCTCCGGGTAAGGGGACGCCAGATACAGGGACAGCCTTTCCCCGGCCGCCTCCGTTTCCCGGGCCAGATAGCCGGTCTGTCCGCCCACGGACAGCTCCCCGCA
>ODAJ011993698.1_pt1 | contig 12145 bp, 8 predicted proteins | sample 1539241 | NCBI WGS metagenome assembly ODAJ01 (sample SAMN02144231, study PRJEB22623) | gut metagenome | biome: sheep rumen | host: Ovis aries | place: New Zealand | reverse complement strand
CATGATATCTGCACCGATGACGCGTTCTGTGTCCATCACGTTCTCTGGTGTGAAGATGTGCTTCGAACCATCGATGTGGCTGCGAAACTCACAACCTTCTTCCTTCAACTTGCGGATGCCCGTCAGCGAGAACACCTGGAAACCACCAGAGTCCGTCAGGATGGGGCGGTCCCACGTGTTGAACTTGTGCAGTCCGCCAGCCTTGCGCAGGATATCGAGTCCTGGGCGCAGATACAGGTGGTAGGTGTTGCCCAGAATGATCTGTGCCTTCACCTGCTCGCGGAGCTCAGCGAAGTGTACACCCTTCACACTGCCCACCGTACCCACAGGCATGAAGATGGGCGTCTTGATGGGTCCGTGGTCTGTCTGTATCAGTCCTGTGCGGGCGCTGCTGTTCGGATCGTTATGTTGTACTTCGAACGTCATTCTTTCGTTTCTTTCTTCTCTTCATCCTTTGGAATGGTGAAATCCATAGGGTGGTCTACCAACTCGTCTGTCAGTGCGAAGTTCCAGACGTCCTTGATGCTTTCTACATAGTGGAAGGTGACGCCTTTCAGGTACATCTCCGGAATCTCGTTGATGTCCTTCTCGTTCTCCTTGCACATCACGATGTCCGTGATGCCGGCACGCTTGGCAGCCAGAATCTTCTCCTTGATGCCACCCACGGGCAGCACCTTGCCGCGCAGCGTTATCTCGCCCGTCATTGCCGTGTTCTTGCGCACCTTGCGCTGCGTCAGCGCCGAGGCAATACTGGTGGCAATGGTGATACCTGCCGATGGTCCGTCCTTGGGCGTAGCACCCTCAGGCACGTGGATGTGGATGTTCCAGTGGTCGAAGATGCGGTAGTCTATGCCCAACAGGTCCACGTGAGCCTTGACATATTCCAAGGCTATCACTGCCGACTCTTTCATGACGTCGCCCAGGTTGCCCGTCAGCGTCAGTTTGCCAGACTTGCCCTTTGACAGCGAGGTTTCAATGAACAATATCTCGCCACCCACGCTGGTCCATGCCAGTCCGGTTACTACGCCGGCGTATGCGTTGCCCTGGTAGATATCGCGATAGAAGGGGGGCTTGCCCAGCAGGTCCTCCAGCTCTGTGGGGGTAATCTTGTCGTAGGGCAGCTCGCCATTGGTGGCATATTTCACAGCCACCTTGCGCAGCGCCTTGTTGAGCTGCTTCTCCAGCTGGCGCACACCACTCTCGCGGGTGTATTGCTCAATGATTTTCTCGATGGCTGCCTTGTTGAAGGTCAGCTTCTGGTTCTTCAGACCCGTGTTGTCCTTCTCCTTGGGAACCAGGTGGCGCTTGGCAATCTCGTACTTCTCCTCCGTGATGTAGCCGCTGACCTCGATGATTTCCATGCGGTCCAGCAGCGGACGGGGAATGGTGCCGAGGTTGTTGGCGGTGGCAATGAACATCACCTTCGACAGGTCGTAGTCTACGTCCAGATAGTTGTCGTGGAAGGCATTGTTCTGCTCCGGGTCGAGCACCTCCAGCAGTGCACTGGCGGGGTCGCCATTGTGCGTGTTCTGCGTCACCTTGTCTATCTCGTCAAGGATGAATACGGGGTTGCTGCTTCCTGCCTTCTGGATGTTCTTAATGATGCGGCCTGGCATGGCACCGATATACGTGCGGCGGTGGCCGCGAATCTCAGCCTCGTCGTGCAGACCGCCTAATGAGACGCGCACATACTTACGCTTCAGGGCGTCAGCTATCGACTTGCCCAGCGATGTCTTGCCCACACCTGGAGGACCATAGAGGCAGAGAATAGGACTCTTCAGGTCGCCACGCAGCGACAGCACGGCGATATATTCCAGGATGCGCTCCTTGACCTTCTCCATGCCGTAGTGGTCGCGGTCCAGTATTCTCTGTGCGCGCTTCAGGTCCAGGTCGTCCGTCGTATATTCTCCCCAAGGCAGTCCTACCAGCGTCTGTAAGTAGGTAAGCTGCACGTTGAAGTCGGGCGAGTTGGGATTCACCTGGTCCAGCTTCTCCAGTTCCTTGTAGAAGAATTTCTCCACCTCCTCAGGCCACTTTTTGTTGGCAGCCTTCTCCAGCAGTTCCTTCTTCTCAGGTGTGCTCTCATTGCCCATCTCTGCCTGCAGGTTCTTAATCTGCTGCTGCAGGAAGTAGTTGCGCTGCTGCTCGTCAATGTCATCGCGCGTCTTGTTGCGGATGTCCAATTTCAGATTCTGCAGGTTTATTTCACGATGAATGATGCGCAACGTACTGAACAGACGCTCCTTGATGCTGTCCAACTGCAGCAAGGCCATTTTCTCCTTTACGCTAAAGGGGAGGTTAGAACAGATGAAGTTCAGTGCCATCATATTGTTTCCTACATTCTTGATGGCGAAAGATGCCTCTTCAGGAATGTCGTCACTCATGTGGATGTATTCTGCAGCCTGATTGCGAAGATCCTCCACAGCAGTCTTAAACTCCATATCGTGTTTGTCGGGCTCCTCTTCCGGGGCGGCAACAACATGACCTATCATGTAGGGTTGGTATTTCAAGATCTCCATCAGGCGCAGACGGCCTAAACCCTGTACAATGGCTGTAATGTTACCATTGGGCAGCGTTAATATCTTCAGCACCTTGGCAAATACACCCATGTCGTGAAGGTCGGCACGTATAGGACTCTCTACTTCTGGGTCACGCTGACATACTACACCTATCAGCCCGTCTTTCTTCTCAGCTTTGCGAATGAGCGTCATGCTCGACTCACGGCCTATCAGGATAGGAGATACCACACCAGGGAAAAGCACCATGTTACGCACTGCAAGAATGGGCAGCGCATCGGGCATTTCCATGTTCACCAAGTCGCTGTAGTCGCCGTCTACATCGGCAATCATCTGGAACGACCTGTTCTTGTTATCCATGTACATTGTAATTTTATCTTCCATACAAGCTGCAAAGGTACTACTTTTTCTTGAAATAATACGCACATGATAAGATATTTTAATATCTTTCTTGTCAGAGTAAGGCTGATAATGGTCCATTATACAGCTGATACACTTGCGTATTAGCCTGTCCCGAGTGCAGCTCACGCTGTCTCTGAGAGGTATCCCCTGTCCTTGTATTCAGAAAATCAGCGTTCCATAAAATTTTATTGTATGGCATCCAGCCAGCAGAGGAATGCTACAAGCGAGGCGTTCCAGTTGATGGCTATCTCGTTGGATGCATATGACTCCTCTACATCAAGATATGACTCGTCGGGGTGGTTGGAGGGATAGGGCTCTTTCAGCCCGCTCTTGTCTTGCTGACCAGGGTTGGGGCCGCCCACAAGCATGCCAGGAAAGGGTGCGACAATGCCGTCTGCTGCCGAGGGACGATGGTGGGGGTGCATAGGACTCTTGTCGCCAAAGCCGGTGACATAGCAGTAGCCTGTGGCATTGCGCCCTAAGAGATAGTCGGCATTCTGCTGGGCATAGCGCAGGTAGTTGTTGGTGCCAGCCATCTTGTCGGCATAGAGCAAACAGAGTGCCTGACAGCAGCAAGACTCGGCGAGGCAGCCCCATCCGAAGTGGTGCGGACTGTTTCCGTATGGACTGTTGAAGCAGGAGGTTGCACTGCTCTTGACGGCTTCAGTACAGTAGTCGTTGAGCTGCTGAAGCATGGTCTCTCTGAGATACTTGTCGGAACCTTCCATCCACTCAAAAGCGCCCAGCGAAGCCACATTGCCCCAAGTGGGTGTGGTGAAGGCTTTGGGTTGAACAGCCCGTGCCTCGTCCAAATAATACTGTTTGCCAGTCAGTCGGTAGAGTGCTGAGGCAGCCCAGAAAAACTCGTCAGAGGCATTCCTATCGCCATATTCTCCTGTAGACACAGCGGGAGCCTTCAATTGATGTTGCACATAGAAAGCCCGCGGGTTATCCTTGGCCCATTGGTAGGCGCGCTCTGCCATGGCAGCAGCCTGTGCTGAGAATCCCGGATAGTCCTGCTGATAGGGTTCGAAGAGTCTTGCAGCATCAGCCATTACGGCAGCGAAGTCGAGGGTGGCAGTAACACTTTTTTCCACCACATAGCGCGGCTGGTGACAGTCCTTCGGCATGACGAAACTTTCGAAATGGGGCGTCGTCAGCTTGTGGTAGACACCACCATCATAGGGATCCTGCATGGTGAGAAACCATCGTAGGTTAAACATCATTTCGTCAAGCAAATCGGGGGTGGCATTGCCGCTCTCGGGAATGTGCGTGTTGAGGGCAGCAAAATAGTCGGGATGTTGTTCGTAGGCAGCAAACATGAGTCCAATGCTGAATGCTGAGTTGACGACGTATTTGTTGTAGTCGCCTGCATCATACCAACCATAGGGTGAACTGATGACAGATGCTGCGGGACGAAGAGGGGAGGCGGCAGCATTGTGTACCAGTACATGCGTGTCAGCATGGCCCAACGGACGGTTGTATTCACCGCCCATAGTAATGGGAATGCCAGAGCGTATGAGGTAGAACAGACGCAACGAGGCTTCCGCAATGTCGCGCAGCGGACGCTCCTTGACAGTCAGCGTGCAGGCGGCAACCTTGCCAAGGGTTACTTGGTACTGTCCTTCTTGCTGCTGCGCACTGAAGTCTACGATGTAGCGTGTTTTGCCCGACCAAGGAGAGACGGCCTTGCGGCTTACCTTGGGTTTCAGCACCTTGCCGTCGGGCGTAGTAATACGCAACTTCCCAGTAGGATTTACGCCGTCAATGACGATGACTTTCTCTTGTGTGGGAGCATAACCCACTTGATTGCGACGAATGGGATTGTCGTTTGCAGCCTGTAAGTTCACTGCTATAGCAGTTAAGGCAAGAGTCAGAATGGAATGTTTCATGTTAGTGTTAGTTATTTGTGGTGCAAAAATAAGGAAAAAATCGAAATAAGCCAAGAAAAATGCCACAAAATTGCAGGGAATGATGTACCTTTGCCGCATGTTTCAGTTCAAACAGTTTACCATACGGCAAGAACAGTGTGCCATGAAGGTAGGCACGGATGGTGTGCTGCTGGGTGCTTGGGCACGTGGCGGCCAGCGTATGTTGGATGTGGGCACTGGGTCGGGAGTTATTGCGCTGATGTTGGCCCAGCGCTATCAGAACGCACAGGTGACAGCCATCGATATTGACGAGGGGGCTGTGCGTCAAGCGTGTCAGAATGCCGATGCCTCACCGTTCGGGGAGAGGGTAGAGGTAGTTCTTTCCTCCCTCCAAAACTTCGCCTCGGCACAGTCCGTTTCTTTCGATGCCATTGTCAGCAATCCTCCATTCTTTATAGACTCTTTGCAGGTGCCTGACCAACAGCGCAACATGGCACGGCATACGGCTACGCTGACGTATACGGAATTGATGAATGCTTGCAGCAGACTGTTGAGCGACGCTGGCGAACTGAGTGTGGTAGTGCCTTTTGACTATCGCAAAAGAATGGAAGACGAAGCTGTCTTCGTAGGGCTCTTTCCCAGTCGTGTGTGCGCTGTCAAAACGACAGAGCGTAAACCTGCTAAACGCTATCTGTTGGCATTCAGGAAACATCCCTGTCCCTGTCAGCAGGAAACCATTACTATAGGTGATGAGCGCTATCTGTCATTGACGAAAGATTTCTATTTGTGAAAGCCCGTTTTGACAAATTCGTCGAACTGGTTCTGGTAGCCATTGAATACGTTGATGTCCACATCGCCTGAGATGCCGTCGACACGTCCGTCAGGGCACAGCTGCCAATAGACCAGTCGGACGTCAGGCTTGTATTGTCCGTAGCGTGCTATCCAGACATTGTAGCGTTGCTTGATGTCTGTTGCGTTCGCCATATGTTTGTTGGTGAACCCCTGACTGACATAGAGAATTGGGCGCATGCCTGTACGTCTCTCCACATACTGTAGGAAGATGCGGATACGCTGCATTAGCACGTCTGTACCGCCTATTTTGCGTATTTGTGCATCTGTGGGCTCTACATCGAGCACGGGTGGAAAGTCGCCTTTGCGGATGAGCGTGTGGTTGACGAAATATTTGGCTTGCAACTCAGCCGATGACTTGAGCGAGAAGAAGTGGTAGGCACCGACATGGACTCCCTGCTTCTTTGCTTTGATGTAGTCCTGCATGAAGTAGCGGTTGCGAATAGTGGTTCCCTCTGTTGATTTGATATAAACGAAAGACACGGGGAATGTACGTCCTTGTGCATCGTGGCGCTTGCCAAGAGATGTAATGCGTAATTTGGAGAAGTCGATAGAGAAACGCTTGCGCCCCTTCTCGTGCTGGTGGCGTGAAATGTCGATGCCATAGATCCGTTCGCTGGTGTATTTCAGTTTTTCGCCCAAAAACTTGCCCGCCTTCCATTCACCCACATGCAGTGTATGGTATGGTGATGAGTCGAAGGCAAAGCCGTGCAGCATGTCGTCTTGCCAGAATCCCTCTTTGTGACAACCGTCCCACTCGTCCATAGTACCTTGTCCGCAAGCTTGTAAAAGCGAGTCCATCTGTCCCTGATAGATGCCTTGCTCGTCGATGCGAATGGCAGAAATCACAGTGTCGCAGTGCCATACTGCAGAGACAATGCGCCCGCGCCAGTCGCGCGCTATGCCTTTGCCGTTCAGTGCTCCCCTTAGAAAATGGCCCGCCTTCCAATACCCATTGCAGGTTTTGACAGCTATCATAGGACGGTCTTTAGCTGCTATGCGGACGGCATAGGGGGGCTTTTGCGAAGATTGGACTGTTGCGCGGCGCGTCCTGTACGCTCTTTTTTGTAGTGTGTTGTTGTATTGTGCCACCAGATGATACCCTTCGTCAGTAACATTGTGTACTCGCAGATAATAGGTCATCTCGCCCAACTCGTTTTTCAGTTTTGCCGTTGACAACGAATCGGTAGGTGGCTGAGGAGTATATCTTATTTCTATCTTGTCGGGAATACGGGGTGCTGGTGCTAACAGGGCAGAGTGGGTGAGCGGATTCAGCGGGTTCAGCAGCACGACAGCCGTCAGTACAAGCAAGTCGGAAAAGGTTGCTATGGGACACAGTTTCTTCATTTAGCTTCCTTCTTATACTGTTATTCGGATTTTTCCTCCAGCCAGGCATCAATGAGCTGGCGTGCTATGGACAACTTCTCGGGAATATGGGGCAGATGGTGGCGGTCAAACCATGCTCCTTTGGACAACTCAGAGCGTTGCAGATGTATCTTCCCGCTATCATAGTCGGCCGTGAAGCCTACCATTAGGCCGCAAGGGAAGGGCCAGGGCTGTGAACCGAAATAACGCAGATTAGTGATGTGCAACCCCGTCTCTTCCATTACCTCACGATAGACGGCCTCTTCCAGTGTCTCGCCCGTCTCTACGAAGCCCGCCACCAGTCCGTAGTGGTCATCGCGGAAATTGTTGGCGTGTACCAGTAATATCTCGTCGCCCTTGCGAATGAGTACAATAACGGCGGGAGCTAGCAAAGGCCATAGTTCTTTGCCGCACTGGTCACATTTTTTTGAGATAGGAGTATCGAAATGCATGGTTCCCCCACAGACGCCACAGAACTTGGTATTTTGGTCCCAGTAGAGCAGTTCATGGCACTTGCCTGCCAGTCGGTAGTCAGCCTCGGAGAGTTTGTAGTAGCTTTGGCGCAGTCCGCACATCTCATAGTGTTCAGAGTTGGTCAGTGGACTGTCTATGCGGTATGCCTTGACACCTTCAATATCCATGATGGTGGTCCATGGTTTCACTTCCGTAGGTTGCTCTGTGGGTATTTGATAGTTGCCGTCTACCTTCTCAAGGACAAGGTCGCTTTGACAAAAAACAAAGTATTTCACGCTTTAATGTTTTGTATTCAATGTTTAAAGATAATTTTCTTGTCGCGCTCAATGGCTGGGCGAGCCCATACCTCAGGAATGAAACGCCAATTGTTGAGTGCTTTCGCCTTCACTTGTTTTTCACGCTCAATCTTCTTCGTCAGATAGTAGCGCTGGTCGCGCTCGCTCATAAAGAGAATGCGCTTGCTGATGGAGTCCTTGGGGATGCCTGCACCATGTGTGAGTAGCTCGCCACCGCCATTGCCGCGGTAACTGTTCATGGCGACCTTATACCATGCCTGTTCGTTGAATGGGCGACCGTCAGAGAACTGAAGGATACGCACCTTCTGTCCCTCTGGCTTGGTGACGTCAACCACATAGTCTATACCTGCTGCAGAGTCGAAGTTAAAGGTGTAGTTCTTGAATCCCGAGCGTTGGTTGTCGCCAGGCTGTTGGGGGGCCAAGAGCATGATGTGGTCTTCGGGGCTTGTCATAGTGTTGGTCCACAAGGCGTAGCTCCTCTCCAGGTATTTGTGAATCTCCTTGCCAGTCATGCGTAGTACATATATCTGATTCTCAAAACGATAGAGCTTGAACATATCGCTCATGTAAACAGGACCGGCTTTGATGTCTGAGTCAAAGGTCAGTGGTGCTGTGAAAGAGATGTCGGCACCCGACTCCTCCAACTGCAACTCATGAATGTAGTCTGTGAAGGCTGCGGAACCGAAAAAGCTGTCGCGCGATAGCATGGGATATACAAAAGTACCCAGTTGTCGCTCTACGTATTGGCTGATTTCGTCAATCTGTGGCTGGAAGTGGGCTATGTACTGTTGATCAATGGCCTCACTGCGGATGTCAATGATTTCCCCTTTTTTGCTGACGACCTCTATGCTTTTGGAATTTGATTTTTTGTTTTTAACCTTTAATGTTATTGTCGCTTGTGCCACCTTGACAGCATTGCATGACGGGTCTAAACATAGCACACCGTTGATAGTTGTGTTGCGCTCTGTATGGTCGTGGCCGAAGAAGATAACATCAAAACCTTCTACCGTCTCTGCCATCTTTCTGGAAACATCCTCGTCATACTCGGGGGTTGTTATACCACCTTCCCAACCGCTATGGAAGAGTCCTACGATGACATCGGCCTTTTCTTGCTCCTTGAGTACCTTTACCCAGTGGCGTGCGGATGTTATCATTTCCTCAAAGTGCAGACCTGTCCACAGATTCTGGTGCAGCCAGTTAGGAATGGCGGGGGTTAACATACCTAAGATAGCTATGCGCACACCCTCGCGTTCCAATATGGTATAAGGCTTGACATAGGGTTTTCCTGTCTTTGCGTTAATGATGTTGGCACCTAGTACAGGACACTTAACCTCACTGGCCCACTTGTCGTAGACGGCATGTCCTGTTTCTATGTCGTGGTTGCCCAAATTCTGTGCGTCGTACTGCAGGTAGTTGACAACTTGTGCCGCAATGTTGGGGCTGTCTGTCTTGATGTAGTTGGTATAGTAGCACGTGGGCTGTCCTTGTAATATGTCACCATTGTCCATTAAAATGAGGCGGTTGCCATAGCTCTTACGCTGTCTGTTCAAATAGCTGCTGACACGTGCCATCGTACCTTCCATGGGGCGACGTTCCGTGAAGTCGTAGGGAAAGAATGCACCGTGGACATCGGAGGTCTCTATCAGTCGCAGGGTAACGGTTTTGACAGATTGGGCCATAGCTGTCGTACTTATGCAGATTAACGCGAAAAGAAATACAGTTTTTTTCATAGTCTTTTTGTAGATGTCTGCAAAAGTAACGATATTTTTTTAATTCACCAAGTCCTTAGGCACGCTTTTTGCTGGATAAAGGTTAAAAAATAAAAATAGGAGGTAGTCTAATGGCATTTATTGATTACTACAAAATTCTCGGCGTCGACAAGACGATAGCTCAAAAGGATGTAAAGAAGGCATATTTGAAGCGTGCCAAGCAGTTTCATCCTGATTTGCACCCGGACGACCCTAAGGCTAAGGCCAAGTTCCAGGCACTGACGGAAGCCTACGATGTGATAGGCGACCCGGAAAAGCGTGCCAAGTACGATAAGTATGGTGAGCAATGGAAACAGGCGGAAGCGTATGAGAAGGCCGGTGGAGGAGGCTTTGGCGGTTTTGGTGGTGCACAAGGCAATCCCTTTGAAGGCTTTGACTTCTCGTCGTTTGGCTCAGGGGGCGCTGGCGGTTTCTCGTCATTCTTCCAGGATTTGTTCGGTGGTGGCATGCGTGGCGGACATGGCTTTGGCGGGCATACCACGTATAAGGAAGAACCCAAGAATACGCAAGCTACCGTTACCATCGATATGTATACAGCCCTGCTGGGCGGCGACATCTTTGTGACAACAGGCAGTGGAGAACGTTTGAAACTGAAGGTGAAACCTGAGACACAGCCAGGAACCAAGGTGCGTCTGCGTGGAAAGGGTAGGGAAGGTACAGATCTTATTCTGACCTACCAGGTGAAACTGCCAACAGGACTGACAGAACGACAGAAACAGCTGCTGCAACAGATGCAGGCTGGGTAATGAAGCAGAAATGCAGGGTGTCAAACCCTGCATTTTTTTTATTTCATAGAATTAGCTATGCTTGTTGCCGAAGGAAGTCCTCTGCGCGCTGCAAATCTTCTGGCGTATCGATGCCTACTGTTTCTACATCGGTCAAGCCAACACGAATGCGGTAGCCGTTCTCCAGCCAGCGCAACTGTTCCAGACTCTCTGCTTTCTCCAACGATGACTGAGGAAGTTGGGTGACTTCGTGAAGTACTTCACGCCGATATGCATAGACGCCTAAGTGCTTGAGATAGGGGAAATGTTCCAGCCAGGTCGTTGGCTCGGCTCCGCGCACATAAGGTATGGTGCTGCGGCTGAAGTAGAGTGCAAAGCCGCGACGGTCGCACACAATCTTGGGCGAGTTGGGGTTGTTGACTGCCTCTATACTCTCGAAGGGCTTGCCCAGTGTGCCAATCTGTGTGGTGGGGTCGTCGAAGAGGTGCATGAGCGTCTCTATTTGGGAGGTTTGGATGAAAGGCTCGTCCCCCTGGATATTGATGATAACATCGGCATTGGTGCCAATTTTCGTGGCGGCCTCCTCTAATCGGTCAGTACCGCTTTTGTGGTCTGCACGGGTAATAATGGCCTTGCCGCCAAAAGATTCAACCGCCTGGTAGATTCGCTCGTCGTCCGTGGCGACGTATGCCTCGTCCAAAATGGTTGTGGCCTGTTCGTAAACTCGCTGGATGACAGTCTTTCCGCCCAGCATAGCTAATGGTTTGCCAGGAAAGCGTGTTGACGCGTATCTGGCAGGGATAATAGCAATGAACTTCATAGTAAACATGTAAATCTGCTGCAAAGTTAGTGAATAATTTTTAAAACACTTTGTTGTATCGCTTTTTTTTCTTACCTTTGTCAAGTTAAAATGCCTATTCTTATGAACAAACGAAATATATTACTTACTATTTATACATTCTTGGCACTCTCCATTTCAGCCCAAAAGATTACTTTAGGCTCTTGCAAAATGAAGGATGGTGGAGAGTATAAGGGACAAATGATGTCAGGTAAACCACACGGAAAAGGTAAAACGACGTGGAAAGACGGCGATGCCTTTGAGGGTGAATACGTCAAGGGTAAGCGTCAGGGCTATGGTGCATATACCTTCCATGATGGCGAAAAGTATGAAGGACAATGGATGCAGGACCACCAGCATGGTAAGGGAACCTTCTATTTTAACAATAATAATAAATATGTAGGTTTGTGGTATCGTGACGAGCAAGAAGGGCATGGCGTGATGTACTACTACAACGGCGATGTCTATGACGGACAATGGAAATCGAGCAAGCGTCACGGAAAAGGAAAGTACACATATAAAAGTGGTGCTTCCTATGATGGTGAATGGTTAAATGATAAGAAAGAGGGACGCGGCACCTTTAACTGGGGTGACGGCTCTTCGTATGAAGGTCAATGGAAAGACAATCGCCAGCATGGTAAGGGAACCTTCCGCTATGCCAATGGCGATGTGTATATCGGACAGTTTACCAATGACCTGCAAAATGGAAAAGGAATTTATAAGTTCCAGAACGGAGATCTCTTCGATGGCGACTACGTTAACGGAGAACGTACTGGACAGGGCATCTTCCGCTATGCTAATGGAGACCGCTATACAGGACAGTTCTTTCAGGGCGACAAGCAAGGACAGGGTACGCTGGTATGGAAAAACGGCAACACCTATCAAGGTGAGTGGAAAGCTGACAAACCCAATGGACGCGGCAAATTGACGATGAAGAATGGCGACTATTTTGAAGGTCAGTTCAAAGATGGAACCATTCACGGTGAGGGCATTGCCCGCTATGCCGATGGTTCTAAATTTCGTGGGCATTTCAAAGGGGG
>ODAJ012178481.1_pt1 | contig 12147 bp, 8 predicted proteins | sample 1539241 | NCBI WGS metagenome assembly ODAJ01 (sample SAMN02144231, study PRJEB22623) | gut metagenome | biome: sheep rumen | host: Ovis aries | place: New Zealand | reverse complement strand
CCCTTGGGGAGGGGTTGGGGGTGGGTCGGTAATATGGCCCATATTGGTCGGTAATATGGCCCATATTGGTCGGTAATATGGCCCATATTGCTTGTTTCCCGGGAAGGTGGTTCAGACAAAAGGGCGACTGCCGGGCTACACTTCTTTACTTTTTCTTAATATAATGTACCCGTTTATCGGCAAAAAACCGTAACTTTGCTTCGCTTTACATTAACGTTATGAAGATATTTACAAGTGCTCAGATACATGAGCTTGACCGATATACGATGGAGCATGAGCCTATCCGCTCCATCGACTTGATGGAAAGGGCTGCCAAGGCCATAGCCCGCGCCATAATGGACGAATGGAGCAACCGCACGCCCGTGGTGGTGTTTGCAGGGCCGGGCAACAACGGCGGCGACGCGCTGGCCGTGGCACGACTTTTAGGAAACGAGGGCTACAGGGTGAAAGCATACCTGTTCAACATCAGCAACCACCTTTCCGAAGACTGCGTAACCAACAGGCAGCGGCTGCGCGAGTCGAAATACGTAAAGGATTTCACCGAAGTGACCACCCAGTTCGACCCACCCGTACTGGAAGCCGACACGCTGGTGATCGACGGACTGTTTGGTTCGGGCCTGAACAAGCCCCTCGCCGGAGGCTTCGCATCGTTGGTGAAGTACATCAATCAGTCGCCATCGAAGGTAGTCAGCATAGATATGCCGTCGGGACTGATGCCCGAGGACAACTCCTACAACATCAGCGCCAACATCATCCATGCCGACCTTACGCTCACTCTGCAACATAAGAAACTGGCTTTCCTCTTTGCCGACACACAACAGTACATCGGTCGCCTGCGGGTGCTCGACATAAGGCTCAGCCAGGAGTTCATAAACCGCACCGAAGCACAGTACCGCATAGCCGAGGAAGCCGACATCAGGGGGCGTATGCTCTCGCGCGACGACTTCGCCCACAAGGGCTCGATGGGCAGCGCACTGCTCATTGCCGGCAGATACGGCATGGCAGGGGCTGCCGTGCTGGCTGCCAAGGCGTGCATGAGGTCGGGAGCAGGAAAGGTGGTGGCCGTGACACCACGCAAGAACTGCGCCATCATGCAGACCTCAGTGCCCGAAGTGGTGCTGCAGATGGACCACGAGGAAACCTATTTCTCTGAGGCTACCGACTCCGAAGACTTCGAGGCCGTGGCCATAGGGCCGGGAATAGGTCTCCACGAGACCACCGCAATAGCCCTTATCTCGCAGATAAGGCGCAGCCAATGTCCTGTGGTGGTGGATGCCGACGGCCTGAACATACTCGCTAACCACCGTGCATGGCTGCAACAGCTGCCTAAAGGCATCATAATGACTCCACATCCGAAGGAATTCGACCGTCTGGCAGGCACACCCTGCGGCAGCGACTACGAACGACTGCACAAGGCACAGGAGCTGGCTCAGCACCTGCAAGCATACATTCTGCTCAAAGGGCACTACTCTGCACTGTGCCTGCCCAATGGCAACATCATCTTCAACAGCACCGGCAACAGCGGAATGGCAACAGCCGGAAGCGGCGACGTGCTCACGGGAATCATCACCGGACTGCTTGCCCGAGGCTACCAGAGGGGCGATGCCTGCATGGTGGGGATGTATCTGCACGGAGTGGCCGGCGACTTGGCGGCCAAAGACCTGGGCAAGGAGAGTCTCATAGCCAGCGACCTGATAACCTATCTGCCCAAGGCTTTCCTAAGAATGAAGGAATAGAGCACTCAAGACAGAGCAACAAAAAAAAGAGGTTGTGTCAGAAGTATAACCGACACAACCTCTTTTTTTGCTTTCTACGAAACAAAGCCAATGAGATATGGCTATCGCAAGCCGCATATACATATCAAAAAGTGCGACGGAAAAACATTCCGCCGCACCATAATATTATTATTAAGCTCTATTAGTCGAGCTGAGCCAGCTTGTTGTCTGAGCCCAGAACTTCCTTGATCTTGTGGCTGTAGAGCTCATACATCAGGTCGCGAGCAGGACCGCAGTACTTACGCGGGTCGAACTCACCCGGCTTCTCGGCGAACACCTTGCGAACGGCAGCGGTGAAAGCCAGACGAGAGTCAGAGTCGATGTTGATCTTGCAGACAGCGCTCTTAGCAGCCTTACGCAGCTGCTCCTCGGGGATACCTACTGCATCGGGCAGCTTGCCGCCTGTAGAGTTGATCATGTCAACATACTCCTGTGGTACTGAAGACGAACCGTGGAGCACGATGGGGAATCCGGGGAGTTTCTCCATGATGGCATCGAGCACGTCGAAAGCCAATGGAGGAGGAACGAGCTTGCCTGTCTTCGGGTCACGGGTACACTGTTCGGGAGTGAACTTGTAGGCTCCGTGGCTTGTACCGATAGAGATAGCGAGCGAGTCAACGCCCGTGCGGCTTACGAAGTCGATTACCTCTTCGGGCTTTGTGTAGTGCGACTCGGCAGCAACCACCTCGTCTTCAACACCAGCGAGCACGCCGAGCTCACCCTCAACAGTTACGTCGAACTGATGTGCATACTCTACAACCTTCTTTGTCAGGGCGATGTTCTCCTCGTAGGGCAGCGACGAACCGTCGATCATCACTGAAGAGAAACCGAAGTCAACGCAGCTCTTGCAAAGCTCGAAGCTGTCGCCGTGGTCGAGATGGAGGGCAATCTCAGGATGGTTGCAGCCCAGCTCCTTAGCATACTCAACAGCTCCCTGAGCCATGTAGCGCAGCAGAGTCTGGTTGGCATAGTTGCGTGCACCCTTTGAAACCTGAAGGATAACCGGCGACTTGAGGTCGCTTGAAGCCTTGATGATGGCCTGCAGCTGCTCCATGTTGTTGAAGTTGAATGCAGGAATAGCGTAACCGCCATTGATGGCTTTCTTAAACATCTCGCGAGTGTTTACCAAGCCTAATGATTTGTAATCTACCATAATTGTTTATTGATTAAAACGTATTAAAAAAATCTTCTTTCCACTTATTCATAATGTGTTTGCAAAGTTAGCATTTTCTTTTCTCATGGCAAAGCGATTATGATTTTTTAAGTGTAATATGCCTCGCACCTCACTTCCTGAAAGCGTTGGGTATTCCTGCCGACGTGTAGATGAACATACAGGCACAAAAAAACGAGGCCATAGGGTCTCGTTTTTTGTGTCTTATCTATGAGTATACAAGGCTTATGCCTCGTCGGTGTCGATACATTTCCATATCAGGGCAGCCAGAGCGGCACCGATGAACGGACCAACAATGAATATCCAGAGGTTGGTGAGGGCGGTTCCGCCTGCAAATACGGCTGGTGCGATGGAACGTGCGGGGTTGACCGACGTGCCGGTATAGCGTATGCAGACCAGATGAACGAGCACGAGGCTCAGACCGATAGCCAGTCCTGCGAAGTTGTTGGTGGCTCCGTTGGTCTTCGACGTGGCACCAAGCACGACGAGAACGAATACGCAGGTGAACACAATCTCAGCCAGCAGACCGCCGATGGCAGATACTCCGAGCTGAAGGTCATTGGCTCCCGTGCCGGCTATTGAACCGTCGGCAGACGACGTGAGGGCATAAAGCAAGGCCGAACCGATGAACGCTCCGATTACCTGGAAGAGCATATACATACCGCAATCCTTGGCGCTGATGCGGCCAGTGAGGAAGCATCCCAGTGTGATAGCCGGGTTGATGTGGCATCCAGAGATGCCGCCGATGGTGTAGGCCATAGCCACTACTGCCAAGCCGAAGGCCACGGAAGTGCCCACTACGGCTGGAATGTTGTTGACGGGATCGCATCCGAGGCTCACTGCCACGCCGCAACCCATGAGTACGAGCACCATAGTGCCCACCATTTCTGCTAAGTACTTTTTCATGTTTCGTATGTGTTTAAATTACAAAGTCGATATGTTTAACAACGCAAAAATAGTTAATTTATTTTAATTTACATACCGTTTTGAACTTATTTTTTTCGTTCTGCCGCAGATTATGGTCTTCAGCAGGCTGCTTTTTCTCGCCATCTGCCTTGTCCGTATTGCCGCCAATCACTCTGGCAGCAGCACCACACCCTCCTGTTTCTTGCCATCCATCATTATCTTCAGAGGACGGTCGAAGCGCACGTGCCGTATATACTTGGTTTCACTGACGGCTGGCATCGAGTCGAGAATCTCTCGGCGGTAGATGCCCTCGTCCTTGTAGGGGTTGATGGTGAAGTAACCCACGCCGAAGGAGGTGAGGTTCTGGAAGAAGTGGGTGCCCTGCGAGGGGTCCACGCGGTAGTTGGCAAGTCCCTCTTCGACTATCACCCTCGCGGCACTGATATGCGGCCACTTCACGGGTATGCCCAACCACGGGTCGCTGCTTCCCCATCGGCCCGGTCCCACAAGCACATACTGACGGTTCTGGGCCAGGAAGTCGCGGTTGACACGTTCTATCTCGTCGGCAATGGTGGGGTTGTTGATGGCCGTAAAGTCGTCGCCGGTCTTTACGTACACCACGTCGCACACGTCCTCGGCTATGCCGTGGCCCAGCGACATGTGCGAACGCAGCAGGCAACCGTCGTCGGGCAGCTGGGTGAGGTCTTCCTCGAGCATCTGTTTCGAGTCCACGATGGGGCGTATCTGCAACAGATAGAACTCGCCGGAGCGGTCGGGCGAGAGGTTGCAGGCAAACTCTATCTCCACCGGACGGCGCATAGCTTCCTGTCCGAAGGTCATCGACATCTGCAATATCTCTGGCAGGGGGAACACTCCCTGCTGAAGCACGCCGCAGAAACTGATTACCTTGCGTCCGCCATCGTAGAGACCGTCGCGGATAACCTGGTCATAGGCATCGAAGGTGGAAGCTATGTAGTTGAGCGGATGGATTGTTTGCTGCGCGCCTACGGGTGATTGGGGATTGGTGATCGGTGATTGGTGAGGGCCGTCGACAGGCTGCTGCAAGGGGAAATGGCGGTCGGCATCCTTCACTTTGAGGGTCTTGATGTTGAAACCGTCGTCAACCTTGAATTCGGCACCGGCGTAGGTGGTGTCGAGGGCATAGAACTTGGTCTGCGTCTGGCGCAGGGCTATGTCCATCTCGCTGGTCTGCAACACCTGGTCGGGGTGGTAGGGCGACACGCGCAGGGTCTGTCCGCCGTCGACGATATACTTGCCCAGGCCCAGTGCCAGGCTCGCTATGCCCTCCTCGGCTTTCTCGTCGCCGATGGGATAGTAGTTGAGCGAGCGCAGCACGCCGCTGATGTTTGGATAGTAGTAGTCGCCATACTGCCTGCCCACCACGGCCTGCAGTATCACAGCCATCTTCTCCTGGTCTATCACGTTCTGTGTGGCGGTCATGTATGCCTTGGAGTCGCGGTAGTAAACCGAGGCATAGACTCCCTTGATGGCGCAAGCCAGCATACGCAACATCTCATACTTGTCCTCAAGATAGGGTATCATGTAAGTGCTGTAGATGCCTGCAAAAGGCTGGTAGTGGGCATCTTCGAGCAGCGAAGAGGAGCGTATGGCTATCGGCGAGTGCGTGGCATCGAAGAAAGCGAAGAAGTCTGCAATGAGCGTATCGGGCAGCTGGGCACGCAGAAAGGCTTTCAGGATTTCGTCGTCGGACGCATCGCTCAGGGCTATCTGGTAGAGATTGTTCTTCTCCATGAAAGCATCGAAGATGTCGGTACACAGCACCACCGTTTTCGGAATCTGCACCGTGGCGTTGGCAAACCTGCTGAACTCGGGATGCCGCTTGATAACGTTGTCGAGGAAAGCCAGTCCGCGCCCCTTGCCGCCGAGCGAGCCGTCGCCGATACGCGCAAAGTGGGCATAGCGGTCGAACTTGCGGCGGTCGAAGACGGCAACGGTGCCGATGTTCTTCATGTGGCGGTACTGCACGATGGCATTGAAGATAATCTTCTTGTGGGCATCTACGTCTTGCAGCTTGTGCCATGTGATGTCTTTCAGGAAGGCCGACACGGGGAAGATAGCCCTCGCACAGAGCCACCGGCTCATGTGGTTGCGCGAGATGTGGCGCAGCATGGAGTCGTTGGGGATGCGGAAGATGTTGTCCTGAAGCTCCTTCAGATTATGCACTCGCATGATCTCGGCATGGCTCTTTGGGTCGCGGAAGATGAAGTCGCCGAAGCCCATGTGCTCTTCGAGTATGTGTCTGAGGTCGCGGCTCATGGTCTTCGAGTTCTTGTCGACGAAGAGGAAGCCCTCGGCCTCGGCCTTGGCGCGGTTATCCGCCTCCGAACTCTGAAGGATAAGGGGCACATACTCGTCGCGGCTGCGTATCTCGCGCAGAAGCTTCAGACCCGCCTCCGAGTCCTTGTCTACCGAACGCTGCTCGGCTGGCACGGCATTGGTCATGGGGAAGCGCACGTCGGAGATGATGCCCAGCGTGTTGTCATGGTACTTCTCGTAGAGTGCCATGGCCTCCTTGTAGTTTCGTGCCAGCACCACCTTGGGCCTTCCGCGCATACGCATCGTGGCGGCATGGGGGTTGAGGGCCTCGGTAGAGAACTGCTTGCTCTGCACGAGGATGTAGCTGTAGAGGTTGGGCAGTATGGCCGAATAGAAACGTATGCTGTCTTCGACCAGAAGTATCATCTGCACGCCAGCTTCGGCTATGTCGTGCTCGAGGTTCATCTTGTCCTCAATCAGCTTGATGATCGACAGAATGAGGTTGGTGTTGCCGAGCCAGCAGAACACATAGTCGAACATCTTGAGGTCTTCGTGCTCCATGCGCTTGGTGATGCCGTGAGAGAAGGGTGTGAGCACCACGCAGGGCATATCGGGGAACTGCGCCTTCACCGAGCGCGCCACGTCGAAAGCATCGTTGTCGGCATTGCCGGGCATACATATAACAAGGTCTACATTGGTTGTCTCGAGCACGCGGGCAGCCTCCTCGGTGGTGGAAACCTGCGTGAACATGGGCGGATAGCGAAGTCCGAGCTCCATGTACTCGTTGTAGATCTTCTCCTCTACCCTGCCGTCGTCCTCGAGCATGAACGCATCGTAGGGGTTTGCAACTATCAGAACATTATATATCCGACGCATCATCAGGTTCACGAACGATACGTCCTTGAGCAGGAATTTGCTCCATTGCTGTGGTATTTTCTCTTCCATGGGTGCTTAGTTCGGTGTTGCAAATATACTCCTTTTCTTTTTTTGAGAAAAATATTTGTTTGTTTTTAAAAATAACTAACTTTGCTCTCAGCAGAATCAAGAGCTGCTTTTTATACCTAATCTCAAATTGATGTCAGCGAAGAAAGGCTGCTGCCGAATGTTAATCTGGAAGTTATGACGAAACATTACTCTCGCAAAGTCTGGACTCTTATCGTTATTGCCGCCGTGATAGCGGCTGGTGCTGCCGTGTGTACCTTTGCTTTCCGCAAGCAGGAAGCGCCAAAGCCTCATGTGCGTCACCGCCCGGGCAAGAAGGTTTTGCAGAATCTTCTCGAGAATATGGTGCGCGTTGAGGGCGGAGCGTATGTCATGGGAGCCACTGCCGAGCAGGGCAGCGACGCTTTCGAGAGCGAGAAGCCGGGCCACATGGTTGAGGTCAAGTCGTTCTATATATGCCGCTTCGAGGTGACGCAGGCCGAGTGGGAAGTGGTGATGGGCTATAACCCGTCGGGGTTCAAGAGCGAGCAGCATCCCGTGGAGAACGTCAGCTGGGAAGACTGCCAGCGGTTCATCAGCAAGCTGTCGGCAATAACCGGCAGGCTGTTCCGTCTTCCCACGGAGGTGGAGTGGGAATATGCGGCGCGTGGCGGAAGACTGAGCTGCGGTTACAAGTATTCCGGAGGCAACGAGATTGATTCGCTGGCATGGTATGAGGAAAACAGCGAGCGACATTCGCACCTGATAGGACAGATGGAGCCTAATGAGCTGGGGCTGTTCGATATGTCGGGCAATGTATGGGAATGGTGTCAGGATGTCTATGCGCCATATCCGTCGGGCACGGGCGAACAGCTCACGTGGACTCCGCCAACGGGCAACTTCCGCGTGCTGCGCGGAGGAAGCTGGTTCAGCGATGCGCGCGACTGCCGAGTGAGCTTCCGCAACTACTACACGCCCGGGCACCGCGTGGCAAACCTTGGCTTCAGGCTTGCCATATAGCGGCCCGGCTATCTGGTGCTTTGCCTATTGCAAAGTGGAAGTTGCAAAAATGCGACAGCCGGGGCCGTCTGCCCAAACCTGATTGCAAAAAGTAAGCAGCCAGACCAAATATTCGGCGTTTCGCTTTGGTGTGATTTAATTAAAGGCTATATTTGCGATAGATAATTGACAGATTGAAACTACACACCTAAATCTAATATAAAGAAAAACACTATGGACGTTAACAAAATCATGCAGTCGCTGGAGCAGAAGCATCCGGGCGAGTTGGAGTATTTGCAGGCAGTGCGCGAGGTGCTGCTCTCGGTAGAGGACGTTTACAACCGGCACCCGGAGTTTGAACGGGCAAAGCTCATGGAGCGACTCGTAGAGCCTGAGCGCATCATCACGTTCCGCGTGCCCTGGACCGACGACAAGGGCGAGGTACACGTTAACCTCGGCTATCGCGTGCAGTTCAACAGTGCCATCGGCCCCTACAAAGGTGGCCTGCGCTTCCACTCTTCGGTAAATCTCTCCATACTGAAGTTCCTCGGCTTCGAGCAGACTTTCAAGAACGCACTCACCACCCTGCCCATGGGCGGCGGCAAGGGAGGCTCCGACTTCTCTATCCGCGGACGCTCCGATGCCGAGGTGATGCGTTTCTGCCAGGCCTTTATGACCGAGCTCTACCGACACATCGGCCCCGACGAGGACGTGCCGGCTGGCGACATTGGCGTGGGCGGACGCGAGATTGGCTACCTCTTCGGTATGTATAAGAAGCTGACCCACCAGTTCCAGGGAGTGCTCACGGGCAAGGGACTGGAGTTCGGCGGCTCGCGCATACGCCCCGAGGCCACGGGCTTCGGCGCTATCTACTTCGTCAACCATATGCTTGCCACACGCGGCATTGAGCTGCGGGGCAAGACCATTGCCCTGAGCGGCTTCGGCAACGTGGCATGGGGAGCTGCCAAGAAAGCCACCGAGCTCGGAGCGAAGGTTGTTACCATAAGCGGACCCGACGGATACATACATGACCCGGCAGGACTCGATGCCGAGAAGATTGCCTATATGCTCGAACTGCGTGCCAGCGGCAACGACATCTGCCAGCCCTACGAGGAAGAGTTCGAGGGTGCTAAGTTCTACCCGGGACGCAAGCCGTGGGAACTGAAGGCCGACATCTATCTGCCATGCGCCACACAGAACGAGCTCAACGGTGCCGATGCCGACATAATACTGGCCAACAACCCTGTGTGCGTGGCCGAAGTGAGCAACATGGGATGCACCGCAGAGGCTGCCGAGAAGTTTGTGGCTGCCCAGACGCTCTTTGCGCCGGGCAAGGCGGTCAATGCCGGAGGTGTGGCAACGTCGGGACTGGAGATGACACAGAACTCGATGCGCCTCACATGGAGCGATGCCGAGGTCGACGAGAAGCTCCACTACATCATGCACTCCATCCACGAGCAGTGCGTCAAGTACGGACAGCAGCCCGACGGATACATCGACTACGTCAAGGGAGCCAACATTGCCGGCTTCATGAAGGTGGCTAACGCCATGATGGCTCAGGGCATCGTTTAGTTCCCGACACACCTCAAGACATCTTTCTACCACAGCCTGCACCGCCGTCACGACGATGCAGGCTGTTTTCGTTATGCCCCTGGGCTGAACGCGCCTTGAAAAAACTCACTGAACTTAGTCGGATAGCTCGCAAAATAATCATACCTTTGTGGCATAACCGAAAAGAAAACACAACTCACACACTTATGAAGACTAAGAAAACAACTATGGCGACGGTGGTCCTGGCGGCCCTGCTGTCGTCGTGCGCCACCCACTACCGCATGGACAGCATCGAGCGCACAAGGGTGCTAATCGACAAAAGTTACGACAACACCACCGTAAAGGCTGCCGAAGAGTTCATCGCACCGTTCAAGGCTGAAGTGGACAGGCAGATGAGCCCCGTCGTGGGCAAGGCAGCAAACTACCTTTATGCCAAGAAACCGGAAAGCCCGCTGTCTAACGTGCTCACCGACGTGCTGATGTGGGCATCTGAGAAGTACGGCGAGAAACCCGACTTCTCGGTCTACAACATCGGCGGAATGAGGGCTGCACTGGCCGTGGGCGACGTGACGGTAGGCGACGTGATTGATGTGGCTCCGTTCGAGAACAACATCTGCTTCGTCACTCTCACCGGAGCAAAGGTGCGCGAGCTGTTCGAGCAGATTGCCAAGCAGGGCGGACAGGGCGTGAGCCGCGAAGTGAGGCTCGTAATCACTGCCGACGGAAAGCTGAAGGCAGCCACCGTGGGAGGCAAGGAGATCGACGACAATGCACAGTACCGCATCGTAACGCTCGACTACGTGGCGCAGGGCAACGACCACATGGAGGCTTTCAGAAGCGGAACGGACATCAAACTGTCGACGGCGCAGGAGAACAACGTGCGGTTCATCATCATGGACTTCTTCCGCGCCAAGATGGCGCAGGGCGAAAGCGTTGAGGGAAAGCTCGACGGACGCATCACCATAGAACACTAAAACCACTCCACACAAACCTAACACACACATCCGATTATGAAGAAGACTATAGCAATGTTCCTCGTGCTGCTGATGACGGGCAGCGCAATGGCTCAGAACGACAAACAGATAGTGATTCTGCACTCCAACGACACCCACTCGTGCATCTATCCGCTCAACGTGAACCTTGCCGACACGGCACTGGCTGGGCGCGGAGGCTACCTCAGAAGGGCGGCCTTCGTGGAGCAGCAGCGAAAGCAATACCCCAACCTGCTGCTCATCGACAGCGGCGACTTCTCGCAAGGCTCGCCCTACTACACCCTGAACAAGGGCGAAGTGGAGGTCGGACTGATGAACATCATGCGCTACGACGCAGCAACGATAGGCAACCACGAGTTCGACTTCGGTTTGGAAAACATGGCGCGCATCTTCCGCATGGCCAACTTCCCGATACTATGCTCCAACTACGACTTCACGGGAACACCCGTGGAAGGCACCGTGAAGCCCTGGACCATCATCAAGCGCGACGGTGTGAAGATTGGTCTCTTCGCTCTCGACCCGAAGCTGATTGGCTTGGTTGACACTGCGAAGTGCCAAGGGGTGAAATATCTCGACCCGGTGGCAAAGGCCAACGAGATGGCGGCTCTGCTGAAAGCCAAGAAGTGCGACCTGGTGATATGTGTGTCGCACCTGGGATGGGACAAAGTAGACATGAACGACCAGATAATGATTGCCGGCTCAAGGGGTATCGACCTCGTGCTGGGGGGCCACTCGCACACCTACATGAAGCAGCTGGAATACGTGAAGGACCTCGACGGCAAGATGGTGCCGGTAGACCAAAACGGCAAGCACGGCCTGTGGATAGGCAAGATGCTGCTGAACATGAAGAAAAAGAAATGACGAAAGCGCATATCTGCCAAGCAAAAGGACACAAGTAGCACGCTATCCTACTTGTGTCCTTTTTTCGTGCCATATTTCAAGGTTCCTAACGACCCATGGAAACAACGTGTGGAGCTGCCGAGAGGGCAACGAATGTAAAATAAAATTGCCGAAAAACGAGGTTCCCGAAACTGTTGTTTCAGGACTGAAACTGCTTCTTTGCAAGTCTGGGAAAGCCCTCCATTATCACCTTTATTCTCGATTTCTTGATAAAAGGGTAGCCCAACATGGTTCAATCAGCACTTTTTGCACTCTATTTCGGATATTTCCCGCTTCGGGGAAGCCTGCCTGAGCCATTCCTTTCACCGGCAATCCGCCTTCTCGCCGCCCGTTTCCGAGCGGCTGCTGTGGGCCTCGGCAAAAGGGAACAATCTGCCTGCTGCCAAGCAATAGCCCCCTGAAAGTCCCCTGCACACAGGCAAACCGCAAATTACAGCCGCCCCCGTAATCTTTCTCCAAGGCAGCCGGAGCAATGCTACGGGGCTGCCGTAACAGTTCTACAACTATCCCGTAACAATGCTCCAAGGCTCCCGGAGAAACCTTACAGCCCCCTGCGTAACATTCTATATTGCAGTCCGCCCTTTTCATTTCAACCAATTACTGTTCAAAAAAGGAAGTCAAAAGGCCGCAAAAT
>ODAJ010313882.1_pt1 | contig 12147 bp, 5 predicted proteins | sample 1539241 | NCBI WGS metagenome assembly ODAJ01 (sample SAMN02144231, study PRJEB22623) | gut metagenome | biome: sheep rumen | host: Ovis aries | place: New Zealand | reverse complement strand
GTCAATCGACAAACAACGTGCTTTGATAGTCTTTCCATGGTTATAATATGATTTTGTATTAGAAGGCATGTTGATTTCACCTCGTATACCATTTCTTTCCACTATGAGTTTGTGTGAACATACATCTGCGCATACCACGATGACATCAACTACATCTCCTATATTAAAGTCAATCTTTTGAAGAATTGTTTGTCTGTCACGTACAACCTTAAGGAAAAAACGACCACTATCAGGATTGAATATGTTAACAACACAATCTAACATATCCCCAATTTTGTATAATTCTTCAGGTTTATAATAAGGCTGGGGCATAGCATCGTTACGTCTTAGTAGAATGCAAACAGATTGCCATCTGACTATCATCTGGTTTTTCTCAATATCCACAATCTCTGCCCACAAATGATCTCCTGTTTCTATCGGACATTCTCTCCATGACTGTAGCATATATACAAACCCTCCATTGTTGTATTTCTTTGCTTGTAGAGTAGGTTTGTCGTCTGTTAAATTTATTTCTATGGGCTTCTTCTGTGGAGCCAACATGCGTACGGGCTGTAGATACATCATTCCTGATGCGTCTCTGGGCTCCATCCTTACAGGAATCTGAATCCCTTCTTGACACCAATACTTATAATTCTGAGAGCAATCCTCTGTGAATAAAGATGAGAGAGGAAGTAGGCCCGCTCCGTAGTTACCGGCTAATATAAGAGTGGCTTCATCTCTCATTCCTACGACGAACATATCTGCAATTACTCCTTGTCCATCCCATTTGGTACTATCATAACGCTTTCTTAGCGCATTGCCTCCGTCAACTCTAAAAACAGAATCATTGGCAGTAATCTTTGCATCCAAATTTGAAAGAGGCTTCGCTAACAATGAATTATTAATTCCTGGGATGATATCTCCACCCCAATCCACGTCAACTTTTATGTCATTGTAGTACCACTCACCGTTTGCTCTATGATGAATCCGGATTTCCTCTCCAATAGATAACTCAAGGTCTTTTAATGCTTCTATCATCCCAGGTAGGAACTCAAACATCTGACCATCTGATGATAATTCCCCCCTCCAAATAACAATTATCTCTTTTGTTGTAGCGTCAATAGCATTGACTAGCTCTTTGGGAATGCGCCCAGTCAGTTGTTGGTAGTCAACTATCCAGTTTCCGTATTTATCCTTTTCTTTTAATGAAACAGATATAGGATTGCCATTTACCATGTCTGAAAAGTCTTTCTTTCCAATACTGCCATTCCACTTAGCATAGGCAAATGCAGTTCCTTTTATATGTCTTATCGTGAATGATAACGATGGATGGTCAAACAACGTTTTATGACTATAGTAGTATTTCAGAAAGTTTATTGCAGGTAAATCATCCACGACGAACACTTGTTGCTTATTCACTTTTATAGCTAAGATTACTCCTCCTATATTCATTAAGCTACCTCCAACGACCTTGGAGCCTTCTTCTGGCAATGAATCTGCTGATGTTAACATCTCAGGCTCTGTGGTTATTAAGAGTATGTGTTTTGTCTTATCAATAAAGAAGACCTTAACAGGATTGCCTATCTTAAACGGATTATTATGTGGTAACATGATTCCTGGCAGCCCCTCACAATCGCATATCTCCAAACCGACGTCAGAACCTTTTCCTCTTGGTATGAGTGTGTCACCAGCCTTCCATGTGCATCTTTCCCAAATGTCTTCATCGTCTACACAAACTTCTAGTAGCCCATCATGTCTTCCCCTTTTTACAGTCAAATCTACAACCGTACCAGGCTTTAGTTTCATTTTCTTCTGCAGACACAGTTCTCCAATAGTAAACTTATGTACTGCCATCCATGGACTAAGTCCAAGTTTCAGAAGGGCAGTCCGGTTAGTTTCGCATATAACTGTCATCCGTTGAGGTCCCGTTATCCTTTGGACGAATGAGCTTGTTAATGTTGGCCATGAGCAGATATAGCGACCGTTGATGATGTTGAGACAGAGATGAAGCTCCATATGCAGATTTGTCATCTCTTCCAAGAAAGGATATAACTCATTCGGCACAGATGAAGCATATAAATGGCACATCATTGCCATATAATAGCCTGTGACAGAAATTACATCTCCATTGTCATCTCTTTCGCATCTTATCAATCTTACATTATAAATACCGCCATTGACGATTTCCTCAGCATTTTCGTCATCATTGTTTTCTACAGAAGATACAGGCCTGAAGGTCACATTTGCTCCCTCTGTTTTTGAAGAGATGCCAATAACTTCTAACTCCATCTCAACACCCAAAGGGAAATATTTAGGTGCGAACTGCCATCGGATAGGATACAATTTAGAACAAGGTATCACCCCCAGATAGCTAATATAGTGTCCTGCCTTTACAATAATTCCCACATTCTCTTTATAATGGATGGGAATGCCTTTTACGACGCTACCAATCTGAGGCGCATGTTCGGGGTCAATATAGGATAGGGGAGTACTGTAAGTAATTTGCTTGTCTGTTAACGATGGGAATCCGAAAATGGTGGTTCCTTTTACGAATAGTCTTAATTCGTTATGATCCAGATGTTCATAATGTTTAATACCAACCGGAGTGTCTGCATAAAAAAGAGCATTTGCGGGAACGGTATAAAGGGAACCATGGTATGATACGACAATTCTGTCTTCCAGCACCTGTTCAACAATTGTTGTCAGTGGAGTATCGCTAACGGATAGCTCTGCGGGCATTCCGAATTGTCCTTCTTGTGGACAATAATAAGATAATGTGATGATAGATGTATTTGTGTTTATAACAAACAGCTGGTATATTTCACCCCGATAGAAATCATCCAATGAAGAGAGCCTTGACTGTATATATTGGCTCGCTGGCAATAGGAAAGTGAAATCACAAAAGTCTGGATGTGTGAAGAAAACAGCTTTCTCAGCTACATAAGAGACTGTGAACGTTAATGGTTGGTGCTGTTCCATCGCTTGGCGCAGCATAAGAAATTGCTCCTCATACCTCTCTTTCCTCTGTCTGAATGCCTTCTCAAAGGCTCCGTCCGCAATGTTAAGGGGATATAGGTGAAAGTCCTTATCTATTTCCTCTGTCTGCGTCATACAATTCCTTTTGACAGGATACATGGCTCCTAGATATAGTTTTTCTCCGTCAAGGTTTTTATATATGATGAAATTCTTTTCCATCTGGCAAGATCTTAATTTATATTACTATTTACTTATTCTTAGGCTATATGCCATCGGACTTCTTTTCCCGTTACCGCGCAAGTTGACAGAAGGGAAGAAACTGACGGCTTCTCCTTTTTCCATCTCTCCATATTGTCCAGAATTGTCGTGGTAATAGAAGTCTGTTTTCATACCATCCACACCAATGAAATAGTCTTTTCCTTCTTTACCGGTGATAGCCCTGACAAATCCTTCTTTAAAACCATATATTGTTTCGCGCTCTTGTGAAGGCAAAGGTTTCAGGTCTTTATTATGTTCTAAGATAATTAAGTCGCCCGTTACAACTTTCTGTCCTATATTGCCGATAGTTTCAATTCCTTTTTCAAGATTGTCATCACCGGTATAGCCTTTGGAAGGTGAGAAAAGTAAGATGGAAGTTTCAGACACTGACAAGACGTGACAGACATTGGGAGTGGGACAATAAGCCAGCTTTCGTTTATCATGTGAAAGTCCGGCGTAGAAAGCTGTGTAGGTGGCTGCTTGGTTAAGTCTCTCAAAGAATAACCAAACTTCCTGAGTCGCCAGGGAAGGGGTCGCATTTAGCTCTTTTAGCACCTCATTGAGCACGGATGGATGATACATCTTCGGATGATCCCAGTCAATCAGTGATGTGATATTGTCCTTATAGATAACAGATTCTCCATTAACGAATGGCCAATGGAGGAAAACCTCCTTGTCGTAATTCTCCTCAATAAAGTTTGTCGGAAGGTCTTCGATTGGGACAATGTCTGCGACATTTCTTAAGTCTTCTTTGCTCATCTTGCCTGAGCGACACTCTTCTAATGCGGGTATGTACCCCATACTGATAAGTGCCCTTTGTACTTTTACTGATGCCAGCAGCTCCTGATGCTCCCAGACAAAGTCTGCAATCTCCTGATTGTTAATCCGTTGTATGAGTTTCCTTAGAATGATATTCGAAATCTCGCCTTTTTCACTAGCGTAGCATTTTCGCATGCTTCTTATGTCTTCTAACAGCAGAGAGGCATAATTGCTGAATTTGGCAGTTTCTGGCTTATAATCCTTGCAAAACTCTATCGTCTTTATCAGCTCATGGTCTCCCATCTGCATAAGCAGGTTCGTGATTCGATGTTCTAATACAAAGCGTGACTTTGCAAACCCCCAATTTGAGAAATCCTCGTGGAGTTTAAGTAAACGGCTTATCAATTCGGCCTTGTTTGTCGCGTCTGTGATGAGATGATGCCATAATGCCCTGTTCTCATTCAGAAGAGCTACGCGTTGTTCGTAAGGGCGTTTCTGCCAATCTTCATCCGGTTGCTCACTCTTAATACCCATTAGATGGTCAAAATCCTTATTGCTTAGGGCCCACATCCTCAACCAATAGGGGGTGAACAGTTCATCAAGGATCATGGTGCTGCCTGAAATGACTGAGATAGAGAACAAATCTTTCAAGACGTCAAGATTGCACCCCACCATTCCATTTGGGAACGATTTCTGATAAAGCAATAAGAGGTTCATAATCATCCCAGTCACAACAGATTTCGGATCCGAAGAAACTTTTCCATTGTCGTTCAATGAGAGTGATGCGTGATTTTTATATTTCATTCCTGAGATAGCCATTGCCAGCACATGAAGAATCTTGTCTGCCTGTGGGAAGTTATTATCAGGAAGTTGCAGATGTACACCACCCTGATCATCGTTCTCGATGATAAACGTTGTGATGCTGTCTGATGGGGGTGTCAAGAGCAATGCTGTCAGGTCTATCAGGAGATTGCATTTTACCCTGTTTTTCCTGTCATTCATGTCCTTGTCAAGCAACTCATAGAGGGTACAGATAATTCCCGTAGCAAGTTGGATGTGCCCCTCATTGTTCCCAAGGAGTATCTGGCGTAGCCATCTCGCTTGCTTAAAATGGGTCTGTTCGTCTGTTGCCAGCCATAAGTCTCTGACATATACGGCCTGGTAGAATTCCTTCCATGAGTCGTGCTTGAAAGTGATATCAGAACCTTTTATCTCTATGATTCCCATTTCCTTAGCATCATTCAGGGCCTGAAACTGATCTCCGTATCCTGGGTATTTCCGTCCGAACTTCTCGTTACCGTAGTTAAAAAGCAATTCTTTCTCTATTGTTGAGGCTTCTTTTTCTATCATCATGCCTGACGCACAGCATAGTACAGTATTAAAAGCATACAATACATATTCGTATTTTTCCGGAGGATATTTCTTCTTTATCAGTTTTCCGACAACTTGTTCAAAGAGGATGGCTTTGTTGGAGATTGTGTAGTTAACATCCGAATCTCTCATCAGTTCTATAAGCAACTTAAGTTGTTGTGGGTTTGAGGCCAAGGCTTTAAGATTAGGCGATTGGTCGATGCGCTCCCACAGACTTTTTGATTGCAGGTAGTCAGATGCTCTTTGTATTTGCTCTTTGACCAATAATGAATTAAGCGGACATATTTCGTACGCAGAGAACTCTGAGAACCTATTAGTGAGATCTTCAAATCCATATAATCTGCTGGTGACCACATAGCGGCAATTGCAGTATTCCCGGCTATTGGAAAAGCGTATGATATCATTGATAATCTTGTCTGGATGATTACCAGCTTCATTCAGTCCATCGAAGAAGATAATGAGCCTGCCTCGCTCACGTAATGATGAAACATATTGGTTAATTCTATCTTCTTCTACTCTGTCCAGATAACCTGAGTATTGCCTGATGACTGGGATAATTTTGTTTTCTACATTTCTACCTTCTAGTTTGTCATAGTCGCCTATGTTAAGCATGATAGGTAAGTATTCCTTGTTATGGCTCGCATCATTTTGCCACCGATGACACAATTCCCTTATCATTTTCGCAACAACCGTACTTTTACCTGATCCAGAAACGCCTCCTAGGAATAATCTGTTTATTTCTTGGCGGTCGAGCAGGCTGAGAGATTCTTCTTCCATTTCTTCTGACATGTCGTTCTCACTCTCCGTGTCATCACTATCGTAGGATGTCATGTCTGAAGATAACTGTATAGGTCTCAGCATCACGTTGATGGAGTCTGGTGCTTGGACTTCGTCATCTCGTGAAAACGAATAGAATTTGTAAGCATCATCAATAATGTCAAGTTGACTCTCAAGAAGTTTTGGTATATACTTCTCATTAATGATTTGCTGAGGATTTATTACTTCACCGTTAGAGTTTTTACTATTCAGTTCTGGAATAAGATAGCTTACGATCTTGTATAGGCTGTTATATTGATATTGTACAATGAACATAATCAGGACAATAATGTCCATGCGTATGAAAAAAGACTTCTTTTCTCTTTCATAATCATACTTATTCCCACTTGCATGATGTACTTCGCTGTTGCGTAATCCCATCAATGTCTCGGCCAAATATCTGAATGTCTCATTTTTCTTGTCGACAAGTCCGGCTCTGTCATTGTCTATTGGTGGAAGTTTTACTTTCCCCTTTGCAATAACACCTGTCAGAAGATTATTGAGCGTCTCATCATGAATACCTGTAATATTCTTCTCAGTATCTCCCTTATAGCAATTCACACTTGTATCATCAATGGTCACAGCCTGATCTTTATAGAGCATCCAACCAAGGCCTCGGATGAAAGCCTCTGCTCCTACAAGGGCTTTGAAGTCCTGATCGGGATTCCAGAAAATGCTGTAATCATTCCACGTGAAAAGAAGATGCTCTAATTCATCTATGAATATATACCCATTACCTTTCAAATATTCTTTAATAAAAAACAACAAGGTGAGTATTGCATCGATTTTGTAGTCTTTATTATCTATGCTACTTTCAAAAAAAGAAGAAGCACTTCTCGTAATCTGACCAGATGGCGATTTATACTGTATGGCATAACTCGACTCCTTGATATAATTCTTAAGTTTTTCTATCTGGCAATTCTCTTTGTCATCGAATATGTAATCGAAGGATAATTTCATTATTATAGGAATTTATAGTATATGGGACTCTAATTCATGATAATGATAATCAATTATATGAAGAGACGAAAGGGCAAGATTGCGCCTGATGGGTTCTGAGCAAATACCACCAAGGTTGTACAACTCGTAGTAATTGAAGTCAATGGCTTTGCCATGCATGGCTATGTCTCGAAACAGCCGGATGGTCTCTAGAAGACGCTTCTGTAACTGGTCGCCTTCTGCCACAAATGGACGATGTCCGTTTACAGAAGGCAAAGGTATAGTGTTGTTTATCTTACCGATCTCTCCTTTGACTAATATTTCTATCTTGGTGTTTTTGATGCATGCATCACCCGCTTCTTTGGATAGATTTTTGCCTGTATAATAATTGGGAGCATCAATTGCATGTCCATGTCCATAAAGCAGAAATCCTATCGTCTGAACAAAGTTTTCATACCTTTGTAAAGCAGATTTGGTGTCTTCAAGTCGCTTGATATGATTGCCTGAAAAGAGAATAACGTTTCTCATATTCTCTATCATATTTTTTTCTTGATCATATTTATCCAGTAAATTGAATAAAGTTCTTGTCAGATGGACGACCTGATGTAGGGGGTGCTCGGAAAACCAACAGTCTGGCAATGGCGTACTAATCAACTTTCTTTTTTCCATGTCATAAATGTAAACGAGCAATCCATTTGCCTGAAGGTACTCTATCAGTTCAAGTTCTAATTCCTCTTGTTCTCGCATGTCGTTTTTAGTTATGATTTTTGATTATTCCAAGTGCAAAGATAGTGTTTTTTTCTGGAATGACAAAATAAACAGAGAAAAATCTAACTATTCCTGCATTGTCAACTAGTCCGTGTGTAAATATAGTCATTTTTCTCAAATGTTTTTGTGGTTTGGGGTGTCAATAAGTAAAAGATCGCACGCACATTATTTGTTTGGTTTATCAGGTTCTATAAAAACATGGTTGTCCCAATACTCGTCAGGAATGTCTGGCGAATCTGGCAATGGTGGCGCCAGTTCACCTGGGAACATAGTGATGAGATGCCAGTCTGTAGAGAGAACGATTTGGCATTCATGCGTAGGAATAATCCTGTCTGTTTTAACAGAGCGCACCATCTTGCCATTCCTGTCAATGATTTCTATCCGCTCCCTTTCCTCTTGAGTCAATGAGTCTATGCTCACCACATTGCTAACCCCAATCTCCCTTGGGAATGTAAGCGAGATACGGATGCGCCCGTCATCATCAGGCTTAGCCTTGCAGAATGTCTCTGGGAACAAACGCATAGCCTCCTCCAACAATCCCTCTGGCGATTCGCTGTAGAATTTTGATCCAGGCATATCTTGTTTGAAATGCAAAGCAAGGTGTTTACGGACCTCTTGTGATATTGTAAAATGCGGTTTATTTCTTCTCATGCCGTTTATTTCTAATCTTGTAAACAAATGATACTGCAACAATTACACCGACAATGATAAAGAACAACGCTGTCCATGAAGAATTAAAGAAAGGTATTGCCTTCATAACAATAGAACAGATATCCCATACCACAGAGAAAACTGCGAATATTGCAACATAGGCGAGAATCTTATCGAATCTCTTTTCTTCCTTCTCCTTAACCTGTTTCGTTAATTCTTCTCTTTCTTCTTTAACTTCTAATCCTTTTGACATGGCCTTATACAAAAGGTTAGGTTGGAAATTATAGGAGATATTATTATAGAAATAGTATTTCTCCATTTGTTCTATTTCCCACGTAAGACTTTCGTCAGCCAGATCTTCTCTGTATGCATTGTTGCGACTGAAGCAGAACGTCTTTTCAAAAATGCAGCGTAAGTAGATAAGAGGAAAATACAAATAGTTACAATCGTCAATGTCGAAACTCCCGACTGCCCCTAGTATAGTAAAACTATCCATTAGTGCTAATGCTTTCCAATTTCTAAAAGTAGAGACCGAATTCTCCTTGACTATTTGTTGCCAATAATCTGCTGACGGACAATTTCGATCTTTATGATCGTTAATACACCCAATTGCAGAAGAACTCCCAATCTCATAAAGTAATTTGTCATCAGGCTCTTCAATTTCTAATTGAATTGACTGGAATAGTTTTAGTTTGTTACCACCACTAATTAAGTTTACTAGGTTTTGCTCCACCAAGAGACTTTTCAAGGGCTGTAACGCAGAGTTTAGTGCATTTTTCACATCACTACTGAAGTTCTCATCCCATTCCCAAGCCCATCTCGACAGGGTAAAATGTCCCATGGTAAGAGCATTCAGTTCATTACCCGTTTCACCACCCGTATCATCAATCTCAATGGCAAATAGGCTGATGCCCAATGGGAACGTAAAGATATGTAGTCGGAGTATCTTTATATTATAATCATACCCATCTTTAATTGCTTTGAAAACGACGTTTTGTTTTTCCTCTTCTACTACATTATAATAATGGTGTACATCTTGTAGGAATTCCGGCCGCTTTTGCGCTAAGCCATCAGCCTCGAGCATAGCATCTATATGGGCTTTGTAATACAGCCCACAGAGTCCATTATATCCTCTGTCTTCTTTATATCTCTTTTCGCCTTCCTGAGGTGAGCTCGGAATTATTTCTTGAGTCCAATTCTGTTTGTCGTTTTCAAGTTGCTCGGATTTCAACTCTCCATTGAAACTCCCTACTAGGAATGCATGTGAATACTTTGTTGCTGTCATAATTGTTTTTTGTTATTTTATTACTTTTTTCTTCTTTTCATAGTAACTATTTTATTAACCGATTTCTTATACTCAAACATTTATCCATACGCTTGCCGTTGACGGCGTAGGAATAAATGCAATGCTGCGACTCTGGGAGATGAGGAAGCGACTCAGAGAAGCTTCGGAGCGTCTTAAGGGTCTGGGTGATAGCATCCAACGGGGGGGTTGATTTGCCATTCAGACTGCTTTCTGTGAAGAGTGCCAGCGGAAGTAATAGCTGGCGAGTAATTCCCGTTTCTTTGTTGAAAGCTGCCAACTTGTGACTTGCTTCGACAAGATAATAGTTGGACATAATCATGCGGTCGTGGAGTTTTTTGTAGATAGAGCAATCAGGCGTAATGCCCAAGACCTCCATTGTTATTGGATAGTCTCGTCTTAATTTCTGCTTAACCTCCTCTAAAAGTCGGGCTATCTCATCAAAGGTATATGTTGTATGTTTTGCCATATTGTCAAAGACAATGGTGACATGGTAATTACCGCCAAGGAACTGCTTTGGCAGTAACTCATCAAGAATGCTATTGATATTGGCAATGCCATCTCCTGCATTAGGGTGTCGGAAGGCAAAGAGATAGCGGTCTGTCAATAACAGTGCATTGGAGGGTAGCGTTTCAACACTATCCAATACCGTATCCCATCCACGTCCCAGTTTTTCTTGTTCTTTGACTATTTGGATGTCATTAACATCGATCAATGGAGAAATGTTAGGGCAATCACTGCTCATACACATGACCCCGTAAAGTTTTTGGATAGCAAGAGCCTCAGAATGGGGTATGTCGAGAATATACAATGCGGAAGGATTCTTTAGCACATCTTCAGGATGAGCCTTGATTCTTTCTGTATCTTTCTCTGTCAATTGTTGAACAGGTTGCTGCTTTAGCAACTTATATAGGTTCGAGCGTCCAGCATTAGCCCGCTGTTCTTCTTCGCTGATAACAGTTTGATAGGTTGAATCGGAGATGAATACCTTAAACATATCTTATTAATTAGCTATTGATAAATCTGTAAAATGGCTAAAATGCTACTTTGAGGGCGTATTGATAAAGAGATCAAGCCATTTGTTGAACTCTTCATTGTTCTCTATTTCCGCTAACGGAGTGGCAGATGACAATGACTTTATCTTGTACTCTGATATAACCTTGTCAAAAACACCTATTTCTACTTTGTCATCCCTCACCAGCAAGATGGGAAGATTTGCCATCGTCCCCATACCTACTTCAATACCATTCCACGGAGTAGGAAGCCATGCGTCATCGAGCCTTTTTTCCTTATCAGAATTGGGACGTGAGCAGCCTTTCTCTATCTCTATCTGTTTGAAACCAAATGCAATCATGGCATCTGACTGACTTATGGTTTGTTTTACCTTCGTCAACTGGCCATCCTTTGGATAATGATCGCGTTTGTAATACTTGACATCCATTCCTTTCCCTTCAAGGATTTTTTGATAGAATAGAATTAGGGCTTCTTCAGAGGCACTTAAGGTACCAGGCATACTGAAGAAAACTGTTTTATGTCCACCTCCTCTTTTCTTCGTCTTATCAATTGTGAAAGCGCCCGAATCATTGAAAATGTATGCTTCATCTTTTGTTCCTTGATCAACCAACTTCAGATGACTAATCATTTCTTCTGGTATGCCTGTAGCTCCTTTGAAGTTTGAACCTTCAAGTTTTACATTTTCGAAGTAGACATTTGTCAAGTCGGCATATTTAAAATCTGCCTTAACAAAAGAACTATTCTTAATGTTTGTATGATGCAAGATTGCGCTATTGAATACTGTTCCAAAACCAATTACATTTTCTACCAGCGCGTAAGAAAGATTGGCACCATACATGTCTGTGAAATCCATGGTAATCTTCCAGGAATTATCTTTATCAGCCTTTGGAGCTTTGCCTTTCTTTTCAAGGGCATCATCCTTTTCGTTTTTCTTTCCCAAATACAAATCCTGCATATTTGTTCGCTGAAGGTCTGCATAATTCAGATTACCTGCATAGGCCAATCCGTCACCAAGCGTTTTCTGATATATGCCCGTTGGATGTATCTTTAGCATTGATGATATTACATTGATGGTTTCTTGCCTAAATCTTTTTTTGTCAATTACAGCACGAAAGAAACGTCGAAGAATAATGGCAGCTGATAATTGTGCCGTCTCATTGTCTTTAGACAGTTGCTCAACAACCCTGTTAAATTGCTCTTGAGTATCTTGACGTTTCTGATTACCTGTCCTAACGACCTTCGTAATAACATATAATGTAACGCCTGCTAATACAACTCCTATGGTGTATAACGCTTCTACATTTCCTAATGAA
>ODAJ012121607.1_pt1 | contig 12150 bp, 8 predicted proteins | sample 1539241 | NCBI WGS metagenome assembly ODAJ01 (sample SAMN02144231, study PRJEB22623) | gut metagenome | biome: sheep rumen | host: Ovis aries | place: New Zealand | reverse complement strand
AGTATCCTATGACTGTGACATATACATAACTGGATCAAACTCAAAACTATTATCAGGAGAATTGGCAACACTTATTGCAGGAAGATATATGGAGATACACGTATATCCTTTTTCATTTAATGAGATAATACAGTATAATTCCGAAATAAAAAATATTAACATAACAAAAGAAATTGAAGAAGAATTATTTGAAGAATATATAACATATGGAGGCATGCCAGGAGTAGTATCCATTGACAATCCCGAAGTTAAAATTCAAGCATTGGAGGATATATATAATTCAATAATACTCAAGGACATAATTTACAGACATTCAATATCAAAAGTTACGATATTACAAAGATTATTATATTATATGATTGATACAGTAGGAAATGCTTTTTCATCAAGGAGTATACACGGATACTTTAAAAATAAAGCAATCAAAACCTCAAAAGATACGATAAATAAATATGCTGAATATATCTCTGAATCATTTTTCATGTTAATGGCAAAACAGTTCTATGTTGAAGGAAGACAAGTATTGACTATGTATGAAAAATATTATTTAACTGATCATGGATTTCATCAAGCCATAGTTGGAAACAACTCAGAAATCATTACAGGAATCCTAGAAAATATAGTTTATATTGAATTACTAAGAAGAGGATACAATGTCAAAGTAGGAAAAATAAGTAAGGAAGATAATAAAGAAATCGATTTTGTATGTCAAAAAAATGGTGAATACTTATATATACAGGTAACATATTTATTGTCGAGTGAAAAAACGATAAACAGGGAATTTGGTTCATTAATGAAAATAAAGGATAATTATCCAAAATATGTAATAAGTACTGATAAAATAAACTTTTCTCGAAATGGAATAAAACATATAAACATAATAGATTTTCTAAAAGATGAAAATATATAATATTTATTGAATACACAAAAAAGGAGTAGTATATTATAATGTAAAGTGATAATTAGCGTTATAGTGCTGCAATATAATATGAAAAAATTAAAAAAAAGATAGTGAAGTAGGGGTGTTTAGGATATTACCAGTTTTATGTCTTTGCTCATAGCATAGTGATTATTGTTTTCACCTACTTTAAGTGTCATGGTCTGTTTTAGGCTTTCTCCTTCTTTAACGGCCGGTGTCTTGATATTGATGATTATTACTCCACCGTCAATCTGGAGTGTGCTGTTTATGGTTATGCCGTTTATCTTGTATCCGGCCTGTCCATAGGGTATGTAATTGTTGTTTGAGTCATAGAAGTATACTCTTATTGGATTATCACTGTCTGCAAAAAGATCCAATGAGTCAAAGTCCACGTGTACCATGTGCTTTTTAACGCTTAATGTTGTCCTGTTTCTGTTTGAGTTTTTATTTGAATCCCCTGAGTATACAAAGCTTATTTCATAGTCTTTTACTTTGAGTGTCTGAGCGATTGTGTATATTGCCTTTGCTGTTCCGTTAACAACTTTTACTTTTGATGCAAAGGTCTGGTTGTTTATCTTAAATGATACATAACCACTGTTTACATTTGTTTTACCAATCTTTAGTGTTGCAATTACTTCTATTGTACTGCCTGCTTCTATTGGTGTGGAGTTTTTTATGCTTATCGTACTTGTCACATCTCGTTTTGGTATTGTGAATGTGATGTTTTTTCTAAGTACTTTTCCATCCTTTGTCTGTATCAATGCGTTTAATGTGTATTTGTCTTTGGTCCATTGTGTTGGTATATCATATTTGTATGTGTATGAACCGTTTGTTACTTTTGAATTGTTTATTGTCATACCATTTATTTTAAGGTTTATCTTACCGTTTATGTTTTTAGGTAAGTTTACTCGGACATTCAATGTCTGATTGCTGTTGGTTAATGTGCATGTTATGTTTGAGTCAAGAGGCGTTAACGTCAGTATGTCATTATCTATCTGGGCTATGCTAATGTTTGATCTTGCAATGACTTCATTTGTCACATTCTTGGTTATTTCAAGATTGTTTAGTTTATATGTTGTATTATCTCCGTAGAATATTACTTTTCTTTCAGGTATCTTCTCGGTAAAGGTTCTACCCTTATTTGTTGAATCAAATTTGACTATTACATCTGTATCAAGGTCTTTGATGAATGTGGATGTATTGGTATAGTTTGCCACTATCCATTCTTTTGGCGTGTAGCCGATGTCTTTCCATATCGGATTTGAGCAGCCCCACCAATTGTTTTCGAGTGATATGATGTTTTCCTTGTCAGTGAATATTGTCTGGTTGTCATCATCGCTGTTATCTGCAAATACGTTGTATTCAGCATCTATGTACTTGAGGTTGTATATTGCTCCACCCTTTTCACCGGCAGTGTTTTTAAGGAATACTGAATCTCGTGCAGTTATTATTCCACATACTCTCAGTTCCGTCATTTTCTTATTTGATATTGCACCACCAAATGTGGTTGCACTGTTTTCAAAGAATGTGTTATTTATCAGTGTGAGGTTTCCAAGTTCATTTTCACTCATTGCAATGTTCTGTATTGCTCCACCTTCTGCTCCTGCTATGTTTGATTCATAGGTACAGTTAGTAGATAGGAAGTGATGTGTGTTTGTTATTGCTCCACCATCATAGGTTGCGTGATTTGATATGAAAACTGAATTGTTTACTATGGTTCTACCGGTATTATATATTGCTCCACCATAGAAATGTTTAGCATCGTTTTTGAAGAATAATGTATTGTTTATTGTAAGGTTTCCAAATGCATTGTATATTGCAGCTCCGCTTACACCCTTGTTGTACATGAATGTTGAGTCGTAGATGTCTGTTTTTGAACGGATGCTGTATACTGCTCCTCCGACGTTTATGGTGTCACTGTTTGTGAATGTCGTGTTGATTATTAATGTTTGTGCATTATCCGTGTATATGCTTGCACCCCATGAGGCGGTATCATTATCAAACTCACAATCCTTGACTGTAAGGTTCATTTTATTGTATATGAATCCGCCTTTGGCTGTTCTTACGTCACGGAATGCATTTTGGAACTTTGAGTTTTCAATAGTTAATTTACCTTCATTTGTTATTGCAGCACTGACTGTTGAGTTGTAATCTCTGATTGTTAGATTGACTAGCGTTAGGCTACTGCCCTCCTTAATGTTAAACAGTCCCTCTTTAGAGTTTGTATAAAGGATGGTTTTATCCTTGTTTTCACCCACAATCTTTATGTTATTGTTTATGTTAATTGTATCTAAGTTATATTTTCCATTTGCAATGTTTATTGTAGTGTTGCTTTTTAATTGATTGACAGTTTTTTCATCAATTGTTTTATATGGATTTGTTTTTGTTCCATCTTCTTTAGTGCTTTTTGATGATTTATTCACATATATTGTGTCACTTGCCGTTTTAATAGATGTATCATCGGTTTTAACAATATCCTGTTGGATATTCGTATCAGTTGATATTGTCATGTCATTACTTTGATTATCTATCGCATATACGCTTGTACTTGCAATCATAGCCGTAATGATGAAAATCAATATTAAATATGACTTTTTCATTTTTATCCTCCATTAAATTTTGTGTATATTATTAATCTATAGTATATGTATACTTCTTATTAAATTTTTTTTTATTTTACTACGATTTTATGTAATGTTTTTTCCAGATAGGTTCTTTATGAATTTTTTCTTAAATTTCATTTAAATTAAAAAGGTATAATAATATAGAAATAAAGATATTCTTTTAGAAGTTAAATAATATAATAATATGTTTAACAAAATATCTAAGGAGTTTTTAACATGAAAGGTATAATCTTATCTGGAGGACATGGTACAAGACTCAGACCATTGACTCATACGGGACCTAAACAATTGATACCTATAGCTAATAAGCCAGTAATAGAATATGCTATTGAAGATTTACGTGATGCTGGAATAGTGGATATCGGTATAATCTTAGGTACAAATATGCCTAATAAGATAAAGGATGAACTCAAGGACGGATCACATCTGGGTGTTAACATCACATATATCATGCAGGGAGAACCTAAAGGACTGGCTCATGCGGCAGCTACAGCCAAAGACTTCGTTGACGGAGATTCCTTTGTAATGTATCTTGGAGATAACATTCTCAAGTCCGGTATAGAAGAGTTCGTAAGTAAATTTGATGAAAGTGACTTTGCTGCCAGGATATTACTACAGGAAGTGGATGATCCTAGACAATTCGGGGTTGCTGAATTAAATGATAACAATGAAGTCATAAATCTTGTGGAAAAACCGGAACATCCAAAAAGTAACCTTGCATTGGTAGGTATTTATCTATTTAAAAATGAGATATTTGATGCTATCGATAAAATAAAGCCCTCCTGGAGAAATGAACTGGAAATAACCGATGCAATACAAAGACTAATAGATGATGATAAGAATGTGGATTCATTCATCGTCGAAGGATGGTGGAAAGACACTGGAAAACCTGAAGACGTATTGGATGCTAACCAGTTAATACTTGAGACTATAAAAACAGATATTAAAGGTATAGTTGAAGAAAACGTAAAAATAAAGGGAAATGTGATTATTGGTGAAAATACAATCATAAAAGCAGGATCAGTGATAAAAGGACCAGCAGTAATAGGAAAAAACTGTGAAATAAAAGGGTATGTAGGTCCATACACGGCAATAGGAGACGGTACCAAACTCATAGAATCAGAGATAGATTCATCAATCGTCATAGGAAATTCAATTATTCAGTCAGACAAGAGAATAACTGAAAGCTTACTAGGCCAGAACTCTAAGATAATTTCAGATAAAAACACTTATCCAAAGGGAAGAAGCTTTGTCATTGGAGAAAACTCAATAATAAAATTATAAGGGGATTATATGAAAGCAGTTATACCAGCAGCAGGTTTAGGAACAAGATTTTTACCGGCAACTAAGGCACAGCCTAAAGAAATGTTACCGGTATACAACAAGCCAACAATACAATACGTAGTAGAAGAGGCAGTCAACTCAGGAATTGATGACATACTCATAATTACAGGTAAGGGAAAACGTACAATAGAAGATCATTTTGACAAGTCATTCGAACTGGAGTATAACCTTGAACAGAAGGGAAAGTTTGACTACTTAAAACAGGTACAGGATATCACCAACATGGCAGATATATACTATGTCAGACAGAAAAAACAAAAAGGACTAGGTGATGCAGTTAGATGTGCGAAAAAACACATTGGTGATGAACCTTTTGCAGTACTACTGGGAGATACCTTCACATACTCCGATGTTCCATGTACGAAGCAATTGATGAATGTGCATGAAAAGTATGGCGGTTCTGTTATAGCCATAGAAGAGCTACCCGAGTATAAGATTGAACGTTATGGAATAGTTGACGGTACACGGGTTGAAGATAACACGTATCGTGTCAATAACCTGGTTGAAAAGCCAAAACTGGAGGATGCTCCATCCAACCTCGGTATTACTGGTAGATATATCCTAACGCCGGACATATTTGATAAGCTTGATGCTACGAAGGAAGGTGTCGGTGGAGAGATACAGCTTACTGATGCTATTAACGCTCAGGAAAATGTATATGCAACAACATTCGAGGGAAAAATATATGATATCGGAAATACTCTTGAATGGCTTAAAAGTTCAATAGACATGGCATTAACCCATGAAGATGTAAGGGAAGATGTATTAAATTACATAAAGCAACAGATAAAAGACAATTAAATCATCTTTCCATCCTATTTTTTAACTATTTTTTTTATTTTACGTAACTATTTCTTAGAAGAAGTTTATATTTAGAGTATATGATTTTAAAAAGCAGCTATTCTTGGAAAAGTAATATTTACAATTAATTCTATACGTGAAGTTCAATTTTTTTAAAAAAAAGTAAAAGTGAAGTTATATGTCTGCAGGATCGGTGATTTCACCTTTAATTGCAGAAGCCGCTACAACTTCAGGATTTGATAGGTATACATAACTTTTTGCACTACCCATTCTACCCAGGAAATTTCTATTGGTGGTGGATATGCAGGTCATGTCATCGGTCATAACACCCATATGTGCACCAAGACATGGACCACAACCAGGATTACATATTATGGCATTTGCATCATTGAATATATTTATTAAACCGTTATCTATTGCCTTTTGATAAATTGCACGTGATGCCGGAAATACCAGTAACTGCACATCCTCATGAATCTTATGATTCTTAAGAATAGATGCTGCCTGTTCCAAATCCTCATATCTACCATTGGTACATGAACCAAGAACTGCCTGGTTGATGGTGATCCCGGCTACCTTGTCGACGTCCTCGACGTTATCCACATTATGAGGACATGCCACCTGACATGCCAGCTCATCAGCATCAAAGTCATAGGTTTTTTCATAGCTTGCATCCTTATCCGGTGTGGTAACTGTATAGTCAGTTATGCCTCGTTGATGCAGATACATCTCCGTTTCCTTGTTCGGAATCATTATACCATTTTTTGCACCACACTCGATTACCATGTTGGTCATAGTCAATCGGCCATCGACACTCATATTGTCTATCGTATCACCATGAAATTCAAGACTCTTATATGTGGCACCATAGGAACCTATTTCCTTGATTATTCTAAGAATCAAATCCTTTGAATGAACATGTTCCTGTAGTGTTCCGTTTACGTTTATCTTAAATGATTCAGGTACGTTAAACCATGTCTTTCCAGTAGCATATACCATTGCCAAGTCAGTTGCACCAAGACCTGTTGCAAATGCACCGAAAGCTCCATAGGTACAAGTATGTGAATCTGCCCCGACCATCACTGTAGATGGCTTTACATGTCCCTTTTCCGGTAGAACCTGGTGACAGATACCTTCACCCTGTGTGTATATGTTTTTGATGTTCTGTTTTTTGGCAAAGTTTCTTACAACCTGCTGGAAGTCTGCTGATCCAATGGTATTTGCAGGTACGTTATGGTCAAATACCAGTACTATCTTCTCAGGATCCCATACTTTATCTGCAATTTTTTCAAATACCTTTATTGTAGGGGGACTTGTTCCGTCATGACTCATCGCCACATCGATATTGGCGTCAATCGTATCTCCAGGGGATACTTCCTCTTTATTTGATGCCTTAGCAAGTATTTTTTCAGTAATGTTCATATTGAATCCTCACTTTTTAACGTTGGCCGTTTTAAGTATTTCATCAAATTTTTCATTTGTGATTTCTTCACCTTTTTCACGTTCTTGTTTAACGAGTTTAACGATTTCAAGTAATTTGTCATCGTCGACTTTAATTTCCAGAGAATCCAATTTCTCTTCTATAGCCGCTTTACCTGAGTGTTTACCCAGGACTATTTGTCTTTTGGTTCCAATCATCTCAGGTAAGTATGGCTCATAACTTAACGGATTCTTTACAATAGCATCAACGTGAATACCTGATTCGTGTCTAAATACGTTGTTTCCAACGATGGCTTTGCTGTCAGGTATTGGAATTCCACTGTATCTTGATACCATACAGCTTAAGTCATGTATGACTTCTGTTTTAAATCCTAAATCCTTATTGTATAATAGTTTTAATGACATTACCAGTTCTTCAAGTGAAGCGTTTCCTGCCCTTTCACCAATACCGTTTACGGTAGTTGATATTGCTGATGCTCCCTCGAATAATCCTGCGATTGAGTTGGCAACTGCAAATCCAAAGTCATTATGACAGTGTAATGCAATTTCGGTATTTATCTCTTTTCTGATATTTTTAACCAAGTATTGCATGGCATAGGGATTTATTGATCCGGTCGTGTCTGCTATGTGGATTCTATCTGCATGATATTCTTCAGCATTCTTATATAAGTCAATTAATTTATCGATTTCTGTTCTTGTAGCATCCTCTGCTGAAAATGCAACGAATAATCCATGATCTTTACCATACTCGACTGCATCCATACATATTTTTGTTATCTCTTCTCGAGGTTTGTTCATTTTAACTTCAATATGTAAATCTGATGCTCCCATGAATGTTATGATTCCATCTACATCTGCATCCAATGCAGCATCAATATCCTCTCTTTTGGTTCTTGTTAGACAAATTATCTGTGCATCTAAGCCTTCGTTTGCAATTCTTTTTACGGATTTCTTTTCATTTTCTGATACTATAGGAAATCCTGCTTCAATTTGAGGTATACCTAGTTCATCTAGTTTTCGAGCTATGTCCAGTTTTTCATCTATTGAAAAACAAACTCCTGGTGTTTGTTCACCATCCCTTAATGTAGTGTCGTATATATTGATTTTTTCCGGTAAATTGTATTCTATTTCCTTGTTATATATACTTACAAATCTATCGTTAATTTCTAATCCCCCATATATTAATTTTAATAAATTATGAGTAATTAATTATATTATTTAAATTTAAAAATCGTAGTAAAATATTTTTTTGTCATGTTAAATTAATAAGAGATTTATTGATATTACTATTAATATTTATTTATAATTTGTTGGTGAAAACTCACAGTTCCAATAACTCAAGATAACTTCTTCTTTCAAAACCATCAGTAATATTCATCTTCTTAAAGACTTCCATTATGTTGTCTCTTATTTCTTCAATGTCTTCTTCGTTATCAGTTACATATTCAATTTCCATGTAATAACCAATTTTTTCAAGTTTATCTAATGTGATGGTATAATCTTCATAATTGAATATTCTCCTGACCTTTGAAACTACAGCGGAAGGTTTGAATCCTAATGCAATAAGAATGTCGGTCATCTTATCAAGATTGCCTATTTCAACCTCTATTTCCTTTCTTGTTTTGCTTTCGGAGTCTATTTTCGGTCCCTTGTATGTTAATATTTTTTTTATATCATCATCAACAGGTATGAGTCTGATACGTAATGCCTCATCGGTTTGTCTGTAATCCTTATCTGGTGCATTAAAGTATATGTCTTCCTGTTCTTCACTATGAGAGTATGTTGCTCCAAGTGATTTGATTTTACTTAATGCATCATTTTTATCTTCAATTTTTGCCTTGATTTCTATTTCAATCATTCTATCACTATACTTAATGTATGTTTCATTAATAATATTTTTTTTCACATTAAAAATAGATAAATATATAAAGTAATGGATGACATATATAAATACATAATATGTTATTTAGTATTTTTTTAATATTATGTTAAAAAAAATATATAAAGAGTGGATGGTCGAATGTTTTCTTAAACCCCAAACGGAACAATACTTTTGGAAACTTTTTAGATATTTAATATTGTATTTTTTATATTTATCTATTATTTGTAAGTCTATTCTATCTATATATTTTAACGAATACTGAATCTTATCACTTATATATGGAGGAGAAATAATGGCAGATGTAGAAATTAAAGTTGAAAACATTGTAGCTAGTGCAACACTAGGTAAATCATTAGAATTACCAAAAATTGCACCTGCTTTAGAAAATGTTGAATATAACTTAGAGCAATTCCCTGGTTTAGTCTTTAAACTTAAAGATCCTAAAACTGCAGCTTTAATATTTGGATCTGGAAAATTAGTATGTACTGGTGCAAAATGCATTGAAGATTCCATAAAAGCTATTCACATGACTGTGGATAGAATTAGAGAATTGGACCCTGAAATTCCTCAGGATTTTGAAATCAAAATACAAAACATTGTAGCATCAGCTAACTTAGGAAAAATACTTAACTTAGAAGCAGTTGCTTTGGATTTAGAAAACACTGAATACGAGCCAGAACAATTCCCTGGTTTAGTATACAGATTATCTGATCCTAAAGTTGTATTACTATTATTTGGTTCAGGAAAAGTTGTATGTACTGGAGCAAAAACAGCTGAACAAGCATTATTAGGTGTTCAAAAAACAAAAGAACGTCTTATGGAATTATACTTAATCGATGAATAAGTATATTTTGGATCCAATGTTAAAATGAGATATTTTATTTATACTCCAAAAAAATAACCACCCCTTAAACTCCAAACATTAATATAAAAAATGTATGGCAAAGCTATATTCCTTTTATATTAAAAAGATCGGTGATCATTTGATTAAATTGGTAGTATTTGATCTGGATAATGTTTTAATTAACACAGAAACAATAGATGAAATTGCGAAAATTAAAGGTATTGAAAATGAAATAAGTGAAATAACATTAAAAGCAATGCAAGGAAAAATTCCTTTCGAAACATCAATACGTGAACGTGTTAAAAAACTTGAAGGCATAACAATAGATGAAATAGATGAGGTAATGGATAACATACCTCTATCAAACGGTGCACAAGAAACAGCACGTGCATTAAAGGATAAAGGCTATAAAATAGCAATTATCACTGGTAGTTTCGATGTCATTGCATTGAAAGTCAAAGAAAAAATAAATGCAGATTATGCATTTTACAACACTCTGGAAGTGGAAGATGGGAAACTATCCGGAGAAGTATCAGGACCACTTGTAACACAAGATAAAATTGATGTCTTAAGACAACTAGTAAACGATATAGGAATTACTCTAGATGAATGTGTTACAATTGGTGATGGGGCAAATGACCTTGAAATGATAAAAAATGCTAAAATAGGAATAGCATATAACGCAAAACCAATCTTAAGAGAAAACGCCGATTACACAATTGATGAAAAAGACCTAAGGAAGGTACTTGATATAATGGCAGACGAAGAATTATTTATTGAAGAAGAAAATGTAGAAGAAGTTGAAGCTCAAGAAGAAGAAGTTCAAGAAGAAGAAGTTGAAGAAGAAGCTGAAACTGAAGAAGTTGAAGAAGAAGCAGATGCTGAAGAAGATGCTGAAGAGGAAGATTCAGAAGAAGATGCTGAAGAAGAAGTTGAAGCTGAAGCTGAAGAAGAAGTTGAAGAGGAAGATTCAGAAGAAGATGCTGAAGAAGAAGCTGATTCCGAAGAAGACTCCGAAGAAGCAGAAGCTGAAGAAGAAAAACCAGCCATCGACTACTCCAAATTAAACTTCCCACAACTACTAGAAGTTAAAAGAGAATTAGAAGATGAACTAACAGCTCTCAAAAATGAAAGAGATCAGATGAATGAGGAAACCAAAACTTTCAGAAAAGAAAGAGATGAACTCAATCAAGAACTCAAAGACACACTTCAAATAGCTTTAGATAAAAGAAACGAAAGAGACGAAATCAACAAAGAAGTTCACAAAAACAAAGAGTTAAGAAACGAATGTAATGAAGAACTTAAAAAAGTTGAATGGAACTCCGGTAAAAAAGAAATGTCTAATATCCAAGCTGAAATAAACAAAATAGACAAAACTATACAAACCAAAGTATTAGACATTAGAAAAGAAAATGAGTTAGTTAAACGTATATCCGATTTAACAAAACAACTCAAAAAAATCCAAAGCGATGAAGAAGAAGAAAAAACAGCTGATCAACTCAAAGAAAAATCTGAAAACTACCACCAAAAAGTAGTTGAACTATCAGATAAAGCACAAGTTGTTCACGAAGAAATGATTGAATACTTCAACAAAATTGATGGAATAAGAGCAAAAGCAGATGCAAAACACCAAGACTTCCTCAACTCAAGAAGAGCTGCAACAGCAAAACACGAAGAAGTCAAAGCAAAACTCTCAGAAATCAGAAAAGTTAACAAATGTATGGATCATGCAAAATCCAACAAGAGAAGTAAAAAATCTGAAGAAAAAACCAATTCTGATGTAAAAGAAAGAGAAGTAGCTGAAGAAATATTCCAAAAATTCAAAGATGGTAAAAAATTAACTACAGATGAATTTTTATTACTACAAAAATACAACATAATGTAGATTTTTTTACATTAATTCTTCTTTCAATAAAAAATATATGGTATGATAGTGGGGTTATCAATGTCCACACATTGATACTATCATAATTTTTTTTTAACCCTCATACAATCTAATTTTTTTTAACAAATCTTTTCAAACTAAACTTCCATATTAACAATTTACAGTGCTAATTTTAATTAAAGAATTCATACTTGTTTTAATTTCTCTGTTTATTAAGAATGAATATTGTCCCGAATCAAAAATAACTAGAAATCATTCATCGGTTATATTATGTGATGATTAAAAATAAGAATAATAATTTTTCCTTCGTTTGTACCTATAACGAGTCTATCTCTAAAATTATATAGTTATGTTATATGATGAATGTTAAATATGAAAAAACACTTCATTAATCTCTAAAAAATACGAATA
>ODAJ012103485.1_pt1 | contig 12151 bp, 6 predicted proteins | sample 1539241 | NCBI WGS metagenome assembly ODAJ01 (sample SAMN02144231, study PRJEB22623) | gut metagenome | biome: sheep rumen | host: Ovis aries | place: New Zealand | reverse complement strand
TCAAGGGGAGGGGTTGGGGGTGGGGTCTGTAGCTTCTTCATATCATCAGCCCATTTAATGAACAAACAACAACGCCCTGCGCGTCTCCCCTCCCCCCAAGGGGAGGGGCTGGGGGTGGGGTCTGTAGCTTCACTAAGCAAGATGTTTTAACGAACACCTAAAAAAAGCTGAGCGAAAGAAATCTTTCGCTCAGCATTTTTTTATCAATTTGTTCCAGAATTACTGAACGCGAACGCGGATAGTACGGGGAACAGACTCTGTAGCCTGAGGATCGGCGATACAGATGGAAACACGGTTGAGGTCGTTCTCAGCGAACGGCTGAACACGAGAACCATGGCTGTCGTAAGTGATGCGGTCCTGAGAAATGCCCTTCTCAACGAGAGCCTTCACAACTACGTCAGCACGACCAGCGGCCAGACGGTCGTTGATCTTGTCGTTACCTGTACCAGCATCAGCATAACCGTCGATGGTAACCTTGGCGTTGGGATACTTGTTCATGAAGTCAACAATCTCCTGAACCTTGTAAGCCTCAGACTCCTGAATGTCGGTGCGGTTGATGATGAAGAAGATGTCACGACGGAGGTTCTCAATCTTAACCTCGTCATAGACAGTGCTGTCCTTATAAACAGGAGCGGGATCGGGAATGTCGATGGGGATGATGACTTTCTTCACATCGGGACCGAGGTTGATCTTCAAACCAGCGAGGGCATTGAAGTACCAGTCGGGATTGCCAGCCTTCTTAGAGTTGTAGTGGTCAGAGAGGATGTTGGCATTACCCTCGAGAACGAGAGAAACGGCCTTGCTCAGACGGAAACCAAACTGCAAACCAGCACGTCCGAAAGGATTCACCTTAGTACCATCCCAGAGATACTCCAGATTGTACTTGGCGATGTCCTGAGCGGTGAAGTGAGAAGCGATGTCGTTCACTTCGCCATTGCTGAAGGCGATGTTAGCACCACCACCGACGAAGAGGATGGCGTTGAACACACGGTTGGGATTCCAACCAGCAAAGAGGTTAGACAGGTTGAACATCAAGTCGATGCCGGGGGCAACATACTTGTACTTATAGTTCTTGTTGAAAGCCTGAGTAGAACCGCCCTCAACGTAGGTGTTCCAGCCACCTTTGCTCTGCCAAGCATTGGCCTGGATACGAGCACCAAATACAGGCGAGAACTGATAGCCCAAACCAATCTGAACGTTCGGTGAAATCAGATCGCCAAACTTAGCCTCACCAAGAGTGTACTGAGCACCACCCTGAAGGTTCAGGAAAGCGTGCTTGTTGAACTCATAGGCAACAGAATCACGTGTAGCAGCAGTTGCAGTAGTAGCCGAAACGGCCAACAGAGCAACAGCCAGTAATGTCTTTAATGATTTCATAACCTTTAAGTTTTTAAATTAGTGTTTAATGTGCGAAGGATTGGGATTCACCACGGTGTCTCCCATGGTCAGATACCACTTGCCATTGCGACGGACGGGCTTGAGGTAGAAAGAGATTTTGTTGGGACGGTTGTCGTTTTCATCTTTCTTTTCAAACAGCGTCACAGTGTATTTCACTTCAGTGTCGGTTTCGGAGTAGAAAATAAGATGTTCAACATCGTACTTCACACCCTGGAAACGATTGAAGAGAATCTTCTGGGTCTTGGCCATTTTTGCAGGTAGAGAAACAACGCTATCATTATTCAGGACATACAGCATGTCAACGGCTGCATCGACATTCTTGTTCGAAAGACACTCGATGAAATGGTCAACAAGCGAATGAACTTCAATGGTATCATTGGCACCGAGTTGCATGGCAACTTCAGGCTTTGCTTCTTTCTCGATTTCCTCTAAAGTCTTTTGATGACTTTTCTTACAAGCTGAAAATGTAAGCAGTGTCAATACTGCAAGTATGAATAAAGAGTATTTTCTCATTTTGAATTGTTGTTTAAAAAGGGGTGCCAACGAGTTGACACCCCTCTGAAGTTATTCTAATAGAGGATTATGCTCTATTTAGGATTGTTCTGTGTGTAGTTGATCGTGATTACAGCGTAAGTGTAAGGAGCACTACGGAAGAAGTTGTAAGTGTAATCCTCGAACTCATCGCCGAAGTAGTACGACCAGTGGATAGGAACGAACAGGTGGAATGTGTGACGATCCACGTTGTCGTTGTTGTAATGCAGGTGACCGTCAGAGTTAACAGTCAGGTCAAGGCGAGCATTACCAGCTTCGTTAGCAGGCTTGGTCATAGCTGCGATAGGCAGATTCATGAACTTGATACGGTTCTCAAGTGAGTTGAAGTCAGCCTTCGTACGATCGGTCTGCGGAACGAGAGCAGGATCAACACCGAAGTCGGTACGGATTTCTGCAAGCAGTTCCTCAGTGAACTTCCACTTGAACTCGCTACCACCGAAGTAAGGAATCTCAGCACCATAGCTGCTGGTGAATGTACCATCATCGAGGTGGATACCATAGAACTTCCAGAGGTTAGCAGCATTTTCGCCAGTACCAGTGTTACCGTTGAAGATGCCCAGATCACGCCAGTCAGTCCAAGCTGTAGCAGTTGCAGTGTTCAAACCACCAACGATGTCAGAAACCTTGAAGGTAGCACCATTGTTAACGGCGTCGATATTAGCCTTCGGGTTCAGAGGCTTAATGTTAACAGGACGCAAGAAGCGAGCGTTGAAGTACTTGCTGTTCTCAGCGAAGATGTCATAGCACTCAGCATAGTCAACCTCGAGGTAAGCGGTGAAGGTTTCCTTCTCAGCAAGCTGAAGGTGGCCAGCATAGTTCAGAATGTCCTCAGCAATCCAATCACGCCAGTAAGTGATGTACTTGTTGTGAGCGATGCTGATGTTAGAAGCGTCACGCATCTTGGTAGAGATCTTGGTCTTAGTGATTTCCTTCTCAGTCAGACGAACGAGCCAGTAACCCTGCAGACCGAGAGCGTCAACAGCATTGTAAGCCTCAGCGGGTTTCGGGTTCAGACCAGTACCAGAAGGTATGCGCTCGATGTCGTAAGCGAGACCCTGGTTGTTCAGGCCGAATTCCTTACCGTCGCACTTGATGACGCGGATTTCAGTACCACGCTGTACAGGCATCATAGAAACTACGTAGTAGGGCTTGCCCATTGTGTTGTCAAGATACCATACTTTCTCGAAACGGGTATAGTTCTGAGGTTTGTCAGGCAGGATGTTACCATCCTCGTCTTCACCAAGCTTATAGAGAGCAAGAGTGTAAGTCTTACCAGACCAACCCTTCACAGTCCATGTACCGAAGTCAGTAGCAGGATTATCAAACGGATTCTCATAGTTAGCATTGAAGTTGTTAGCAGCGTTAGAGATATTACCCTTGCTTACGTGCGGCAGAGTGAAGTAGAAGGTCACCTTGTCCTGATCAGGCTCATTGCTGAAGGTAGTGAACTTGCTCAGCGGGTTCTCAGCGATGTCAGCATACTTGATGATACCATTCACCCAGTAGTCGGTCAGGTCAGCGTCGAAGTCGAGGTTCCAGTTAGGCTCGCTACCACCACGCTCAACGATGAGCTTGTCATACTTACCGATACGAGTATCCTTGTCAGTACGCGGTGTGGGAACGCTAATGTGGATTTCCTTGCTACCGAAGTCATTACTGTTGAGTGCAAACCAGTTACCTGCCTTCTTGTCGGTCTTGTTGCTAACTTCACCAGCAGCCCAAAGAACCTTACCAGCGGGGATAGTCAGCTTCACATAGATGGCATCGCTGTTGGTGCCCTTCTTCACGAAGCGAACGTATGTGCTAACGTCAACAGTAGAGAGACCCTTCTTGTCAGGAGCAGTGATATACTCAACATAGTCATAGTCCTCTTCAGCGGTCAGGCTAGAACCATCCTTGAATGCGTGCGACCAAGCAGAGTACGGAGTACCGAGCTCCCAAGCGAGCACGTCGGTCTGACGGTTCTGGGGATCCCAGAGGGGTACATAGTTGTGAGTCCAGATGATACGACCGGCAAATGCCTTGAAGTACTCAACAGCGAACTCAACATTGTTCTTAAGAACGTCGTTGATAGTCCAGTCAGAGAGCTTATACTTCTGCTCAATCATGCGGATGTAAGAATCCTCATCGTAGAACTGACCATCGATCTTAACGAAGCGACGAGCACCGTAACCAAAAGAAGGATTCATAGGATCAACCATGTCAGAATCGAGCTCATACTGCGACTCGAACTCAGCAACAGAGAGGTTCAGTTTCTCAACGATACCCTTCTCAACCTGGTGCCATGTCAGGAAGCCTACGCCAGGACCGCACTCCATGCGAACCTCACCAAACTCGAGAGGATCAGCCTCGAGGATACGATCGAGCTCGCGAACGATCTGCAGCTTGATGTAACCATAGAGAACAACATCACCTTCCTCAGTTCTCAGCTCAACGCGAACGATAGGCTCACGACCGATAGAACCAGTACCCTGCTCGGTAACGATGGACTTGCCAGTGTTAACATCTACAGAGTTAGGAGCGAAGATAGAAGAGGTCACGTCACCAACCTGGTGGAGGTGAGCAGACTCATCGGTCTGATACTTCTGAGAGTTGTAGTCAACCAGATAGTACTCATAGTGGAGACCGAGCTCCTCGAGTTCCTGGTCAGACAGTTTGCCGTCGCGTGTGAAACGAGCGCCGAAGATGGCGGCGTGAGTCTCAACGAAAGGCTTCAGGTCGATGGTAGAGTTGTAAACAACCTGGTGTGTAGGAACGCTGGTAGCAGCGATTTCAACAGTGGGATAGAGGTGGTTGGCAGCAACTTGGCCATTGTCAACTCTTGTCCAGTGCTTGTACGGTGTGGGGATGTAATCGGTGGGGATGTCACCCTTGATGTCACCAGCAAGCTCGAAGTTAGGATAGTTGTCGGCCAGAGCAATCAGGTTGATCAGGTTAGGAACAACCATTGTCCAGTCAGACTGAATGGCACGTGCAGTGTGATCCTTCTCAACAGCAGGAGTCAGGTTAGCAGCCACGAAGGGTGCGCGCATGCTCCAAGAAGTGAAGTCGAAGATTTCTGCAGGATCGGTAGCATAGCCACCAACAGTTTTGGCATTCTCGATGCCGAGCACGAAGTTCTTCACCCAAGTGTTGATGAACTTCTCCTTGTCACCAACGGTGTAAGGTACGTCAAGTACACCACCAGCAGCCACCTGGCTCTGAGCGAGCTTGGCATCAACGGGAACGATGACGGGATCAACCTCGCCAATAGCTGAGTTGGCAGCACCACGAGACTGCTCACCATAAACAGAAGTCTCAGTAACGTTCTTATAGTCAGTTACGAACGAAACATCACCACCATCAATCTTAGCGGTAGAGGGATCGAGGGTATAGCGAGCGTGTCCAACGGGGAACATGTTCACATACTTGATGCCAGGATTGTAAACGAGGTTGCCAGCGAAACCGATGAGAGCCAACGGAAGCTTGAAGTCAGAAGCATAGAACGTATTCCAAATGTTATGGTAGTCAACCAAGCCAACATCTTCTACGCGGATGGGGCCGAAGGTCTCACCAATCTTACCACGCTTGCCGGGCATGCCTTCAATCTCGTTGTAAGCATCCTTACCTACGAGAGCGGGCTGGTTGAGCAGCATGTGTACGGGGAGAGTCTCGATACCATTGAGCATGTAGTCAGTCTTCACGAGCAGACCAGTGAGCATACGGTCGATGAAGAGAGTGAGGACGTTCACCTTCTCGTTGAGGGCGTTCACCATCTTCTCTGCCTCTTCCATGCGCTTCTTCAGGTCGTTCATGTCAGCGGTCAGACGCTCATCGAGAGCGTTCAGATCCTTCTGAAGCTGAGCGATGTCTTCCTTGTTCTTGTCAACCACCTTGGCCAGTTCCTCGAGAGCGGTCTTCTGGAGGGCGATCTGAGCGTGAGCAGCGGCGAGACCAGTCTCGGGATCGTTGAGAGCGCTCTTGATTCCGTCAACATCCTTAGAAAGAGTGTTGAGGTTGGTGTCGATGCCATCAACTTTCTCAGAGAGTTTCTGGAGATCGGCCTTGTCAGCCTTTCCGTCGATAGCTTTCTGGAGTTCCTCCTTGGCCTGGGCGATAGCGTCCTGGAGAGCCTGGGTGGTCACCAGATTAGCAATCTTCTGCGACAGAGCGTCGAGGTCAGCCTTCGAAGCGTACTTCGAATCGAGACCTGCAATAGCGGACTTGTTAGCGTCCACTGCCGACTGCAGAGTTGCGATTTGTGTCTTGAGGGCTTCGATTTCTGACTTGTTCTTGTTGATGTCATCATCGTAATCCTTACAAGACGTAAACATACTCATAGATGCCAAGAAGAAAGCACCCATAAGCAGCGTACTAAAGATTTTCTTTTTCATACGATAATAAATTTAAATTAATAAAAAAAACAATTATATATACTTCTTTCTTTCGTCATTAAGCCATGTATCCCTTATTCAGGGCTACAATTTTGGTGCAAATATAGATATAAATCCTAAAACATGCAAATAAAATTAGATATTTTTTTCAAAATACCACAATTTATTACCCTTTCAACCTCTTTTTAAGGGGATTTGTCGGGTTTTGTCACAACTATTTTCGCTGTAAGGACGTTTAGTAATGGGGATTTCATCTATTTGCTGTGAGCTAATGTCAGCCGAATCCGTCAGTATTTTTCAAATGCTTTAAGGAACGACTTTGCAAAGATACTACTTTCCTTTGAATCTGCAATGTTTTTTCCCGTTTTTTTTCGAAAGAATTGTTTTCGCGCGTACCTATATATTATTATGGGTGCGTCAGAATTCTGCATTCTTGGGTGTTCGGGGGAAGGGGATGACATCGCGGATGTTCTGCATGCCTGTGACAAAGAGGATGAGTCGCTCGAAGCCGAGTCCGAACCCGCCGTGGGGGCATGTGCCGTAGCGGCGCGTGTCGAGATACCACCACATGTCCTTCATGGGGATGTTGCGGCGGGTGATTTCGCTGAGGAGCTTGTCGTAGTTTTCCTCGCGTACGGAACCGCCGATGATTTCGCCAATCTGGGGGAAGAGCACGTCGGTGCCCTGGACGGTGGGGCCGGGGGCTACGCAGGAGGCGAAGCCCATGGAGGGGGCGGCTGCTGGGGCGGCGACGCGGTCGCCGCACAGGGGACAGGCGGGGGAAGCGGCTGCGGCGGCAGGGGCATCGGGGTTCTGCTTCATGTAGAAGGCTTTGATGTCGCGGGGATAGTCGGTCATGATGACGGGCTTGCGGAAATGCTCTTCTACGAGGAAGCGCTCGTGCTCGGAGGCAAGGTCCATGCCCCAGCTGACGGGGAACTCGAACTTGTGGCCATCGCGGACGGCCTGCTCGAGAATCTCGATGCCCTTGGTGTAGGGCAGACGGACAAACTCGGTATCGACGACGCTGCGGAGGCGTTCGATGAGGGTTTTGTCGATCATCTTGTTGAGGAACTCGAGGTCATCCTGACAGTTGTCGAGCGCCCAGCGCACACAGTATTTGATGAAATCCTCCTCTAGGTCCATGAGGTCGTCGAGGTCGATGAAGGCCACTTCGGGCTCGATCATCCAAAACTCGGCCAGATGGCGGGGAGTGTTGCTGTTTTCGGCACGGAAGGTGGGTCCGAAGGTGTAGATGGCTCCCAGAGCGGTGGCTCCGAGTTCGCCTTCGAGCTGACCGCTGACGGTGAGCGAGGTCATCTTGCCGAAGAAGTCGTCGTCGTAGATGATGTGGCCTTGCTCGTCCTTTTCGAGCCGGTAGAGGTTCTTGGTGGTTACCTGGAACATCTGGCCGGCTCCCTCGGCATCGCTGGCGGTGATGAGGGGGGTGTGGAAATAGAAGAATCCGTGGTCGTGGAAATACTGGTGGATGGCAATGGCCATGTTGTGGCGTATGCGCATGACAGCCCCGAAGGTGTTGGTGCGCAGACGCAGGTGGGCGTTCTTGCGCATGACCTCGAAGGACTGTCCTTTCTTCTGCATGGGATAGTCGGAGGCACAGGTGCCGTAGATTTCGATGGACTGGGCCTGGATTTCGGAGGCCTGGCCGGCGGCGGGACTCTCGACGAGCGTTCCGACGACGGAGATGCAGGCTCCTGTGGTGATGAGTTTCAGGGCGTCGGCAGCGGAATCGGCGGGTGCCGCGGGGCATGTCACCTGGCAGGCATCGGGCGAGACGACTATCTGGATGTTCTTGATGGTGGAGCCGTCGTTGAGGGCAATGAAATCGACGGCCTTGCTGGAGCGATGGGTACGCACCCAGCCCTTGACATTGATGGGAGCACCGAAGGAGGTGCTCCGCAATGCATCAGCTATTTTTGTTCGTTTCATTTTTTGGGTTTGAAGTTAAGAAGAAGGGAGAGAGGGCAGCGACACGGTCGCTGCACAGACGACAAGGGAGCAGGGAGACACGCGAGGCGCGAGGCCAAGGCCAAGAGGCGAGGCGGGGCCAAGAGGCGAGGCCTAGTCCAAGGGGCGCGGCTCCTGCGCGGGCGCCTACTCGAAGGCACCCATGCGGAGCATCTCTACTTCCTTCTCGGTGAGGAAGCGCCAGTCGCCGCGGCGCACGTTCTTCTTGGTGAGACCTGCGAACTGCACACGGTCGAGCTTGGTGACACGATAGCCGAGGTTCTCGAAGATGCGGCGCACGATGCGGTTCTTGCCGCTGTGTATTTCGATGCCCACCTGACTCTTGTCGGTGTCGCTGGCATACTCGATGGCGTCGGCGTGAATTTCGCCGTCCTCGAGTTCAATGCCTTGGGCTATCTGCTGCATGTCGTGGGGCGATACGTTCTTGTCGAGATAAACGTGATAGACCTTCTTCTTGAGGAACTTGGGATGGGTGAGCTTGCTGGCCAGGTCGCCATCGTTGGTGAGCAGGAGCACACCGGTGGTGTTGCGGTCGAGGCGTCCCACGGGATAGATGCGCTCGGGGCAAGCGTTCTTGACGAGGTCCATGACGGTCTTGCGCTGCTGCGGGTCGTCACTGGTGGTGACATAGTCCTTGGGTTTGTTGAGCAGCACATAGACTTTCTTCTCGAGGGTGACGGGCTGGTCGTGGAACATGATGCTGTCGGTGCGGAGCACTTTGGTTCCCAGTTCGGTGACCACCTCGCCATTGACCTTGACCACGCCGGCCTGAATGAAGTCGTCGGCTTCGCGACGGCTGCACACGCCTGCATTGGCAAGGAATTTGTTGAGACGCACGGGCTCGTTGGGGTCGAAGTTCTCCTCCTTGTACTCGATGCGTTTCTTCATGCTGTATTTTGCATTGGGATCGTAGTCGGCGGTGCGGGGACGATAGCCGCGCTGCTGGCCGTAACCACCCTGACGCTGCTGGCCGTAACCACCTTGGCGCTGCTGGCCGTAGCCACCTTGGCGCTGCTGGCCGTAACCACCCTGACGCTGCTGGCCGTAGCCACCCTGGCGCTGCTGGCCGTAGCCACCCTGGCGCTGCTGACCATAGCCACCCTGACGCTGCTGGCCGTAACCGCCACGCTGCTGGCCGTAGCCACCCTGGCGGGGCTGGTAGCCGCGAGGCTGATAGCCATCCTGGCGCGACTGGCCGTAGCCACCTTCGCCGCCATCGTTATTGTTGTAGCGAGGACGATAGCCCTGGTTGGGACGCTGGCCGTAACCTCCCTGTCCGCCGTTGTTATAGCGTGGACGGTAAGGACGCTGCTGGCCGCCTTGCTGCAGACCAGCGCCAAATCCCTCTGGGCGGAACCCACCCTCGTCGTTGTCGTTCTGTTGTACTCGGTTAGTGTTGTAGGGGCGCTGTGCATGAATGCGTGGACGCGGCGAACGTCCCACGCTGCGATAGCCTGAATAGCCGCCGCTCTGCTCCGGCGCGCGATAGCCCTCACGGGTACTCTCATTCTCCGTTGACTGCGTTTCCTGTTTGTTCTCGAATTCTGAATCCATAATTTGTGTAACTTTTCTTAGTTTTGCCTCACGGCTGGGTTAATAATTGGTTTGTTGTCTAACTCTGTTTTTGATACTATGAATGATGGTTATCTTTGTTTGTTGTTAGCTGTATGCTGACAGACACATATAAAATAAGTACACGCGCGCGAGGCGCGAACAGACTTACATGCCGGTATAGTTGGCGGGAGTGATGGCCATGAGCTCGGCCTTGACGCTGTCGCTCACATTGAGCGACTCGATGAAGTCGTGGATGGTCTGCTCGGTCATTTTCTGGTTGGTGCGGGTGAGGGCCTTGAGCGCCTCGTAGGGATGGGGGTAGGCCTCTCGGCGAAGGATGGTCTGGATGGCCTCGGCCACGACAGCCCAGGTGTCGTCGAGGTCGGCGCGCAACTTCTCTTCGTTGAGGATGAGCTTGCGCAGCCCCTTGAGTGTGCTTTGGATGGCAATGACGGTGTGGCCGAAGGGTACGCCCACGTTGCGCAGCACGGTGGAGTCGGTGAGGTCGCGCTGGAGTCGGCTCACGGGCAGTTTCTGGGCGAGGAACTGCAACAGAGCATTGGCAATGCCCAGATTGCCCTCGCTGTTCTCGAAATCGATGGGGTTCACCTTGTGGGGCATGGCGCTCGAGCCCACTTCGCCGGCCTTGATCTTCTGCTTGAAGTATTCCATCGAGATGTACATCCAGAAGTCGCGGTCGAGGTCGAGGATGATGGTGTTGATGCGACGCAGGGCGTCAAAGGCTGCTCCCAGCTGGTCGTAGTTGCTGATTTGCGTGGTGAACTGCTCGCGCTGCAAGCCCAGCTTCTCGCTGACAAAACGGTTTCCGAAGTCGCGCCAGTCATACTGTGGATAGGCCACATGGTGGGCGTTGAAATTGCCGGTGGCTCCGCCGAACTTGGCGGTCATGGGCACCGACTTGAGCACTTGCAGCTGCTCGGAGAGTCGATAGACAAACACCATGACTTCCTTGCCCAAGCGTGTGGGCGAGGCGGGCTGCCCGTGGGTCTTGGCCAGCATGGGCACATCGGCCCACTCGTCGGCGTAGTCACGAAGCTGGGCGATGAGCTCCTCGATTTGTGGAATGAGCACTTGGGCGAGCGCCTCTTTCACCGAAAGTGGCACCGAGGTGTTGTTGATGTCCTGCGAGGTCAGGCCGAAGTGGACAAACTCTTTGTAGGCCTCAAAATCGCCCATTTCATCGAGCTTTTCCTTGATGAAGTACTCCACTGCCTTAACATCGTGATTGGTGACTTTCTCTATGTCTTTGACGCGCTGGGCATCGGCTAGCGAGAAGTCACGGTAAATCTTGCGCAGCTCGTCGAAGCGCGCAACATCAAATCCCTGCAGCTGGGGCAAGGGCAATTCGCAAAGAGCAATGAAATATTCAATCTCTACCCGAACGCGATAGCGGATTAATGCGTATTCTGAAAAGTATTCAGCCAGTGGCTCAGTCTTACTTCTATAGCGCCCATCAACGGGCGAAATTGCAGTTAACATGCCAAAAGTCATAACAACACTATATTTATTTAATTTAGGTGCAAATTTACGAATTAAATTCGACATTGCACAAGGTTTTACCCGAAAAAAACGGCCACACGGCTCATTTCCCATTCAGAGCGCCAACAGATTGCTCGTAAAAACAAAAAACCTGTCGCACACAACGTCGGTGCAACAGGCTCTTGGGATTCTTGTGGGCGTTGACGGATTCGAACCGCCGACCCTCTGCTTGTAAGGCAGATGCTCTAAACCAGCTGAGCTAAACGCCCTTGCTTCAGAAAAGCGGTGCAAAGATACGGTGATTTTTTCGAACGGCCAAATTTTTCGGTAAGTTTTTTCGAAAGGAGGCTGAAAAAGGCAACAAAAAGCACCAAAAAGACACTGTAAATGCCATGTGAAAGGCGAAAGAGGCACAAAAACAGCCTACATCACGTCAGAAAACAGACATATTCCGCCAAGACAAAGGAACATCGCACCGAGGAAAAGCAACACAACGCTGAGGAACAGACACTCTGCGCCGAGGAACAGACACAAGTCATCGACCCGTGGAATCGCCACACCGAGGAATAGGACAAAATTCTCTAGAAAATTTCATCGTATCGTCGGGAGATATTTTTTTATTTCCCGACGCTACATTCGTAGTCTCAAGGCCTGCCTTTGCTTCTTCGGCTGAAAAGCATACGCTACGCGTCTTTGGCTTTCCCTTCGGCCGCCGATTTTCAATTCAAAAACAAATAAAAACAAAAACGGACAAGGAAAAACAGGTTTTTATTTGTAAAGCCCCC